>Ga0194113_10006111_pt1 | contig 15342 bp, 16 predicted proteins | sample TA2MahC200mmetaG_FD_146193 | JGI IMG/M metagenome (GOLD analysis project Ga0194113, IMG submission 146193) | Freshwater microbial communities from Lake Tanganyika, Tanzania - TA2015017 Mahale Deep Cast 200m | ecosystem: Environmental > Aquatic > Freshwater > Lake | place: Tanzania: Lake... | reverse complement strand
ACCCCCCCCACCTCCCCCCCCTCCACCACCTCCACCGCCTCCGCCGCCGGCACCACCCACACCGCCTGCGCCTCCTAAACCGGTTGCACCACCGGTCTTCGATACTATCTACTTTGATCCTAACAAGACAAATATTAATCCCACGGCTGCCAAGGGATTGGATCGAAACGGAATGATTCTTAAGGAGAATCCTCAAATCAAAGTTATGATCGAGGGACACACCGATTCTGTAGGTTCTGCTAAGGTTAATCAAATCATTTCGGAGAAAAGGGCCCAAAGCGCCAAGAAATATATCCAGGATAAATTTGGCATTTCAGGAGATCGGATGGCGGTAAAGGGTTATGGTGCAACTAAGCCCGTTGCCGACAATAGAACGAAAGAAGGTCGTTCTAAAAACAGAAGGGTGGAATTCAGGGTAGCCAAATAAAAAGATCTTTCCATCTTTCAGTGAGTCTTCTTTCAAGGTGGTAGTAAGGAATTCCTACCACCTATTTTTTACCTACCGAGGAGGACCTCCATGAAGTTCTTCATCGATACAGCCAATCCGGGTGAGATAAGGAAAGCTTATGAGATGGGAGTGATCGATGGTGTCACCACCAATCCCACACTAATCTCTAAGGAGAATAGAAATTTCAAATCCCTTATTGAAGAGATTTGTGGGATTATCAAAGGGCTTCCAATCAGCCTTGAGGTTTTAAGCCTCGATACTGAAGGGATGATCAAGGAGGCCAGAAATCTTGCTGAGATGGGAGCGAATATCGTAGTTAAAATCCCCATGACGGCCGAAGGGTTGAAGGCGATCAAGGTCTTGGTTTCAGAGAAGATTAAAACGAACACGACCCTCGTCTTCTCTCCTACTCAAGCACTTTTGGCGGCGAAGGCAGGTGCAACCTATGTCAGTCCTTTTATCGGAAGGTTGGATGATATTTCACAGACGGGAATGGATCTGGTGGAGAAGATTGTTACGATTTTTAATAACTACCACTTTGAAACTGAGGTGATCGTCGCAAGCATTCGTCACCCCATTCATGTCCTGAAAGCCGCTCTCATCGGTGCAGATGTGGCCACGATCCCTTATAAAGTCATCGAACAATTGGTTAAACATCCATTGACAGATATTGGCATTGATCGGTTTTTAGAAGACTGGAAGAAGGTTCCTAAGAAATAAAGAGGAGGCCACTTAAAAAAGCCCTCTTGGGCTCGTCTAAATCATCACTCTTCCACTAAGATCTGTTTGGGGCGGACCTCTTTCTTTTTAGGAAGAACCACCCGAAGCACACCCTCTTTATAGGATGCTTTGATCGCCTCCCGATCAATCATCCCCGGAATGGCAAAAGTCCGTTGGAAGTTTCCGTAAGGCCTTTCGACCTGGATATAATGCTCACCGGAAACCTCTTTGATAAATCTCCTCTCGCCTTGAATGATAAGCGTATTCTCTTCGACCTTGATATCGATCTCATTCTGACTCATCTCCGGGAGATCGACTTTTAGAACCACCTCATTCTCCCTCTCCACGATATCAACAAGAGGAGACCAAACACCTCGTGGGACTTCCTCCTTCCAAAGGCGGGAAAGTGTTTCATCGAAGAGTCGGGTCATCCGATCCTGCATCGCCATCAGGTCTCGAAAGGGTTCCCACTTCACATGAACCATATCCCCTACCTCCTATTTGGTAACTTAAAAATTATAAACCAATTCGAAATGAATTTCAACTTCGACATGTGTAACAGACGTCAAAAAAGTCTTTTGGAAGTTTGGCCTTCTCCTTAAATTTCTCTAATTGAAAATGGGGAGCAAAATAGTTCCCACAGACCTTACACTGTTTCATCTTCAACGTTCGCTTCCATCGAACGATGGTCCGCTCATCCCCCTGCTCTTTCATTTTAATCACATCCACTGGGCATATCACCACACAGGCTCCACAGGCGATGCAATTCATAGCCTCCCCTTGAAAGGGAGCAATCATCTCCCTCCGGTCCCCACGAAAAGCAAATTGGATGGCATGGGCACCGACCACTTCTTCGCAGACTCTCGCACAAAGGCCACACAGGATACAGTCCTTATCTTCCTGTTTGAATCGTACTTGATTTACCCCCAACTCCTTAGCCATATCCTGAATTAATTTATCCCCAGGACACATCGCCAAGAGGAGTTCGATGATCATCCGCCTGGCTCGAAGGACCTTCTCGCTCATGGTGAAGACCTCAATCCCTTCCTGTACAGGATAGGTGCAAGAAGCCGTCATCCGTGATCTTCCATGTCTTTCCACTTCAACAAGACAGAGACGGCAGGCACCATATGGCTTCACCGACTCATTGTAGCAGAGATGGGGAATCTCAATTCCAGCATCAAGAGCTACTTCTAAGACATTCCCGCCTTCTCTCCCCTCAACAAGCTGGCCATCAATCGTAAAAGGGATCATCATCTACTCCTTAATCCAGAACCGGTCATTCAGTCATTGAGTTATTGGGTTATTTAGTAACCAAATGACTTATTGACCTAATGACTAAATAACTATTGGACTTCGATCGCTTCAAATTTACAGCTCTCAAAACACATCCCACATTGAATACATTTTTTTGGGTCGATCCGAAAGGGTTTCCCCTTTTCTTTCTTTGTTTTTTGAACGCCAGTGATCGCTTCCACTGGGCAGGCTTTAGCACATCTTCCGCATGAGGTGCAAACGTCGGATAGAATTTTGTATTGGAGAAGGGCCCTACATACCTTTGCTGGGCATCGCTTGTTGAGAATGTGCTCCTCATATTCGTGCCGAAAATACTTAATGGTGGAGAGGGCAGGATTGGGCGCTGTCCCTCCTAATGCGCAGAGCGATGCCTCTGCGGTCACCCATCCCAGTTCTTCAAGGAGATCGATGTGTTCAGGTTTTCCCCGGCCTTCACTGATCTCGGTAAGGATCTCATGCATCCGTTTCGTCCCTTCCCTACAGGAGGTGCATTTGCCACACGACTCATCCTTCAAAAAGTTCATAAAATATTTAGCCACATCCACCATACAGGTGGACTCATCCATCACAATCATTCCTCCTGAACCCATCATCGAACCCACTTCAGTCAGACGATCAAAGTCAACAGGCAGATCGATGAGGGATTCGGGAATACATCCCCCTGAGGGGCCCCCGGTTTGTACAGCCTTAAACTTTTTCCCCTCTGGAATCCCTCCACCAATATCATAGACGATCTCCCTTAAGGTGATCCCCATAGGAACTTCTACAAGACCTGTGTTATTCACCTTACCCACAAGGGAGAAGATCTTCGTTCCCTTGCTGCCCTCAGTGCCGATCTGGGTATACCAATCCGCACCCTGATTGATGATAAGGGGCACATTGGCCCAGGTTTCCACATTGTTCAGATTGGACGGTCTATCCCAGAGACCACTGATGACGGTGTGAATATGCTTTGCTCGGGGTTCTCCTACATTCCCTTCAATCGTGGCCATGAGGGCCGTTGATTCTCCAGCCACAAAGGCCCCACCTCCGCGACTGATCTTCACATCAAAATCGAACCCTGATCCGAGGATATCTTTTCCCAAAAGCCCCGATTCCCGGGCCTGCTGGATGGCAATCCCGATATTCACAACAGCCAGTGGATATTCGTGCCGGACGAAGACATATCCTTCATGGGCTCCGATCGCATAAGCACCGATAACCATCCCCTCCAGCACACTGTGGGGATTCCCTTCGAGGAGACTCCGGTCCATATAAGCACCTGGATCTCCCTCATCTGCATTGCAGATCACGTACTTGATATCGCCAGGCGCATTCCGACACTGCTCCCATTTCAAACCAGCAGGAAAACCTCCACCTCCACGGCCCCTCAAATTGGCCTTCTTAACCTCACTGATGACCTGTTCAGGCGTCATAGAAAACAACGCCTTGGCTAAGGCTCGATAACCACCCACTGCGATATAATCTTCAATACTGGTCGGATCAATGTTTCCGTTGTTTCCGAAGATGATTCGCATCTGTTTCTTATAGAACGGTACATCCTCCTCGGCGACAATCTTCTCCCCTGTAGTAGGATGTTCATAAACAAGGTTCTCGAGGATTCTGCCCTTAAGCACTGTTTCCTGAAAGATCCTCGAAGCATCCTCGGGTTTCACTTTTTGATAGAGAATCTTTTGGGGATAAATCACCACCAATGGCCCCCTTTCACAGAAGCCATGGCAGCCCGTCACTCGAAGGCCGACTCCATTGCCTTTAGCCTTTTCTTGAATGACCTTTTTAAAGGCATCCACCACTGCATGACACCCTGATGCATGACATCCTGTTCCACCACAAACCGTGATGAAGGCTTGGTTAGGATCTCTTGCGCTGAGGATCTCATTCCCGTATTTTTCCAACTCCTGAGGAGAACTAAGCCTTCCCATTCGCCCCCTCCTTCTTCTTATCAGAGTGAAACTTCTTTAAGGTTCCACCAACCTTTCCTGGACTCATTTTACCGAAGTACTGACCGTCGATCGCTACCACTGGTCCAGCAGCGCAGACACCCAAGCAGTTGACTGTATCAAGGGTGAAGTTCTGATCCTTTGTCGTCTCTCCTGGCCGGATGCCTAATTCCAGTTTCATTTGATCAACAATTCGCTGTGCCCCACGGACATGACAGGCGGTTCCCAAGCACACACAGACTTCATGTTTTCCACGAGGCATCAGGCTAAGGGCCCGATAAAAAGTGGCTATTCGGTAGATTTTGTTTATAGAGATGTGGAGTTTCTCACCAACATACTCAAGGGCCTCTTTGGGAAGATACTTCTCTCTATCCTGGATGTCCTGTAAAATAGCAAGAATGGCAGATTCCTTTCTTCCATAACGTTCGATGATGGTTTCGATCTCTGATTGAGTCATTTTAAAATCCCCTTTTAGCTCTTTCTCTTAACTGCTCGTATTCCTGGTGAACCCGTTTCTCAATCTCCTCGATCATCTCATCCGTCAAATGACGAAACCTTCCCTGGAGTTTGACGTATTCTTTGACAGGTTTTAGTTTTGGAAAATCGATATTCAAACGATACCGCCCCCTTTCGACTTCATAAAGTGGAAATACTCCTGTCTCCACAGCTAATCGACCCAGTTTGATCGAGAGCTCCGGTGAAGATCGCCAACCTGTCGGGCAGACAGAAAGGATGTGGATGTAGGCAGGACCCTTGATATCCGCAGCCTTCTTCACCTTCTGCATAAGATCTATCGGATAACTGGGACAGGCCGTAGCCACATAAGGGATGCTATGGGCGGCCGCAATAGCTGCCATATTCTTTTTCCATGTGATTTGCCCCATCTTTACCTTTCCAGCAGGTGAAGTGGTGGTGGATGCACCAAAGGGAGTTGATGAGGAACGCTGAATGCCTGTATTCATATAGGCCTCATTATCGGTACATACATAGATAAAGTCATGTCCTCTCTCAAGGGCTCCGGAGAGCGCCTGGAGTCCGATATCAGCTGTCCCCCCATCCCCTGCCATCGCAACGGTAACAATCTTCTTCTGAGGAATCCTCCCCTTTCGCATCAATACCTTTAATCCTACCTCAATCCCGGATGCCACGGCTGCTGTATTTTCAAATGCACAGTGAAACCAGGGAACCCTCCAGGAAGTGAATGGAAGAGGAGAGGAAACAATCTCCATACATCCTGTGGCAGCTGCAATGATGATATTCCTTCCCAGCGCTTTACAGACCAACCTTACGGCCAGCGCTTCCGCGCAGCCTTGGCAGGATCGGTGGCCAGGTGCAAAGTACTCCTTTTGAGTCAATGTTCTAACCGCAAAGACATTTAAGTTCTCAGTCATTCTCTCACCCCATAAATTTCAAAACCTTCCTTATTTCCCTCTCCAATTTCGATTTCTGTTTTATCCACCATTTTGATGAAGTCTGAAGGAGCCACATCTCTTCCTGAAATCCCTGCAACGAAATTATACACCGATGGTCTCGGATCCCTCCCATAGAGTGCCGCCTTCACTTCTGATGCAACAGGTCCACAAGCTCCGACAGAGATCGCTCGGTCGATCACCACCAATTGTTTTGCATGAAGGGTAGCCTGTTTCAAATCCTCAAAAGGAAAAGGCCTCCAGAGTCGAATCTTCACTAATCCCACGGATCTCCCTTTCTCTCTCATCTGATCGACGGCCACCGAGGCTGTCTCCCCGATACTCCCCATGGTAACCAGCAAGGTCTCAGCGTCCTCTGCTCGATAAGTCTCAACAGGCTGATAGTATCTGCCCGTCATGTCGCCAAATGCCTTCCAGACTTCAAGGATTTTGGACATGGCACCCCGCAAAGCCACCTCCTGAGCCTTCTTTGTTTCAGCAAAGATGCTGGGAAGCGCAAAAGCTCCCATGGTAACAGGGCGATCAGGGTGTAAACAGTGGAGAGGCTGATATGGAGGAAGGAATTGATCAATCTTCTCCTGTTCGATCAACTCAATCGGCTCAATGACATGGCTTAAGATGAAACCATCCATATTGATGATGGCAGGGAAAAGTACCTCTCGATCTTCGGCGGTTCGGTAGGAAATAAAGACATGGTCATAAACTTCCTGCCCATTCTCCACAAAATATTGAATCCACCCACAATCTCGAATCATCATAGCATCACTATGGTCATTCCAGATGCTGAGGGGAGAGGAGAGGGTTCGGTTCGAAATGATCATGAGTATCGGAAGCCTGAGACCGGAAGCAATATAGGTCATCTCGGCCATCAAAGCCAATCCCTGGGCGCTGGTGCAAGTGAAGGATCTTGCGCCTGCCGCCTCACTTCCTATACAAATGCTCATCGCAGAATGTTCCGATTCCACGCAGAAGAACTCCGCATCCATCTCCCCATTGGCCACAATCTCAGAGAGGTATTCGACAATATGTGTCTGCGGAGTAATCGGATAGGCAGAGATCACATCGACATTGGCCTGCTTCACTGCCTCGGCTGCTGCGATTGAAACTTCCATTCCAACCCTTTTCCCCATTTTTACTTCTCCTCCTCTTCAACCACCATGGTGATCGCTCCGGTGGGACACTCCTTGGCACAGATGCCACAACCCTTACAATAGAAAAGGTCAACAATAAAATAGCCTTCTGCATCCAGATTGTAGGACATATCCGGGCAGAAGATGTAGCATAACCCACAATGGACACAGAGTTCTTTTTTCAGAACGGGTTTAAGACTCTTCCAATCTCCTGTCCGATATTGGCTGGCATTTCCAGGCTCTAAGATGACATTTCCTATGGGCAATTCCTTCCATGTCCATTCTGATTCAGGCTTTGTCATTCCTTTCCACCTCTTCTAATTAAATAAGTTTAATCCCCCAACCCCCATTTATTAAAGGGAATACAGGAGGGGACTATTAAAATTTATTAAATGAGGACGGTTTCCTGATAGGCCCGCTCAAAAGCAGAGATGTTCTTTTCGGCAACCCTTCCAAAGCGCTCCTTTAAGGGATGGACGAAAGACTCCTTTTTGACCAATCCAGAGGCTTTAATCAGAGATCCTAACATCGTCGTATTGGTAATGGGGACACCCAAGACTTCTATTGCAATCTTAACAGCATCCACCACACCAATTCGGTTCTTAATTTTTAGATCCTCTTTCACCTTTTCAGGTGTATCTTTATTGGTTGTAACAATAATACCATTTGGTTTCAGGCCGGCAGCCACATTGACGATCTTTAATAAAGAGGCATCGAGAACGACAACAATATCCGGTTCATAGATGTTTGCCCTGATCCTAATGGGCTCATCACTAATTCTGCAGAAAGCCAAAACAGGTGCCCCTCTTCGTTCTGGTCCGAAGCTTGGAAAAGCCTGGGCATATTTCCCTTCCCCTATCGCTGCAAGGGCCAAGAGCTCTGCAGAAGTTACTGCGCCCTGACCGCCTCTACCATGAAATCGAATTTCAATCATCTAATTCTCCTAAAGATTTAAATCCATAAAATATAAATATTTCAGATGTTTTTTCAAAAATTAAGATTAAAAAATCAATTAATACAAACGCATTATATATTTTGATATTACCCTAACCCTCCCCTCTTGAGGGGGAGGGGAGGGTTAGGGGGGGGTATAATAATTTGCGTTAACGTTAACAAATATTATATTCAATGTCAATTAAATTTCTCTTCGACCTTCAAGGGCTTTTGAAAGAGTCATTCCATCCGAGTATTCAATCTCCCCACCCATTGGAATCCCATAAGCTATTCTTGTAACTTTTATCCCTGAGGGTTTAATCAAATCGGTGAGGTAGAGGGTTGTCGTTCCTCCCTCGACCGTTGGGTTTGTAGCCAGAATCACCTCTGTGACCTTTTCACGTTCAAGTCGCTCCATCAGCTCTTTAATTTTGAGGTTATCCGGACCTACTCCCTCTAAGGGAGAGATAGCCCCATGTAATACATGGTATTTTCCATTAAATATACCGGTATTTTCAATGGCGATGAGATCATTGGGTCCTTCCACCACACAGATGACATCCCGCCTTCGTCGTTCATCTAGACAGATCCAGCACGGATCCTCATCTGTCAAATTGAAACAGATGGAGCAGAGGCGAATCTTCTCCTTCACATCTAAAATTGCTTTGGCAAGCCCTTGAGCTTCCGAGAGATTGGACCGCAGAATATAGAAAGCCAACCTGGAGGCTGTCTTTTTACCAATTCCTGGAAGCCTTGCCAGGGCCTCTATCAATTGATCAATTGGTTTGGCATGGACAGCCATTTCACTCCTCTTTCTTAAAATAATCCTGGGATGTTCAACCCGCCGGTGATCTTCTTCATCTCTTCTGTCATCATCTCCTGAGATTTACGGATGGCTTCGTTCACGGCTGCCGCAATTAAATCTTGAAGCATCTCGATGTCTTCCTGGTTTACAACCTCAGGATCGATTCGGACGGTGAGAATTTCCTGCTTCCCGTTCATCACAATCTTCACCATCCCTCCTCCAGAACTGGACTCCACTGTCCTCCCAGCCATTTCCTCCTGAAGCTGTGTAATTTTAGCATGCATCTGCTGAGCCTGTTTAAGTATGTTCCCAAAACCTTTTGTCATTGACCTCTCCTTTTGTACCCTCTTACTTCTCCACAATCTTTCCATTAAAGATACGGAGGGTTTCTTGAATAATGGAATTCTCTTCTCCTCTGTTTTCTAACCCTTTCTCAACTTTATTGCGGGGTATCCTTTCTGAATTGAAAACCATCCGCCCCTTTGATCCTGCTCCTTGATCAAGCGGTGAGATGATCAGCTTTGCCTTTCTCTGAATATATTCATGACAGATTGATTCCAATTGGCTTCGGTTCCCCTTTTCTAATATTCTGTCGTAGTGAAAAGAGTCTTTCTCGAATCCAATTTCGATCCTCTCATCACTCATATGAATAAGATTCCCAAAGGCCAAGAGAGAACCCAATATGGGATTTCTGGCTCGTGCAAAATCTACCAACCCTTTCCATCTCTCTTCATAAATTTTCTTGGATTCTCCCCAACCCTCCTCCATTTGAGATTGCTCTGAAGGGATGACCTTCTCGAAAGAAGGAGAGGCCCTCTCCATGATCAATTTCGTTGGTTGTTCATCTTTTTCCGGCTTCTCCAACTCTTTATAAACTCCCTTATCTTGGCTCTCTTCCATCGTTATTGTCAGTCGGTCTGTTTTTCCCAAAGCCTCTAATTTCTTTAAAATCTCATCAATGGGAAGGATGGGCTGTAAAGTAGCCATCCTTATCAATGTCATCTCTAACATGGTTCGAGGAAAGGTAGAGTGAGCCACTTCTTCCTCTCCTCTTAGGAGGAGATTAAAGAGATGGTTCAATTGATCGAATCGGAATTTCTCCGCTTGTCTTTTTAACGGTCCCAATTCTTCCTCTGGTAATTCCATTAACTCTTCCGGATGCTCACTGACTTTTAGAAGAATTAAGTTCCGGAGATATTGAAGAAGCTCCTGACAGAAGTGTTGAATATCATACCCATAATGGTAAACATGCTCAACGATCTTCATACATTGTTCGGCATTCTTCTCGGCAATCGCCTCTATGGTATCGTATAGGATTTTCTGATCAATGACCCCGAGCACTTCTGCAATGTCTTCATCCCTGACATCCTTTCCTCCATAAGAGATAACTTGGTCAAGAAGGCTCTGCGCATCTCTCATACTTCCTTCTGATTCCTGAGCAATTAACAGGAGCCCTCTTTGACTTATTTGAACTTTTTCTTCTTCTACGATCTTTTTCAGGCTTCCAATGATTTCTCTCAATGGGATTCTCTTGAAATCATATCGCTGGCATCGGGAGAGGATGGTGGCAGGAATTTTATGGGGTTCTGTCGTGGCGAAGACAAAGACGATATGGGAAGGAGGTTCTTCCAATGTCTTCAGTAAAGCATTGAAGGCTTCGCGGGTGAGCATGTGGACTTCATCGATGATATATATCTTATATCGACTCTTGGCAGGGGAATAGCGGACATTCTCCCTCAGCTCACGGATTTCTTCAATCCCCCTATTGGATGCCCCATCGATCTCAATCACATCCATTGAAGTCCCATTGGTGATCTCTTTGCAGGTAGTACATTGATTGCAAGGATTGATTTGGGGACCCATTTCACAGTTCAGCGCCTTTGCCAGAATCCGAGCAGTAGAAGTCTTTCCTACACCTCTGGCTCCAGTAAATAAAAAGGCATGAGCCACTCGTTTTTGGGATATGGCATTCTGTAAAGTTTGCGTAATGGGCCGTTGCCCAACCACATCCTCAAAGACCTGAGGCCTCCACTTCCTTGCTAAAACTAAATAAGACATCTTTACCTCAATTCATACCTCACCCCCTCCCTCTCCCTCGTGGGGGAGAGGAGAAGAGTGAGGGGAATAACTTGTTGATAGCCAGGCAACCCTGCGGCACACAAAGGGGATTACTACCGCTGCTTCCTTCCGGATCTGACGGGGTTTGTAATCTTTTGTTGCGCAGGACCCGGCTATCAACAAGATTTCTAAGATCTCGCTAAAGGCGAGATACTTTAAACAATATACTTTTAACCCTTGGCTTAGTGGTCTTAAGTTATAAGTTTTGAGTAAAATTTGTTCTACAAATTTTCTGGCGGAGAGAGAGGGATTCGAACCCTCGATCCCGTTTTAGCAGGATACTCGCTTAGCAGGCGAGCCCCTTCGGCCAACTCGGGCATCTCTCCGCTTCAAACCACCCACCCCTCCCCCTCAAGGGGGAGGGTTAGGGTGGGGGTGATATCATTTTAATTAATGCGTTTGTATTAGTTGGGAGTTTTTAGTTCGGAGTTCAGAGAAAATTCATTTTATTCGATTTTATATGCTATTTATCACTCCGAACTCTCAACTCCGAACTTATAACTTACTTATTGCATGGCCTGCCATCCAAAGCTTTAGCGTAGGATGGCGGAGAGGGTGGGATTCGAACCCACGTCTCCCGTTCTGAGGGAGAACCGCTTTTCGAGAGCGGCGCCTTAAACCAACTCGGCAACCTCTCCGTTTTAAAAAAGCCTTGTAGGGAACGGTTTAAAACCGTTCCCTACCCAACTCCGAACTTATTACTTAGAAGTTCTCCTGTACTTAAAAAATGTTTTTAAAATTTCAGCACACTCCTTTTCAAGAACCCCTTTTCTTACCTTCACTTTATGGTTGAGGGCATTATTTTGAAATATTCTAAACTTCGATTCCACTGCTCCAAATTTTGGTTCCGGTGTTCCAAAGACCAACTGGGATATCCTACCATGAACCATTGCAGAAGCGCACATCGGACAAGGTTCAACAGTCACATACATCACCGTATTATTCAATCGATAATTTCCTAATACCTTGCCTGCCTTACGAAGGACGAGGATCTCCGCATGGGCAGTGGGATCGCTGAGTTCAATGCAACGGTTATGATCTTTTGCAAACACCCGGTCTCCTTTTATTAAAATGGCTCCCACCGGGACTTCACCTCTTCGACCTGCCTCTTTGGCTTCCTCAAGGGCCATCCTCATATATTTTTCATCCAAATTCTGGCGCTTTATCATCCAGCTTGAATCTTGAAATTCACAATTTTTAAATTTTATTAAATTTTATCCCACATTGGCCAATGCTTGTCAATATAAGAAACTAAAGACTAAAAGTATCAGCTCAATAAATGGGGGCAACTTGGTTTAGAAGCAATTTTCAGCCGTGTAATTTTTTTGAAAAAAGTTTGAATCCTGACTTGCGTTCCTTTCCATGATGGTGTATAATGCCAAACATCATGGAAGCCACTATCACATATCGCGGTCGGGTTATCAATCAATCGGATATTGCCCTTGTTCGGCGGATCATTTCCGCTAACCCCTGTGGGAGCAGGCGGTTCATTTCTCAGGAGCTTTGCAGGGCATGGAATTGGCGACAAGCCAATGGCGCCCTCAAAGACATGGTCTGCCGCAGCCTGCTGTTGCTCCTCGAATTCAAGGGCTGGATCCAATTGCCTCCGCCCAAATGGAAGATTCCCAACCCCCTGGCCAACCGCAAGCCGCCTGCCCGGGTTGCGGTTGATCAAACACCGATCCATGGCCCCATCGATGCGCTGTTTCCCATCCACCTTGAGCAAGTCCGCAGGACCCCGCAGGAGAAGCTCTGTAACAGCCTCATCAGCCAGCACCACTACCTGGGTTATACCCAACCTGTCGGAGAGCACCTCAAGTATGTGGCCTTTTCCCATGGCAGGCCGATCGCCTGTCTGCTCTGGTCTTCCGCCCCATGGTATATCGGAGCCCGGGACCGATTTATCGGATGGGATATAACGACCCGGAAGAATAACCTCCATTTGGTCGCCTATCAAAGTCGATTTCTGATTCTGCCCTGGGTTCAGGTCTCTCACCTGGCTTCCCATTTGCTGGCCCTCAACCGCCGCTGCATATCGAGAGATTGGGAAAATATCTATGCCCACCCGGTCCATCTCCTTGAGACATTTGTCGATCTAAAGCGATTCCGAGGCACCTGCTACAAGGCTGACAACTGGCACTGCGTCGGCGAAACTACTGGCCGCGGGAAGCTCAGCAAGTCCAAAAAAGCGGTCCTGCCCAAAAAGGCTGTCTATGTCTATCCGCTGAGCAAGGACTTCCGCCAGAAACTCTGCCAGGAGGCATCCCCTTGCTAAAAGACTTCGACATAAGCGCCATCATAGACCTCGACAGCGCACGGGATGCCATCGGCAAGCTGCTAAACCTCATCGAGGCGCTTCAACAGGAAAACCAGGAACTCAAACGTCTCCATCAGCTGCTTCGCGATGAACTCCGTCGCCTCAACGGGGAGCGGGGAAAACCCGATATCAAGCCCTCCACAAAAGCTGCCGGCAAACAGAACTTCTCGTCTGAAAAAGAACGAAAAAAGCGAAAACAGCGAAACAAAAAATCAAAGAAAGACCACATCGAGACCCATAACAAGCGCATCTGCAAGGTGAACCCTGACATTCTCCCCGAAGACGCGATGTTCAAAGGCTATCAACGGGTGGTGGTGCAGGACGTCATCTTCAAAGCATCCAATACCATCTTTCTGAAAGAAAAATACTACTCCCCGTCCCTCAACAAAACCTACCTCGCCCCGCTACCGCCTGGCTATGATGGAGAATTCGGGCCCGGCCTGAAGGCCTTGGTTCCAAAACTCTACTATGGCTCCAACATCACCGAGCGAAAGATCCTCGATCTCCTCCAGGATGCCGATATCCACATATCGGCGGGAAAACTCTCCGATATGCTCATCAAAAACCACGAGCGCTTCCATGCCGAAAAAGATGCCCTATATGAAGCCGGACTCAACAGCAGCCCATGGCAGAACATCGACGACACCTCAACCCGGGTCAACGGTCAGAACCAATTCTGCCATATCGTCTGCAACCCCTTCTATACCGCTTACTTCACAGCCCCCAACAAAACCCGCTTGACCGTCCTGGATGTGCTCAAAAACTTCGCACCCAGGACCTTTCTGCTCAATGAAGAAGCTTTCCGGTATATTGACATTTTCAAACTGCCCAAAGCCGTCGTCCAACAGTTATCCGCTTTGCCCCTTGAACAAACCTTCGATGAGCCCACCTTCCTGAACCTTCTGGATCAGTGGCTTCCTCAACTGGGCCCTCAGCAGCGCACCCATATCCTGGATGCCGCTGCGGTCGCCGCCTATCATGCCATCATGGAATTTCCCGTCGTCAGTGTGCTGCTGTGTGACGATGCACCTCAGTTCAAATTGATCACCCGGCAACTGTCCCTGTGCTGGATCCATGACGGCAGGCATTACAAAAAGCTCGACCCCTTCATAAATCATCATCGCAAACTCTTGGACGGCTTCCTCGACACCTACTGGGATTACTATCGACAGCTCCTAAAATACCGTGAGGCGCCATCGGATAGCCAACGCATCAGGCTCGACAATCTCTTCGATGAGATCTTTTCCACCGCCACCGGCTATGACGCCCTCGACCAGAGGATCGCCAAGACAAAGGCCAAAAAGCACTGTCTGTTGCTGGTCCTGGATCACCCGGAACTACCCCTCCACAATAACGACGCAGAACTCTCCGCCCGGGGCAGGGTCCGCAAACGCGTGGTCAGCTTCGGCACCAGAGTCCAGGATGGAACCAAAGCCTGGGACACCTTCATGTCCCTGTCGGCTACAACCAAAAAACTGGGAATCAACTTCCTGGACTATCTCTACGATAGAATCTCCGGCCTCTGCCGCATCCCCAATCTGGCAAACCTCATCACACAAAGAGCCGCTGTCCTGAACTTGGGGCCCTCCTGGGGTCAAGGCCCATAGCAACCCCTTAACAATAAGATTCCAACTTACGCCACACCCCATTACCGTGAAAACTAACACCCTCCGCACATTACGGGAAACCCTTCAGGGGGTATTCGGACGACTATCCGCATATTTTACCAATCACGTACCCTGGCCCGTAGCTCCAATCTTCTCTCCAAGCCGGTGACCGGCTTGCAAGAACCTCCCCCAAAGGGGTCACTGCACAGTTCCAGGCCCCACACATTCACAGACGAAAAACGAGCTGCTACCCCATTTTGAGGTTGACACCTGCCATTGTTCCCCTATTTATTGAACTGATACGGAAAACCCCGATGAGAAGCTTCATCACCGGGGCTTTCCATTCGCCCACAAGGGGCCAGGCGACTCGATGCTTCTACTTACCAAATCTTTCCACTTTCGAGTAGAGCCTTCCTCTCCTCATACTCATTTTCAGTCAGGTTCCCCTGGCGCAGATCGAGTTCAAGCCAGAGTAACCTTCCAATAAGCTCAGTCTCGTCTCCGTCGAGGGGGTCATTATCCCTGGCTGTCTCTTCGGTAATACGGTCCGCAAGCTCCTCGATCCAGGCCTGCCACCCCCTATCCCTGTCTCCATAAA
>Ga0194113_10006110_pt1 | contig 15342 bp, 13 predicted proteins | sample TA2MahC200mmetaG_FD_146193 | JGI IMG/M metagenome (GOLD analysis project Ga0194113, IMG submission 146193) | Freshwater microbial communities from Lake Tanganyika, Tanzania - TA2015017 Mahale Deep Cast 200m | ecosystem: Environmental > Aquatic > Freshwater > Lake | place: Tanzania: Lake... | reverse complement strand
CGCGGTGGTAGGGAATCGTTAGTTCCTTGTGGCAGACTGTCCCCACAGTCAGCCCCGCGCAATTCTCGTCGGTCACACCTTTGCCAACAGACTACCACACCCCCTACAAAACTCGCAGTGCGCCCTTCTCAATCCCTGTCGCGTCGCGCATTGACCCGGTGAATGTTGTGGGTAGAATGCTGGCGTGAACCGAGCATGGTGGACAATCGGATGTCTTATCCTGTTGCTGGCAACAACGCGCGTGTTGTCCGCCGAGACGGACGCCGTCACGCGCATGGCGCTCACGCTCACGGACGGTTCCCGTGTGCTGGGTACGTGTCGTACAGAGGCCATTCACGCTCGTTGGGAGGGACAGGAAATCGCATTGCGCCCGTCCCTCATACGCCGCATTCAGATGGGCGCTGAAACCAACACTGCACAGATTGTGCTGGCCAACGGCGACCAGATGAAGGCGGCGTTGCGAACAACAGCGTTCGCCGTGGAGACGATGTTCGGAATTCAGGAGATCAAGGTGGACATCGTTCGCACGGCAGAATTTGTTGCTCAGCCCGCCGGTGGCCTTGTTGTTGAGGAAGGACTGTTGTTGTACTACTCGTTTGACAACGTCATGGGCGAGCGCGTGCCCGATCTCAGCGGCAACGGCAACGATGGAACGGTCAAGGGCGGAAAAGTCGGGGAAGGCAAAATCGGCTCCGGTATGGAATTCGCGCGCAAAACCGACTACGTCGAGGTCAAGCAAATCCCCGGTCTGAAATTCGATGTAAACGATGACGCGACGCTGATGCTCTGGTGGAAGGGCAATGACAATGTTCAGTATAATGCGCCACTATTGGCTACAGTTATTCTTTTTGAGAATTTCGAAAGAGGATTCCAGTTGGCAATTATGCCTCCAAATGAGGGATACGCTATCAGCCCTTTCCTCCACTGCCAGATCAAGTTCTTCACGCCGCTTGTTTCGTGCAAATGGTATCATGCCACTGTGGTAAAGAAAGGTACTAACTGGACGGTTTATCATAACGGGGATGAACTTCCTGTTGGCACCGCAAAGAACTGGCCGCCCACTGTGGACTTTACTGTGAATGCGCCGTTCATCATCGGAGGGTGTACTGCGCCGGGTCTGCCGGCCTTCAGCGGTTGTATTGACGAGGTGCGCATTTACCGGCGCGCGCTTTCAGCAGAAGAAATCCGTTCGCTTTTCGAAAAGAAATAAAAACCGTGAGACTCAGGTACGCAGAACTTTCCGTCGCCGGGCCGCGTTCTCGCAATCAGGACAGCGTCGGGTTCTGGCGGGATGACGGAGGGGAACGTGGTGCGGTGGCGTTGTTGGCGGACGGCGTCGGCGGCCTCAGCGCCGGCGACGTGGCCAGCCGGCTGGCCGTGCAGACGGGGCTGGGCGCGTTTCGCGGAGCGCAACCCGAGACGACATTGCGCCAGCGCTTGCTGGAGTTGTTCAAGGCGGCCAACGAGGCCGTTTACGACAAGGGGTTTGAGCCGGATGGTCCGGGCCACATGGCGACGACACTGGTGGCGGCGATGTTCGATGGGCGGGAGGTGGCGGTTGGCAACGTGGGCGACTCGCGGGCCTATTTGGTGCACCGCGGCTTGATCAAGCAGTTGAGCGTGGATCATTCGCTGGTTGGGATGCAACGGCGATTCGGCCACATCACCGAGGCCGAGTCGCGCCTCAGCGAACACCGCCACGTCATCACCCGCGGCCTCGGCGTGGAACCGCAAGTGCGGGTGGACATGGACCAGGCGCCGTTGTTTGCCGGCGACCGTGTGGTGTTGTGCAGCGACGGCTTGCATGGGTGTGTTTCCGACTTGGAAATCGCGAGGATTGCCCAATTGCTCGATCCCGTGGACGCCACCCGTCAACTGGTTGAACTCGCCGAGAAACGGAACACGACTGACAATACATCCGTCCAAGTAATCCACGTTATCGAGGTTTAACACCCGGTGTTTCTGGCTTTCGGAGCGGTATCATGTAACACTTGCCGCTGAGACGCCTGCCGGGTAGAATGCGCCGCAAACCAATTCCCTTATTGCGCCATGAACGAAACACAACTCAACGTTCTCCGAAAACATCTGGAAGAACTGGATGAGCATTTGGTGTCGCTCTTGGCGGAACGCTTCAAGGTCACGGACCAAATCGGCCGGTACAAAAGCACGCACCAACTCGCCCCGGCCGACCCCTTGCGAGAACACCGCCAAGCGGAGAGAATTCGCAAGCTGGCCGCCGAGCATGGCCTCGATGTCGAGATTGCCGAGCGAATACTGCGATTCATCATGAAGGAGGCAGTCAAGCGCCATCAGGCGATCCAGGTCAAGTTTGGCGAATTCTTATGACCACACGCAAGCCGTCCGCCCAAGAAAGAACACCCTTATGTTGAAACTCGAATTCCCGGACCACTTCAACGTCGTTGAGCCGCTGATTGATTCACATCTTGTCCAGGGACGGGGCCAAAAAACGGCCATCCTTTGCGGCGACGAATCAGTCACCTACCGGGAGTTGCACGAGCGCGTCAATCGCACGGGCAACCTGCTCCGAAGCCTTGGTGTCCGGATGGAAGAGCGCGTCGCCATCCTCGTGCCGGACTGTCCCGCGTGCGTCTATGCGTTCTTCGGCGCGATGAAAATCGGGGCGGTCTCCATCCCGATCAACACCAACCTGCTTCCCGAAGACTATGAATATCTCCTGAACGATTGCCGCGCGAGGGTCGTAATCGTCCACTCCTCGCTGCTCAGCAAGCTTGTCGAAATCCGCCCGCAACTTCGTTACGCCGAGCACCTCCTGGTGACCGGCGAACCGGCGGCGGACGCATTGAACTTCGAACAATTGCTGGCCGCCGCCTCGCCGGCGCTGGAATGCGCGGACACCCGCAAGGACGACGCGGCGTTCTGGCTCTACAGTTCGGGCACGACCGGCTCGCTCAAGGGAACCATCCATCTGCACCACGACATGATCGTCGAGGCGGACCTGTACGCGAAGGGAACCATCGGCCTGGAGGAGTCGGACGTGTCGTTCTCGATTGCCAAGCTGTTTTTCGCCTACGGGCTGGGCAACGGATTGTACTTCCCGCTGCGGGTCGGCGGAACCACGGTCCTGCTGCCGGATCGCCCGCTGCCGGACGCGGTTTTCGAGGTGCTCGACCGCTATCATCCGACGGTGTTCTACGGCGTGCCGACCAGTTACGCCGCGTTGCTGCACGCCGCCGAGCACAACGGACGCAACAGCCTCGGCCGCGTCCGGATGTGCGTTTCCGCCGGCGAACCGCTTCCCAAGCCGATCTTCGAGAAATGGCACAAACGATTCGGCATCGAAATCCTCGACGGCATCGGCTCGACCGAGATCCTTCACATCTTCATCTCCAACCGCCCCGGCCGGGCGCGGGCCGGAAGCACGGGACAACTCGTCGAAGGCTACGAGGCGCGCATCGTGGACGAGGACGGCAATGACCTTCCCGCCGGCGAAACCGGCACGCTGTTGATCAAGGGCGACAGCATCGCCGCCGGCTATTGGAACAAACACGAGGCGACCCAGAAGACCTTTCTCGGCGAATGGATCAACACGCACGACAAATTCCACGTGGACAAGGACGGCTACTACTGGTACGCGGGACGCACCGACGACATGATGAAAGTCAGCGGCCTCGCCGTTTGGCCGGCGGATGTCGAGGCGATCCTGCTTCAGCATCCGGCGGTGTTGGAGTGCGGCGTCGCCGGCGTGCCCGATCAGGACAAGTTGATCAAGCCGTGGGCGTTCGTCGTCCTGAAAAAAGGCTTCAAACCCTCCGACGAACTTGCCCACGAGTTGCAGTCGCTCGTCAAGACGCACACCGCGCCGCACAAATATCCGCGCGTGGTTCGTTTCGTGCACGACCTGCCCAAGACTGCCTCCGGCAAGATCCAGCGTTACAAACTTCGCAAGATGGGCGCTGCCGAGAGCCATAAGCCGGTGTAGCGGCGCTTCTGCGAAGCGCCGCGGCGGTTGACACAAACGCCGCTACATCCTCAACAGCGCCGACGCCCATACGAAGCCGGACCCGAACGCCACGAGCAGCACGCTCTTCCCGTCCTTGACCATTCCGCTCTTGCGCGCCTGATCCAGCGCCACCGGCAGACACGCCGACGCCATGTTGCCGTACTCCTCGACGTTGACGAACACTCTCTCCTTCGGCATGCCAACCTTCGCGACGACCGCTTCGAGCATCCGCAGGTTCGCCTGGTGCGGAATCAAGACATCAATGTCATCCAAAGTCAGGCCGTTCACCTGCAACGACTCGAACGCAGCCCCCGACATCCCTGCGACGCCGTTCTCGAACACCGCTTTGCCGTCCATCCGGAAGTGAACGCTCCCCGCCTCGACATCTTCCTTCGTGATGTAGGACGTGCGTCCCGACCCGCTGCCCGGCGCCGCCGTGTACAACGCCTTCGCCCCGGTGCCGTCCGCGTGGAGAATCGTCGAGAGAATACCGCGCTTCGGATCATCCGACGCCCCGACCACGACCGCGCCCGCGCCGTCGCCAAGCAGGATGCCGATGTTGCGCCCGTCGTACGAGCCGTCAATCCGCTTCGACAACATCTCCGCGCAAACAATCAACACATGGCGGTATGCGCCCGCCTTGATGAAGCTGTCGGCAATCGCCAACCCGTAAATCAGCCCGGCGCATTGCTGGCGAATCTCGATGGCCGGAATCCCCGGCAGGCCGAGTTTCGCCTGCAAGAAAAACGCCGTACCCGGGTCCGCGTGGTCCGGCGTGATCGTGTTCATGATGAGCAGATCAATGTCCTTCATCTGCAACCCGGCATCGGCGACAGCCGCGCGCGCCGCGAGGACGCCGAGATCGCTGGCCGCGGTTTCCGGCGGCGCGTGCCGCCGGCGGTGGACGCCCGTGCGCTCGACGATGAACTCGTTCGAGGTGTCCATGATCTTCATCAAGTCGAAGTTGGTCACCACCTTGTCGGGCACGTAGTGCCCAGTACCGAGAATGCGGGAGGTCATGCGATCTCCGCCATGCCTGCGTGTTGGAGCGACAGCTTGATAAGCAGGCCGCAACTCTTCTGGAAGAACTCCAACGGCAGTAACTGCGTCTTCGCGAACACCTCCGAGCCTAATTGTACCGCGAGCGCAGCGGACGGCTTGCCGGCTTTCGTCTCGTCCACGATTCGCTGGTGATACGCTTCCGTCGCTGCGAGCACACCGGCAAAATAAGCGGCGACATCGCCCGCGCCTTTGATCACCGCGTTGTGGCTCAGGCAGAGCACTTCCGCGTTCAACACTGCCAGCTTGCGAATCGAATCCAGCGTGGCGGCGTAGCTGGTGAAATAATTCGGCCACCACCAGTTCTGCTCCGGCAGATAGTAGCCGGTGACATCGGAGACGATGAGAATTCCCCGACTCGGTTCGTGGAAACTCAAACTGCAATCGCTGTGTCCCGGCGTTTCCAGCACAATGAAGCTGCCAACCTTGTCGCCTTCTTTGAGCGTGCGATCCACGGCAATCTTCATCTCCGACGGCGGCTGGGCTTGGTCGGCGGCGGTGAGGGAACCCGCCTTTTGAAGGGCACCGGTCAACATCTGGTCGGTCTTGCAGAAGAACGAAACCGCCTTCTCGATGCCGAGCGTCTTGGTGGCCAGCGCCGAAGCGGACACTGTGATGCCGGGGAACAGCTTCCGAAATGCCGGCACGCCCATCACGTGATCGGGATGCGCGTGGGTGACGACCAATTGCCTGATGGGAGCGATGCCATGCGCCGTCATCTGCCGGGCAATCACCGGCACGACCGAGCTGATGGCGGTCTCAAACATGATGTCTTGAAAACAGAAGACGGGGTATTCGCAGGTGCCCAGCATCCAGAAGTCGTCGCCGATTTTTGCCGGGGGATTCTTTATGAACATGGTGTTTCTCCTGATTTGATTTTATCCAACGCGAAGAGCGCGGCGCCGAACGCGCCGATATGTTGCGGGTCGGGCGGCACCAGCACGGGCTGTTTGAACGACTCGCCGATCAACGTGACGAGATACGGATTGTGCGCCGCCACGCCGCCGGTCATGACGAGCGCGCCGTCGGGCAGGCCCATCTCCATGACGCGTTTCACGACGGAGCGGAACGCGCCCTTCACGATGTCCTCGACTTTCTCGCCGGCGCGGATCTTGGCGAGGATTTCCGTCGCGCTGAAAACCGTGCAGAAACTGCCCAGCGTCACTTCCTTCGTCGAGCGTTCTGCCAACCCGTTTAACTCCTCGACCGGCAGCGCGAGCCGCAACGCGATCTCCTCCAGGAACGATCCCGTCCCGGCAGCGCATTTGCGGTTCATCTTGAAATTCGTCCGATGACCCTGGTCGTCGAGGTGGATGAACTTGCTGTCCTGCGCGCCAATGTCGATGAGCGTCATCTTCCTTCGAACATGGTGCCACGCACCGCGACCGTGACAGGCGATCTCGGTGGGCCGGCCGTCGCTCCACGGCACGTTGTCGCGCCCGTAGCCGGTCGAGAACGCATGGACGATGTCGGCCCGGCTCAACTTCGCTGCGGCTAGCGCGTCGGCCAGGTTTTTGTCCGCGGCTTTCGCGTAGTCCACGCCGGAACGCGAGATGGACTTGCCCACGGTATTTCCGTGCTCGTCAATGATAACGAGCTTGGCCGTGGCCGCGCCGATGTCTATGCCGCAGAAGTATTGCATGGTCAACGGTGCGCGGCTCGCTCCGCGAGTTGCTCGATGAATGCCTCGATGTTGGTGCGGGCCTGCTCCTCGGAGTAGAGACGCAGGTCGTTGAGGTCGCCATGAATGACGAGATAAGGAATGCGCAGCTTCTGTTCGAGGCGTTGCGGCATCTGATAGCGGTTGTTCGAGTTGTTCGGGCAGGTCTTCGCGTCGTGGTAGAGGATGCCGTTCACTTTGTACTTGGCGACCATCTCTTCCATGTACTTCTCTTTGCGGTCTTCGCTCCGGCAGATGAACAGCCGGCAGTACGCCCGCGCCATGCTCTTGAACGGATCGGCGGGGTCGAGATCGTCGAAGATCCAACTGTTGCAATACGTCGAGGCGACGACGGCGGCTTTGAGGGCTTGGAACTGTGTCGCGAGGTCGCGCAGCTTGCCCCAAACCGGCATGCCGTCCCAGTAGATGCGGAACTTCTCGCCATCCACAGCCGCAACGCCGTTGGCGATGCACTGCTTCAGCTCCGCGAGCAGCACCTTGTAGTAGTCCACCGCGTCCTGCGAGCCGCGCAACACAACCGCCGGGCCCATCTGGATGGTGCCGTCGAAGAACGTGATCGGCGTCGGCACAGCCGCGGCGGCTTCGAGCACGGCTTTCCACAGCTCCGTGCATTGACGGGAAAGCGCCATCACGGCGCGCAGTTTCTCTGGGTCGAGTTTCTGGCCGGCGACGCGTTCAAATTCCGGAACCAGCGCCTCAGTCTGGCGGGCGACGTCCTCGATAACGGGGCCATCAAGCTCGCCGAGCGAACGCGGCGTGTGAATGCCGATGCAGGGCACGTTCCACTCACGCGCGTAGAACTGGAACCAGTCTTTCACGTCGCGGCATTGGTTCGTGTTGAAGACGAGGATGTCCGCCTTCGGCGGCCCCGGCAGCTTCATCTTCTGGAATGGGCTTTCGCCTTTCAGATACGAGCCGATGTCGCTGGTCAGGTACGAACAAATGTCCGGCGAGAAGCCGCGCGCATTGGCCAACGGAATCAGGTCCGGCGCCATGCGGGTCGCGCCGAGCATCGCGCCGTGGTTCTCGGGGAAATAGACGTTGTAGCCGAGCGCCCGCAGCAGTTCCGCCGGGCCGACGCTCGTGCACCAGGCCGTCTTCTTGCCTTGGGCGGGGCCGGTCGTGAGCTCGGTGTAATACTTGCCCATGACGGCTTTCATCATCTTGGTTGCTTCGAAATCTTTTCGTTCAGTTGCCATAGTTGTCTTTCTTTCTGTTTGGATCCGGGACAAGCCCCGAATCGTGAGCGTACTTTAGCACACCTCCCCGCCAATCGGGGAATCCCAAACCCAGCACCGTTGCCACGTCCACGTCCAGCTCGCGCTGGACCACGCCTTCCTTCATCAAATCAACCGCCTCGCGGACCATCCGCCCCACGAGCCGCTGGGCAATTTCCTCGCCGGTGAACTCGCGCGGCGCCGTCCGTACCTCCCGGAGAATCTGCGCCGTCGCCGCGCTGTCGTGCGGTTGACGGTCGCCCTTCTCGTAGCGATAAACACCCGAACCCGTCTTCTGCCCCAAATGACCGCCCTCGACGAGCTTGGTGACCACCGTCAGAGTCGGACCGTGACTCGGAAACGCGCGGCTCATTACCTTGGCGGTTTTTTCTAAAATATCCAGCCCGGCCATGTCAATCAACACGAAAGGCCCCATCGGGAAACCAAACTCCACCATCGCCCGGTCAATCGCCCGCGCCTCCGCGCCTTCCTCCAACAGACGGAACGCTTCGTTCAAGTACGGAACGAACATGCGATTGACCAGAAACCCTTCCCGGTTCCGAACCAGCACCGGCGTCTTGCGGATCGCCTTGGCAAACCCCAACGCCGTGGCCGTCACGTGTGGCGGCGTCACGTTGCGGTGGATCACTTCCACTAGCGGCATCCGGTGCGCCGGGTTAAAGAAGTGCAGCCCGACGAGCCGTTCAGGGCGTTTCATTCCCTCGGCGAGATCGTCGAGCGAAAGGGTTGAGGTGTTCGACGCGATGATCGCGTCCGCCCGACACACGTTCTCCAGGTTTGTGATGACCGCGCGCTTTACGGTCACGTCCTCGAAGACCGCTTCGATCACAAGCTCCGCGTCCGACAAGTCCTGCCAACTCGACGCCACGCGAACCAGTCCGAGCAACTTCTCGTCGCGGCTCTTGATCTGGTTCAACGCCTTCTGGACCGCCGCCGTGTTCTCATCAAACACCATGACCGGCACCCCAGCATTGACGAGCGCCTGCGCGATACCCGCGCCCATCGAACCCATACCGACAACGCCGGCCAGAGCGACCTTCACTGGCGGCACCTTCGCCGTTTCGCGCGTGGCAAAGAACATGTAAATCTTGTTCTGTGTCGCCAGCGTTTTCATGCAGTCGGCGAAGCCGGTTTGTTCCGCGCGAAGCCCGGCTTCGTAGGATTCAGCTTTGACTGCGGCGATGATTCGCGACGGCGCGATCAATGTGGGACAAGCTTCCAGCTTGTCCACTCCTGAAGAATGAGCAACCAAGATGGTTGCCCCACTTTGATCGCGATTCCGCGTCCGGACAATTGGCTTGTTAATCCACTCAAACTCGCCGATCGCGTCAATCAGCCCCAACGCCAAAGCTTCCTCAGCCTTGATGACATCGCCGGTGAGCAACATCTTCAGCGCCGGGCCAGCGCCAACCAATCGCGCCAGCCGTTGCGTGCCGCCGGCGCCGGGAATGATGCCGAGCTTCACTTCGGGCATCGCGAACCGAGAACCCGGCGCGCAGACGCGGAAGTGACAGGCCATCGCCAGTTCGAGCGCGCCGCCGAACACGTTGCCGGCAACGCGGGCAAGAACCGGTTTGGCGGAGTCCTCAACTTCTTGAAACGCTTCCTGAAATCGGCGCGAAGTCTCGACAGGCTCGCCGTCACGGAGCAATGTCACGTCCGCGCCGGCGCTGAAGTGGCGATCATTGCCGGTGATGACGAGGCCATGCACTTCAGGATCGGCGTTGGCGCGGCGAACAGCGGCGCGGAGTTCGTCGAGCGCGGCAAAGGTAATGGCGTTGACGGGAGGCGCGTTCAGCCGCAACACGGCGATGTCGCCGCGTCGCTCGTAGTCCACAAGACTCATAGCTCCAGCACGAGCTTCTGCGAGTCGCGCGCGCAGAGGTGGTACATCTCGAAAGCTTTCTCCGCCTCATCCCACCGCATTCGTGGCGTGACCGCCTCGCCAAGTATGCTGGCCCGGCCATCCACCATCATGTCCATCGCGATCTGGAAGAACGCAGCGCACTCCGGCCCGACCGAGCAGATCATCTTCAACTCGTTGCGGAACGCCGCGTACCACGGGAACTTCTGGTCGTTGTGGTGCGGCATCCCGAACACGAACAGCCGGCCGTCACGCCGGAGCAAAGGGACGCTGGAGGCGAGCGCTTCCGCCGACGTGGTGGCGGTGGCCACGAAGTCGAGCATCTTCCCGCCGGTCAGTTCGCGCACGACATCGGCGACGTTCTCCTTCGAGGCATCAATGACGGTGTCGGCGCCCATTCGTTTGGCCCACGTCAACCGCCAGTCGATAATATCCGTGGCGATGATTTGGCGCGCGCCGAATTGGCGGAGCAGATGGATCCAGATCAATCCCATCGGCCCCGCGCCGATCACGGCGCAACGCTGGTTGATGACGTTCTCGGTCTGCGTCATCGCCCGCAGGACCGTGGCAAGCGGCTGGGCCATCATGAATGCCGGGATGTCGGGCGCGTCCTTGGGCAACGCCGCGATACCCGGCGGCTTGGTGCGGAAGTATTCGGCGAAACCGAAGTAGCCTTCCGGTTGAGCCAACACCAGTTGTCCCACTTTCCATTCCGGGCAACGCGACTCGACGATGGTGCCAATGTTCTCATGCCCGGCCCAGCCCGGCGGGTTCTTGATGTTCGCAAAGATTCCATCGCCGGCGTACTGGCCCATGTTACTGCCGCACAGTCCGACCCACTTGCACTGCACCATCACGTCGCCGTCCTGCAACGTCGGCATGGGCGCGTCCACAAAAGCGATTTTCCTCGGTGCAACAAACTGAATGGCTCTCATGGTTGGCAACCATACAAGGCGGTCAACCGACGGTCAAGCTAACGCCTGAGGCGAAAAATCCGAATCCCGAAATCCGAAACAAATCCGAATAACCAAAGCGGCAATTCGAATCTCGGATTTATCCATACTATCCGGAACAAAACCGGAACATTTCACCAACTGAACTAACAGCGGCCTTGCAGCACGGGACGTTTGTCTTTGGCGGTTGGGTTCATGCCGGTGATGCTGTTCAGGAAGGTGATCTTCACCTTGTCGCCGTCGAAACGGCAGGTCACGGTGTCGTGATGCGGAGTTTCGTAGAAGCGCATCATGAATTCGAAGGTGTTTGCGTCCGTCCATGCGCCGCTGGTGGCGATCTTGAACTTGGTGCCGGGCTTCGGCGCGCCGCCGTGAATGAGCCGCGGCGGTGTGCCGGGCAGGGCGGTCTCGCCACGTTGCCAGCGCGAGAGGCCAGACGCGATGGGATGTTCGGTTTTGGCGTCGCGGAATGTGATTGCGGCACCGTTGTTCTGGAACGCGAACGAAACCGTTTGGAGGCCGAGGTCGTTGGCGTCGAGTTTGAAGGTTTTTGCGGTGAATGGCGTGGAGCTTTGGCCTTTCGGCATCGGCAGGGCCAGCGACGAGAGCGTTTGTTGGAGTTGCGCATGAGCCGCGCGGTCAACGAACAGCGGATAGTCTTTGATCGCCGGGAGGATGTGTTCCCAGACGAGGTCGAGTTCGCCTTGCATGCTCTTGCTTTCACCGGTCATCACCAGCACGGCGTCTTTCTCAGGCATGACGATAGTGAACTGGCCGAAGGCGCCGTCGCCACGGAAAGCGTTGTGGGTGCTGCGCCAGAATTGGTAGCAGTAGCCTTGGAGCCAGTCGTTCTGCGCGTTCGGACGAGCCGGCTTGGCAGGCGCGGGCTGTTGAATCTTGAAGGTCGTCGCTTCCTGCACCCATGACGCGGGCAGAATCTGGCGACCTTGCCACCGGCCTTGTTGGAGGTAGAGCTGGCCGAACTTGGCGAGTCCTTCGGTCTGGATGCTCAAGCCCCAGCCGCCGGTGTTGATGCCGTGCGGACAGACTTCCCACGTCGGGCCTTCGATGCCGAGCGGCTCGAACAGCCGTGGCGTGAGGTAATCAATGATCTTCTGGCCGGTGAGTTTCTGGACGATGGCCGAGCACATGTAGGTGGCGGCGCTGTTGTACATGAACTGGGTGCCCGGCTGGTGCGCGAACGGCATGGCGAGGAATGCGCGAACCCAGTTCTCGTCCTGCACAACGCTGCGGGTCGGTTCCTTGGCGCAGCCGGCGGACATCGAGAGAAGATCGCGAACGCGCAGCGCGGCGAGGTTGTCGCTGACTTTGTCGGGGAGATCATTCGGAAAGAATTTTACTACTTTGTCGTTCACGGTGAGCCGGCCTTCGGCCACGGCGAACCCAACTGCTGTGGAGGTGAAGCTTTTGCTCATCGAATACATCGTGTGATTAAAGCGCGGCCCGTACGGCGTCCACCAGCCCTCGGCCACGACGCGTCCGTGCCGGACGAGCATGAAGCTGTGCAGTTCATGCGTGCTGCTGGCGATGGCGTCGAGGAACGCGAGAATTCCAGCCGAGGACACGCCCTGCGCTTCCGGCGTGCTTCGGGGCAGGCTGTTGGCGTTCAGCGCCGGTCCCGTCGTCCGGCAGCCGGGCACCAGCGACAGCAACCCGGTTCCCGCCACGCCATACCCGAGTTGTTTCAGAAAAGTTCGGCGATCCATCGTCATGTCGGTTTTCCTTCCGGGAATGTGTTTTATCACACTCACCAGCGCGTTGTCGTGTTCATTTCATCCGCGGGCGTTTTCCGTTGCTGAATCAACGTCGGCGGCTATACTCGCCGCACTGTTTGCCATGAAACGTCGAATCGTCATTCTGTTTTCTGCAGTGCTGGGAATCATTGCGCTGAATTGGGCGGCAGCAAACTGGATTCTGTGGTCACGCTGCGACCGGCTCGGGAATCTGTTTTCGCCGGCGTTCCGCCTGGCTGTCAACCACGACAAACATGTTTTCGAGCTGACGTCCGGCGTCGAAACGCACCTCACGGCCTCCCAATCGAAGGCGCATTTTGCCGGTGGCGCCTGCGATTTTTCGGAAACCCGGCAGGCGCTGTCCAGCATGGCCAACGCAGTCCCCGTGTCGAAACGATTCTTGGCCGCGCTGTGGTTGCGTCCGTTCGTGACCGGCGTGACGACCGCACAGGGCGAACGGTGCTGGAGCATCCGTTTCGCCGGCGGTCGCGTCGCCGTCGCAGTTCGCGATGGATTGCCGCGCGAGATTCGTTGGCGGAACGTGCTGGCGACGTTCCGTCGCGCGCCGCCCGCCGGTGTCCCAACGGGCACACCGGTTCGCGTTGAGGCGCGAGACCTCGATAAAAGTCTTGCCGCCGTGTTGCGCGTGCTGGCGCTGCAACTGGTCGAGGTGCCGCGCGAGCCGGACACGCGGCGCCGCGAAGGCAACGGATCGCTGGAAATCAAGAACGGGCATCGCATCCTCCGTTTGCGCGGCAAGCCGTATGAGATCGGCTTCCAGCATGGCCGCTTGCTGGCGCCGAACATTCACAGATTGTGCGAGCGCATTGTCTATGGCGTCGGTTTTTACTACTCCATCGAGAAAGGCCAGTGGTTCCTCGATGAGGCGGCGAAACTGGTCGAACGCCAGCGGCCATTCATCGCGCCGGAGTATTTCGAGGAGATGCGCGGACTGGCCGACGGGGCCGGGCTGCCGGTGGCGCTGGCGCAGGCGGCGAACATTTTTCCGGAGTTTTTCCATTGCAGCGGCGTGGCCGTGTTCGGGAAAGCCACGCGCGATGGCAGGTTGTTTCACGCGCGCGTGCTTGATTACATGACCGAGGTCGGCCTCCAGGACGAAGCGGTGACAATGGCCGTCGAACGCGAAGGCGCGAGGCGGTTTGTCAATGTCAGTTACGCCGGGTTCATCGGCTCTGTCACGGGCATGAACGAGAAACAGGTGGCCATCGGCGAGATGGGCGGTCGCGGCGAAGGCGACTGGGATGGCACGCCGATGGCGCAACTGTTGCGCGGCGCGCTGGAGAACTGCGACACGTTGGAGGAGGCACTCGATTACATGCGACGGCGTCCGAGGACTTGCGAGTACTACTACGTGATCAGCGACGGCAAATCGCGCACTGCGCGCGGCGTGGCGGCCACGTCGAAAAAGTTCGAGGTGGTCAAGCCGGGCGAGGCGGTGCCGCTGTTGCCGGAACCGGTCGAGGACACGGTGCTGCTCAGCGCCGAAGACCGGTACACGGAACTGGTCGAACGCGTGCGCAACCTTCACGGGCAAATTGGCACGGAAGAAATGCAGCGCATCATCGCGCGCGGCGTGGCAATGAAATCGAACCTTCACAACGCGATCTTCGAGCCGCCGGCGTTGACGCTCTGGATCACACACGCTTCGCGTCACGAGCCGGCCTGCGACAAGCCGTACGTGAAATACACCTGGGACGAGTTGTTCCCGGACTCCGGGGGGGGGGACTCCGGGGGGGGACTCCGGTCAAACTCCGGGGACTCCGGGGTCAACTCTCGACAGTTGACAGGTAGGGATTGAGTCGGTAGTCTGCGGTGCATGGCCAGACCGATACGAGTGGAGTTTGAAGGCGCGGTTTATCATGTGACGGCGCGCGGCAATGAGCGGCGCGCCATTTTCTTTTCTGACGAGGATCGGGAGGTGTTTCTTGCGACGGTCGGGGAAATGGTGGCGCGGTTTGGCGTGCGTGTGATGGCGTATTGCCTGATGCCGAATCATTATCATTTGGTGGTGGGGACGCCGCGCGGGAATCTGTCGGCGGCGGCAGGTTGGTTGCAGTTGACGTACACGGCGCGGTTCAACGCGCGACATCGGCGGAGCGGGCATTTGTTTCAGGGGAGATTCAAGGCGCAGTTGGTGGAGGCAGACGAGTACGGGCAGTGGTTGGTGGAGTATGTGCATTTGAACCCGGTGCGTCCACGGCGCAAGAACGACGCGTTGGCGGCAGAACGCGCTGGAGAGTTGGATGGATACGAATGGAGCAGTCACCGGGATTACGCGGGGTTGCGCAGCAAGGCAACGGAGTGGTTGTGCTTGGATTGGTTGGTTTATTGGGGTAAGAAGAAGATCGCAGCGCAGGAAGCTTACCGTACGGAGATTGGCAGGTGGTTTGAAGGGGAGAAGACAAGTCCATGGGAGAGTTTGCGCGGGGGGTTGGTGTTGGGTGGGGAAATGCTGTGGAAAAAGGCGAAGGATCTAGTTTTGGAAAAACAGGGCGCAGATGAGGCGCTTTGGACAACGCAACAGGCAGCGGGAACATTGCGGGACCGAGTGCGACAGTTGGTGGCGGGAGAGACGGATGATCGAATGAAGATTTGGGCTCGCGTGAAACTTGGCGGAGAAAGATCCGTGGATGTGGCGCGAGCATTTGGCTATCGGAATCAGAGTGGAGTCGGTCAGGTGGTGAAACGGTTGGAGCAATACGCCAAGGAAGATGACGAACTGAGACTAAGAATGGAACATCTCAAAAATCAGGTGTGCAGTGTGTAGAGTTGACCCTCCGCTCCTCTCGC
>Ga0194113_10006103_pt1 | contig 15356 bp, 16 predicted proteins | sample TA2MahC200mmetaG_FD_146193 | JGI IMG/M metagenome (GOLD analysis project Ga0194113, IMG submission 146193) | Freshwater microbial communities from Lake Tanganyika, Tanzania - TA2015017 Mahale Deep Cast 200m | ecosystem: Environmental > Aquatic > Freshwater > Lake | place: Tanzania: Lake... | reverse complement strand
AAAGCATACCTAATATAAAAGCTACTATGGCTGTCAGCAGTATCTGCGGCTTAGAGGGTTTTAGGGGGAGTCTTGCCTTTTCCAATATAGTATATTTTGTCCCCTTTTCTTTAACCTCCTCAGCAGTGAGTCTGTTTTCTTCTACCTTCATCCGCAGCATTTCATATATGTTCTCATTTACCCTATTATCCCGCGTTAAACGTGCCAGTTCCTTTTCTTGTTCAGAGAGTGATTCAATTTTTTGTTCATATTCCTTAACCAATTTTTCTAAGTTTTCTTTTCTCGTTCTTAGGTCATTGGCATCTCTTTGGGCATCTTTTAATTTTTGTTCCAATCTCTGATAAAAAAGCGGCGCCGTATTCATAGTCTCGCTATCTACCAATTTCTCTGTTTCTAACCGAAGTTTTTCTCGGATATCATCCATTTCTATTTGAATATCTAAAATCTTGGGTGATTCCGGGTCAGTAGTCATCAGTGTATCTAAGGCTGCCTGTAAATCCTGCAACCTTGCATTCAAGCGAGTTACCGCAGGATTTAAATCTATCATATCAGCGGATATAATAACCGGTTCATAACCTGCCAACTGCCGTTTTAATAAATCAATCTTGTTCTCCACCTCCTTTAAACTCATCTCAATTGCTGTTAATGAGGTTTGATAGTTGATTAGCAAAGAGACATTTAAATCTACTTCTTTTCCGGGAAGCTGTAATGGGTATTTTGACCTGAATTCGTAAAGTGCTTTCTCGGATTCCTCCAGATTCTTTTTATAAATCTGAGCTTGCTCCTCACCAAATTTAACAGCGAGCGTTGCATCATCTGTCTTTTTTGAAATATTTTCTTCAATGAATATTTTAACCATAGTATCAATAATATCCCTTGACATCTTCGGATCTTTATCTTCATAAGATACCTGAAATACATCCGGCGCTTTTATCTTTACCTCGCTGCGATTGCGAATACCCTTGATTAGTTTTTCATATGCCATTGGGTCGGTTATTTGTTTATCTAACCCGAGTGTCCTAACCAATGCTATTAAGTGTGGATAGCTCAGGATTTTTTCAGTAAAGGTTTTGAGTTGCTCGGCAAGGGTTGGCGGTGGGCCTGACCAGGTATATGGTAACTCCCTTGCTAATGGATTGACGGGTTTTTCTTCCTCAATAAGAATTAATATAGATGAGCGGTAATATTTTGGAAGGAAAAAACTCCCAATAGTAGCGGTAAAAAATACTATAACAAAGGGAAGTATAAAAAACCACTTACGGTGGAATATCATTTGTAGATAATCCCTTAGCGATGCCTGAATTTTTTCAGTGGTTATATCCATATAACTACTCACTTCCTAATAATCTGTCCATCTCTTTTCGTATTGCTTCTGATCTCTCTTCTTCAGTAGGAGGCAAAATCTCTGTGCCGCTTGATTTTTCTATTGAGTCCTTAATCAGCTCATCGGTTTTGCCTGTCCTCTCCGTGGATGCTTTATATTCTTCGGTTGAGATTGTCTGGCGGTTCTCATTTGTTAGTATATGAGGGGTTATAAATACTATTATTTCCTTTTTTACATCTTCTATGTTCTTACTTCTAAATGCTAAGCCGAGCACAGGAATATCGCCCAAAAGGGGGAGTTTTTTGACTGTTTTCTTTTTTGAATTTTTAATTAGACCACCCAAGATTATGGTTTCACCATTTTTAACCATCATAGTTGTATCAGCCTCTGTAGTATCTCGCGCAACAACATTGTTGACCTCGGCAACCCTTCTTGCAGTGCTTATTTCAGGATGTATTTTCATAGTAACATAATTGTCTTCACCTATCTGAGGAGTGACTCTTAACTTAATTCCAACATCAACAAACTTAATATCTTCCACCAGCAATTTAGTAATAGGGTCTGTTGTGGCTACTGTGTATGGCTCAGAGCTACCTACGAGGATACTTGCCTCTTGGCCATCAATAACAGCGACCCGAGGGCTTGAAAGAACCTCTGTATCTGCCTTGCTTTTTAGTGCCTCTAATGTTATAGCATATTCATCTGGCGTTAGGCTTCCTACATTAAAAATTCCTCCCTCTGTTGTTAAATTAACAGGGAATTTTAAAGCGGGGTTAATTGTGGTTGGTTTATTGGTTCTATCAGAAACCTTATATTCCCAATTTATGCCAAGTTTTGTTGTCTCATCAAGAGTCACCTCTAAAATTTTAGCCTCTATAAGCACCTGTTTATGCTGAATATCCCATCCCTGAATTAGCTGGTCAACATTCTTTAAAATTATAGGGGTTGCCTTGACAATTACGCTGTTAGTCCTTGTGTCTGAATATATATCTCCCCTTTCCTTTGGTATTGTTTGTAATAATTTAGTTTCTATATCCGCTGCTTTAGAATATAGCAATTTATAAGAACGCATTTCTGTCTTCTGGTCCAATTCTTTAAGAACAGTCTCAATCTCCTTTATCTTTTCCGGGGTATCGGTTACAATAACCTGGTTGTTCCTTGCATTTATCTCAATTTTACCACGAGGCGTTTTCACAGATAAAAGAACTCGTTTTAAATCAGTAACATCCGCATATTCCAAGGTAAATACCTTTGTCTGCAGGTTGACAAATCTCTCTCCCTGCTGCAAATCCTGGTAGGTATAAACATTTATTATCCCACTTTCTATTGAATATAAGTAGTTATTTGTATTTAAAACAGCATCCAGTGCTTTATAAACGCTTACATTCTCCAATTTCACCGTAACATTACCAGTCACATTTTTGCTTATAGAAACATTTAAACCGCTTTGGTCAGCAATCATCTTCAATACTGTCTCAATATTCATATTCTCTACATCAAGTGTTATTGTTTTTTCTTGGGCAAATAAAGGCAGGATAAAAATTGAAAATGAAATTAGAAAAATTGAACTGAATAACAGAAATTTCTTTGTAATCTTCATTTTTTAAATCTCCTTTAGGTATATGGCAATAAACCTCTTTGACACCATATTTAGATATGTTTAGGAATAATCAACCTTCATAAGACATAAACCTTTACTGGGGGCAGTATATTTTATAGATAAGTTTTCTTTATCTTTAAGAGATTTTTTAATATCGCAAGGGGCGATTTTTTTTAAACCAACCTGAACAAAAGCACCGGCTATTCTTCTTGCCATATTATGCAAAAAGCCGTTTGCCTCTATGTCTATATTTATCAGTCCATCTGTTTTTTTTATCAAAAGCCTTTTTATATCTCTTATCTTTGAGCCCTTTTTAATTTTATCCTGAGCGCAATAATTGCTAAAATTATGCCTACCAAGGAAAAAACCAGCAGCCATTTTCATTGCTTTTATATCAAGTTTATGAGGAACAAAATAGACAAACTTATCATAAAATGGAGATGAAAATTTTCTGTTTAATATCGTATACCTGTATAACTTTGCAGTAGCGTCGAATCTCGCATTAAAATCCATTGGCACTTCTCTGACTTCCTTTATCCTTATCTTATTCGGTAAAATTCCATTGAGGGATTTATGCAATCCTTTAATTGATATGTTTGAGTTTGTCTTAAAATTTGCAACCTGCCCTTTTGCATGAACACCGCTGTCAGTTCTACCGGAACCGATAAGCCTGACCTCTTCTTTTAAAATAGTTTTCAGAGCCTCTCGGATAATCTTTTGGATAGAATCCTTCTTCTTATTTTTGGTTTGAATCTGCCAACCACAAAAGTCTGTTCCATCGTATTCTATTGTAAGTTTAATATTCCTCAAGATTAATTTTATGAATAAATTAGGTCTGTTTAGTCACTGTGCTTTTCTTACGCCAAGCAAATTTCACCATAATAGCCAAGACTAAAAGCAGTAAGAATAACCCAATCCTTGTTCCTAAGACAAATATTTTATCATAAGATGCTACATTTTTCATCAAAATTATTGGTATTCCTTCCTGAAAAAACCAGAATCCCAAGATAAAGAACAAAAACAAGGGTGTAATATATTTTATTATAAATTTATAAATTTTAGGGATTCGTATATCAGCACCGTAGTGTATCTCTGTCCACGCTTTTTCCATACCAAATACCCATGCAAATAGAATAGTTTCAACTGTTCCAAACAAAACCAAGCAGAATGTGCCTCCCCAGAAATCCAGTTCATTCACCACACCGTGTCTTAGAAGAAAAATAACTGGTTGGCACAATATAAAAGAGATTATTGCAAATATTGTTACTGCTTTTTTCCTGTCTATATTAAATTCATCCTCCATAAATGCGACTGCAGGTTCTATTAAAGAGACGCTTGAGGTAATTCCAGCAAGAAATAGGAGTAGAAACCATATAAAACCAAAAAGAGCACTAAAATTAATTTTTTGTAAAATCAAAGGCATTGTAACAAAACCCAGATTAAAGGCACCGCTATTTGCGATGTTTACTATTTCAACAGGCCCAAAGAATACATATGCCGCAGGAATTACTATGCTTCCTCCTAATATTACCTCTGCAAACTCATTTGTACTTACAGCAGTGAGTCCAGAAAGTGCCACGTCATCTGCCTTTTTGAGATAACTGGCATAGGTTAAGATTACGCCTATCCCCACGCTTAGCGTAAAAAATATCTGACCTGCTGCAGCAAGCCATACCTTAGCGCTTTTAAGAACAGAGAAGTCAGGGTTCCATAAGAAACCTAAGCCATTGTATAAATTCCAGGTAGGTTTAGTCTGGTCTGGAGTGCCCAAGGTTAGCACCCTAATAGCCATAAGGACTCCTGCTGTCAAAAGCACTGGCATTGCAATCTTGCACAGTTTTTCAATTCCTCCTGAAACACCAAAATACACCACAATTATATTTAATCCAAATGTAAATAAAAAGAAAATATACGAGGGCAGGATGCTGTTAAAATATTGATTCTTTTCTAAACCCTGATACGCTCTTAAGAAACTTTGCATCTGAACCTGAGTCTTAATCCCTGTATATTTTCCAAAAAGGGCAAAAAAACTATAGCCCAACGTCCAAGACTCAATATAAGTATAGTAAATAAATATTACCAAAGGTCCGAATATACCTATTATTCCAAAGTATTTGATAAATCGATTTTTCTCCCAGAGAGAGTGAAATACCCCAGGTGCGGTTCCATGGCCAAAACCCCCTCCATATCTGCCTATAGTCCATTCTATCCACATAAGAGGAATACCTAAAAAAAGAAGCGATATAAAATAGGGTATCATAAAGGCGCCACCGCCGTTTGAGGCAGCCTGCACAGGAAATCTTAAAAAATTTCCAAGTCCAATAGCGCTTCCTGCCACAGCCATTATTATACCAAGTCTTGAAGCCCAACCCTGTTTTCTTTTAGAGGTATTCATTTTTTAGAGGAAATTAAATGCTCCGCAATCTGTATGGCATTTAATGCTGCCCCTTTTTTTAGATTATCTGAAACTACCCAAAGCCACATACCATTTTTGACAAATGGGTCTTTTCTTATTCTTCCTACAAAGACCTCATCCTTTCCTTCTACATCTTTTGGCATTGGATAGAGACTATTTTTTATATCGTCAACCACAACTATACCCGGCGCTTTTGAAAGAATCGCTTTTATCTTTTCAGGTTCAATTAGTTTTTCAGTCTCTATATAAACCGATTCCGAATGACCGGTTCTTACAGGTACACGTACAGCCGTCGCTGAAATTTTGATTTTATCAGCGTGCATAATCTTATGGGTTTCTTTAACCAGTTTCCATTCCTCATTGGTGTAATTATACTCTGTAAAACTCCCTATATGCGGAAAGACGTTAAAGGCAATCTGTTGCGGCAAGGTCTTTTCCTGATACTCTGAGACCTTGACACTCTGATACTCTGTCTTACCTAACTCCATCAATTCTTTTCTTAATTGTTCTACCGCCTGCCTTCCTGCGCCGGATGCTGCCTGTAGGGTGGTAATAATTATTCTCTTAATACCGACCTTTTTATATATTGGCCATAAAGCAACAACCATCTGAATGGTAGAGCAGTTAGGATTTGCTATAATTCCTTTATGTTTTTTTATGTCGTTAGCGTTTACCTCAGGCACTACCAGAGGCACCTCTGGATTCATTCTGAAATCTGCACCATTGTCAATAACCACTGCGCCTCTTTTTATTGCCTCAGGCGCATAGGTTACTGCTGCTCCTTTCTCGCCCTCTGTTCCAGCAAATAAGGCAATATCTATTCCCTCAAAACCTTCGGGCGAGATACTTTTAACCGCATAATTTTCACCGTCCACCTCAATAGTCCGTTCAGAGCGCGCAAAGACTCGCAAATCCCCAATGGGAAAGTTCCGCTGTCTCAGACAACGAAGCATCTCAATTCCTACAGCCCCCACGCCAATTACTGCAACATTATATTTATTTTTCTTTCTCACTTCACTATTACCTCAAATTTATCTTTATCTACAGAATTATATATTAGATTGCCTATCTGATCTTTATCAAAACGGTGAGTATAAATATGTAGGTGAGATTCATCAACAGCCCAGCCAATCCTATTAAAACACAACGCATAGATATTTATAACTTCAGAAAATGATGAAATAATTTTTTCGTGATTTTTCTCATTCCAGAGATCTCTGATTGTAGCCAAAAAAATATCTTTGTTTGCCTGTTTGTCAAATACAAAATAACCATCTATATCCATTTTCTCAATAAGAGTGATCATCTTCTGAATATTTGATATCCTCATATCATCAAACATCAAACAATGTGTTTCATAACCACAGGTCTCTCCTACAATATGTTTCTTATCCAGAGTTTTAGAGATAAAAAAAGTCTCAGAAGCAAACGCTAAAATTTGCCTTACGTTATCCCTTAAAAAATTGCTCTTCTCTATTAAGGTTAATATTAAGAAGCAACTTAACGCCGGTTCTTTAAATTTAGTAATAAATTTTGTAAGATAGCTCTCGGCAATAAATGAACGTAAGTTAAATGGATAATAGTTTAAAAGGAGAAATCTGCGTTCCCTAAATGAGATATAAAAATTATCTAACCCGCATAAATCTGTATTCGAAACTATTGTAATTGGCAATTTGGTATTGGCCCGCATAATTTACTTCAGGACTTAAAAGACAGTGATTTAGCGCAATCTTGTTCGTAAATTTATGACAATTGTACCTAAAAGAATAATTAACGATACTGACAAAACTAAGATAGCTACACGGATTAATGCTTTCATGTCTGGTTTAAATGTATCCCGAAGGTATTGTTCTGCCTCTTCTGGGGTTTTGGCAAAGAATGGTCTAAAGTATACTTTTTTTCCCACAAGGAATTTAGCTGTTCTCGGTAATAGAACCGCTATAAGAATCACCAGATATATTGTAGAAATAGAGCCAATTATCACCCAAAACACCAGTGGCTCCATATCTCCGATTTTATAATCATAGACTAGCTTAACTACCACAAGTACTGCAAGCAAAATAGAAACAATCCATTTTGCTGTGACCTTCCTCCATTTAAGTAACTGACTACTAGAGTTTGACATATATCGTTTAATCTACACCTTAGCCTAATTCTTCTATAAATTTTCTATTACTAAATCTCCCGCTTCAGAAGTTGAATAACCCATCCTTCCTGCAGCAAGAGATTTTAATTTTTCTCTGACTATCTTTATGACCGAATTCTCCACCAATCTAGATGCTTCTGTTTCACCCAGATTTTCTAACAGCATACCGAGTGCGCAGATTGCAGCCAGGGGATTTATGACATTTTTCCCTGTATATTTTGGAGCGCTTCCGCCTATTGGCTCAAACATTGACACACCTTCCGGGTTAATGTTTCCGCCTGCGGCAATTCCCATACCGCCTTGAATCATTGCGCCGAGGTCAGTAATAATATCGCCGAACATATTATCGGTTACAATAACGTCAAACCACTCTGGGTTTTTTACAAACCACATAGTAGTTGCATCTATATGGGCATAATCTGTAGCTATATCAGGATATTCTTTTGCTATTTCATTGAAAGTCCTTTCCCAGAGATCCCAGGCAAAAGTTAAGACATTGGTTTTCCCACAAAGGGTGAGTTTTTTATTTTTATTTCGCTTCCTGCAGTACTCAAAGGCGAAACGGATGCATCGCTCAATGCCTTTTCGTGTATTATAGGAAATCTGAATTGCAATCTCCTCTTTTGTATCCTTATTTTTAAATTCACCCATTCCTTTATAAAGGCCTTCGGAATTCTCTCTCACCACAACAAAATCAATATCCTCAGGCCTTTTATCTTTTAGAGGACAAAAATTTGCATTATAGAGCTTCACTGGCCGTAGGTTTATGTACTGGTCTAAAGAAAATCTCAATTTTAAAAGTATCCCTGTTTCCAGAATGCCCGGTTTTACATCAGGGTGTCCGATTGCGCCTAAGTATATTGCAGAGAATTTCTTTAATTCCTCCGCAGCAGAATCAGGAAGCGTCTCCCCTGTTTTTAAATATCTCTCCCCACCAAAGTCAAAAATCTGTGTAGAATATTTAAAACCGCTTTTTTTGCTGACCGCCTCTAATACCTTAAGCCCCTCCCTTATTACCTCAGGTCCGGTTCCATCGCCGGGAATAACCGCAATATTATATACTCTACTCAATTGGGTATGCATCATTTCTCAGCCCTTGTTTTCCTGACCCACTCTATAAACCCACCGGTTTTTATAATCCCTTCAAGAAACTGGGGAAATTTTGTTGCTTGATAAATTTTATTTTTAGATTTATTTAATATACCCCCTTTCCTTAAGTCAATCTCTAATAAATCTTGGTTCTTAATGTCAAGTTTTTCCCTAACCTCTAAGATTGGTAGACCTATGTTTATACAGTTTCTAAAAAATATTCTTGCGAAACTATTGGCTATCACACAAGAAATACCAGATGCCTTTATTGCAATAGGTGCCTGTTCCCTGCTTGAACCACAGCCGAAATTCTTACCCGCAACGATTATATCTCCCTTTTTTATCTTTTTTGAAAAATCCTTATCTATCCCTGACATACAACATCTTCCCAGAAGATTCTTATCCAGAGTCTTAAGATACTTTGCAGGGATAATCTCGTCTGTATTTATGCTATTTCCAAATATATAGGCTCTGCCTTGAAGTTTCATAGAATCTCTTCGGGGTGGACGATTTTTCCTTTTATCGCTGAAGCGGCTGCAACTGCAGGACTTGCAAGATATACCCTGCTTTTTACACTTCCCATTCTACCTACAAAATTACGGTTGGTAGTGGATATGGCAGATTCTCCATCTGCCAAAACACCCATATGGCCACCTAAACAAGGCCCGCATGTAGGTGTGGATACCGCACATCCCGCCTCAATGAATATATTTACCAGACCTTCTTTTATTGCCTGAAGGTATATACCCTGCGTAGCAGGAATTACGATTACCCTGACCTCCTTATGCACCTTTTTGCCTTTTAAAATCTGTCCTGCTATCCTTAAATCCGATATCCTTCCATTTGTGCAGGAGCCTATTACCACCTGATCAATTTTTACCTTACTTAATTCTCCAACAGGCCTCGCATTGCTCGGAAGCGGAGGCTCTGCCACCTGCGGCTGGAGTTTTGAAAGGTTATACTCTTCTATTGATGAGAATCTTGCTTCCTTGTCAGAGGTATAAATTTTAAATTTTCTTTTATCTGCCCTTGTTTTTGCATATTCTATTGTTTTTTTATCAGGTGCTATAATCCCGTTTTTGGCGCCCGCCTCTATTACCATATTGCACATTGTAAACCTATCATCCATATCAAGTCTCGCTATGACCTCACCTGTAAATTCCATTGCCTTGTATAAAGCGCCATCAACGCCAATTTTACCGATAGTATATAAAATTATATCCTTTCCGCTAATCCACTTGTCGGGTTTTCCATAATAAATGAATTTGGTGGTTTCAGGCACCTTAAACCAGCACTTGCCTGTGGCAAATGCAGCCGCAAGGTCGGTTGAGCCGATCCCGGTTGAGAATGCGCCCAACGCGCCGTAGGTGCAGGTATGAGAATCCGCACCTATTACAAGGTCTCCAGGTAAGACAAGGCCTAATTCCGGAAGTAGCGCATGCTCAATGCCCATTCTCCCTACCTCGTAATAATGCTTTATATTCTGCGCTTTGGCAAAATCTCTCAATAACTTACACTGAGCGGCGCTTTCTATATCCTTGTTCGGCGCAAAATGGTCGGGTATGAGGGCTATTTTTTTCGGATCAAAAACCCTCTTATAACCCGTTCTTTTAAACTCTTCTATTGCAAAGGGTGCGGTTATGTCGTTTCCAAGACAAAAGTCAACCTTGGCATATATAAACTCACCCGGTGCAATGGATTTCTTATCCGTATGAGCCAATAATATCTTTTCTGTTATAGTGTATCCCATATTTATATCTTTAGTATTAAAGCAGTTTCAGTGCAATTTGGAAATTTTACGCAGTTTACGCATTCTCCCCAAATCTTCTGTGGAAGACTTTTCTTGTCAATCTCCCTGAAGCCCAGTTTTCTGAAAAACTCAGGGACATAGGTAAGGGCAAAAACCTTTTTTAGTTTTAACGCCTTTGCTTCAGTAAGCGCTCTTTTCACAAGTCTTACACCTATGCCTTTTTCCTGAAATCTCTCTTTCACTGCAAGTGCCTTTATCTCTCCTAAGTCCTCCCAGCAGATGTGAAGCGCAACCGTCCCTATAATCTCCTCAGAGTTTATAAAAACAAAATAGTCCCTTATGTTTTCATATATCTCATTCAGGGATCGCTCAAGCATAAGGTCTTTTTTGGAAAAATAATTTATCAATTCCTGAATCTGTTTTGCATCTGTTAATCGAGCCTTTCTAATCATTCTATCTATTGACCATCCCTTCTGTCGGGCTTGACGCAGAGGCATAGGGTTTCTTAGGAATTCTTCCGGATAGATATGCCAACCTTCCGCTTTCTACCGCTAGTCTCATAGCATAAGCCATTTTTATTGGATTCTTAGCAAGGGCGATTCCCGTATTCATTAAAACTCCATCCACCCCCAGTTCCATTGCAATTGTAGCATCTGAGGCAGTTCCAACTCCTGCGTCCACAATAACAGGCACCTTAACTGCCTCAAGTATAAGTCTTATGTTTAACTCATTTAAAATCCCCTGGCCCGAGCCAATCGGAGCTGCAAGGGGCATAACCGAGGCAGCGCCTACCTCTTCAAGTTTCCTTGCCATAACAGGGTCATCATTTGTATAAGGCAGGACAATAAAACCCTTCTTTACCAGCTCCTTTGTTGCAGAAAGTAGTGCCTCGGTGTCAGGCATAAGGGTTTTTGGGTCTCCTATTACCTCCAGTTTAACCATATTTGAAAACCCTGCTTCTTGAGCCAGATAGGCGGTTCTTATCGCCTCTTTTTTGGTAAAACAACCTGCGGTATTTGGCAGGATTGTAATTTTTTTAGTGTCAATATAATCTAAAAGGGACTCGCCCTTTTTTGACAGGTTTACCCTTCTAACTGCAACAGTAACTATCTCAGCACCAGAGGTTTCTATTGCCTTCTTCATAGTTTTAAAATCAGGGTACTTTCCTGTCCCAACCAAAAGCCGGGATTTAAAAATTTTCTTTCCTAAAACTAACGGTTTATCCTCAAATTTCATTTTTTATCTGCTGCAATCTCTGCCAGAATCCAATTTGCGCCCTCACTCTATCTTTGTCCCTTTTGCAACAACTACAATCCCGGATTCAGTTACAGTAAATCTCTTTTTATCCTTGTGCAAATCATAACCTATCTCTACATTCTGTGGTATAAAAACATCTTTATCAATTATCGCCCGTTTTATCTTTGAATATCTTCCTACATTTACACCTTCCATTAGGATAGAATCATACACCTCTACATAACTGTTTATTCGCACATTGGGTGAGAGTATGGAGCGTTGCACCCTTCCGCCACTTATTATACAACCCTCGGACACAAGCGAATCAAGCGCTATGCCTAATCTTCCACCACTTTTCTCCTGGGCAAAGACAAATTTTACAGGTGGGCATTGCTCCTGATACGTCCTCATAGGCCATTCCTTATCGTATAAATTAAATACCGGGTCAACCTGCACAAGGTCCATATTTGCTTCATAATAGGCGTCAATGGTTCCGATATCTCTCCAATATTTTGCCTCTTTCTTATTTTCGTCTTTAAAATTATATGCGAAGATTCTCCTTCCCTTTTTTATCATTGCAGGGAATACGTTTTTTCCAAAATCATGACTTGAACTGGTATTTCTTGCATCAAGCGTAAGTTCATCCTTTAGCACCTCTGTATTAAAAAGATATATTCCCATAGAGCCGTAAACCAGATTAGGGTTATCTCTAAGGGGCTTAGGATGGTGAGGTTTTTCGGTAAAATTTTCAACCCTTGATAAATCATCTGTCTCAACCACACCTAACTGAGACGCCCTTTCCTTTGGGAGTTCCACCACGCCGACAGTTGCCTCAGCATTATTTTCCCTATGAAATTTTACCATCTCAAAATAGTTCATCTTGTATATATGGTCTCCTGCTAAGATAAGGACAAGTTCAGGCTGTTCCATCTCTATAGAGTAGATGTTCTGGTATATTGAGTCTGCAGTTCCCTGATACCAGCGGTCATCTATCCTTTGCTGGGCAGGAATAATATCTATGTATTCCCCAAGATCACCTGAAAATACACTCCAACCCATTCTTATATGCCTGTCAAGGGAGATAGATTTATACTGGGTGAGGATATGTATTCTCCTAAGACCTGAGTTTATACAATTTGAAAGAGTAAAGTCTATAATTCTATATATACCGCCAAAGGGTACAGCAGGTTTTGCCCTGTCACGTGTTAAGGGAAATAGTCTTTCTCCCTTTCCACCAGCCATTATGAATGTGCAGACCTTAGTAGCCATTTCACTTGATTAAATGATCGTTGATTATATCAATTATCCCTTTTCTTATCATCATTACTGCAATTGCGGTTAAGAGAATATCTGCAACCTTAGAAAACGCCCTTGTTCCGCCAACCCCCATTACCTTAATCACTATATCCGATTTTGAGAAAATAAACCATATAACCAGCATATTAATAATAAATGCTGCTAATGTTGGCAAAAGTCCGTATGCATCTATCATCACAAGGCTTGTGGTTAATACTGCTGGTCCAGTAATAAGAGGTGTTCCTAAAGGGAATATACCCACATCAGAGGTAGTTTTTCGTCTCTCCCGCCCTTCTGGTAAAAGTAAATTCACTGATAAAATTAAAAGAAGTATTCCACCCGCAATCTTAAAATCTGCAACAGAGATACCCATTATCATAAAGATTAACTTTCCGATAAGCATAAATGCAATTGCTATCACAGTTGCCGTAACTATGGAATTTATAATAACCTTATGGCGTTCCTTTTTAGAGAGTTTCTCTGTCAAAGAGATAAAAAGTGGCAAAACACCCAACGCATTTACCGCCACAAATATAGATATAAAACTTAATATATAAGGCTTAATTTGAAACATAGTTAAAAAATTATAATAAATAATCCTTAAAAAAGCAATGAAAAATTAGGGAGTAGGTATTGGCGGGAAGCTATGCTAATAGTCTTTGCGGGCAGCGTATGCAAAGTGTAAGAAGTAATTATGCCAAAAACTTTCCGTAGAGTTATATTGATTTTCTCCAAGAAAGAAATCAATAAGAAGTTCTCTTAGACGGGTAAGCTCCTTTAGTTTTGCGTAATTCCTGATTCCATCTACCGTTAATCCGATTAATTCCAGCGTCCGTTCAAACGCCTTGAGGGAATAGTCAGTATTATTCCTTGAGCGCCAGCTAAGGCTGCGCTCTACCTCGCTTCCGATATTGGCCATCTGTTCAATAAATGATAGTTGTCTCCAGCGGCCGCCTGCAAGATTTTTATGCTCGTATTTCATAGCTTAATCCTCTTTGCGACAATTTCAATTATCTTCTTGCGTATCTGTTCATCAGCAACACCCCGGTTTCTATTACCTTGCGAAGGCCGTATGTTAATAATAGAATCAAACTCAACAAATTCTTCACCCTTCATCTCCGGATAGAGATTAATTCCCCAAAGATTATTCTGCTTTGAGCCCTCGCTTAAAAGTAATGCCTCTAAATCTGAGTGAAGTTCAGCATCAAGGGCGATAACTTCTTGCTCAACATCAACTACTGCCTTTACTAAATTTCCAAATGTATCCGCAGCCATCTTTCTAAGCTCATCTAAGGATATTGTTTCTTTGATTATGTTCATATTAACAAATTATACCTTAAACAAAAATTATGTGCAACCCATTATTGAGGTGGGGTAACGGCGAAAAACAACAACAACTATTCGACAATTTCTACCTGTGAGGGATTTTTTAAGATAATCTCAGGCTTGTTTTCATATTCCTTGAGCCTGCCTGTAACCCTAAGCTTTTTCCTATAGTAATATTTTTCTAGATTATCGGGAAAATTATGAAAATCCGCCCTAAATATTACTGCTGTAAAATATTTCTTCCAATTAGAGTGGGCATTTAGGAAACAGGCTTTGCCTGTGTTACGAGAATTTATGACAATAAACTCTACGGTTACCTCTTTACCATACAGGGAATTATCGTATAATTTGGGGTTATTCCACGAATATATTTCAATTCCCTGCGTATTGGTAATACCGCTTTGAGTAGTGACGCTCCCCTGGCCATATTTAACACTTAGAGATTGCACATATTCCCTAAGTAATCTTTTACCCTCTTCATTAAGATTTTCATACTGCATAATTAGATTACTAACCTCAGGATTATGGATAGTCTTTGCCCAGAGGCCTTTTTCATTATCCATTGCCTCCTGCTGATATTTCCTAAACTCCTCCATATACTTAAAAGGAAATTTTGTATATGCAAATCCATACCCTTGCTTGATTATCTCGGCGTTTAAGAAAGTGCCATCTTCTAAATAAATATAAGCGAGGGTCCTGCTGTATTTGTCTTTGTGCTCCAGATACGTATTATTCTCATCAAATTCAAGTCTAACCTTTTTACCCTCTGCAATTCGTTTGGTAAATTCAGAGGCTTCCTGGGCAAAATACATAACGGGCTTTCGCTCATCATATAATTCAGGAGTGTCCACCCCGATAAGCCTCACCGTTTCTCCGTTTTCAAGTTCTACGGTATCACCATCTATTACCCGCTTGACAAGTATATTTTTGTAGTCATAAGATTTGCCGAATGGAACAGTAATCTTAAGACTTTCTTCGTGGTAAACCTCGCCCTGCTCTAAGGCAAGGTTTGTTGATAGGAATAATATTGCTAACGATATGGGTAAGAATTTATTTAAAAAATTGAAACGGTGCATTTTTATCAACACCCTATTTTTAATTAAGTAATGTGTCCCTTTATTTCCTGTCCCTTTATTTCCTCTTGAAATCTTAATCCATCAAAAAAATCTGTGA
>Ga0194113_10006101_pt1 | contig 15358 bp, 10 predicted proteins | sample TA2MahC200mmetaG_FD_146193 | JGI IMG/M metagenome (GOLD analysis project Ga0194113, IMG submission 146193) | Freshwater microbial communities from Lake Tanganyika, Tanzania - TA2015017 Mahale Deep Cast 200m | ecosystem: Environmental > Aquatic > Freshwater > Lake | place: Tanzania: Lake... | reverse complement strand
GCTTTCCGGACTGGCGACGGGATTGGGCTCCACGCCGTCGCGGGGGCAGAACGTGGGCGAATCCAGCGGTTTCCAGAGTTCCGTGATTGCCAGCGGCAAGGTCCATCCCAATCGGGCCAACGCCACCGTGGTCGACGGGAAGGTGATCCAGCCCAGCCGGGAGTTGTCCGTTCTCGATACGACCGACGTGCTCGTGGTCGGGGGCGGATCGGCCGGCGTCGTCGCGGCGATTGCCGCCAGGCGGGCCGGCGCGAAGGTGACCCTGGTCGAGCGCTACGGGCATTTCGGCGGCCTGTGGACGGGCGGGCTGGTCCTGCTGATCCTCGGGCACATCGTCAAAGGCAACAAGCAGGTCTGCCAGGGGATCGGCGAGGAGATGATGCGCCGCCTCGACAAGCTGGACGGGGCGATCATCGACCGCAAGCCCGGCGCCAATCCGACCGTCGATGCCGAAGCGGCGAAGTACATCATGGTCGAGATGATCGAGGAGGCGGGCGTCAACGTTTTCCTGCACTGCTGGGGGGTCGAGGCGGTCGTCAATGACAATGCGGTTCAGGGCGTGGTGTTCGAGAGCAAGTCGGGGCGACAGGCGATTCTGGCCAAAGTGGTCGTTGACGCCACCGGCGATGGGGACGTGTTCGCGTTCGGGGGCGCTGAATTCGAGCACCGTTCGCACAACGTCGGCCTGGTCTCGCGCGTGGGGAATCTCGACCGGGTCGACGGCGAGAAGGCCACGGGTTCGCCCACGCCCAGACACCTCGGCTCGCATACCCCCGTACCAGGCGTGAACTGGGTCAATCTGCGCGGGCCGGAGGTCGATGGCCTGGACGTGGCGACGCTCACGCGGATGGAACTGAACCATCGCAAGTTCATCTGGACGAGCATTCAGCGGGCGCGGCGCACCCCCGGTTACGAGCCGGTGTATCTTATGGAAACCGCCCCGCAGGTGGGCGTGCGGATCACGCGGGTGCTCCACGGGCTCAAGACGGTGACGCTGGCCGACCTGAAGGCGGGGACCCGGTTTCCGGACGTGGTGGGCGTGGGCGGTTCGGAACGGGCCAATCACGACGAGTGGCAGATTCCCTACGGGGCCCTCGTCCCGAGGAACAACGTCGAAAACGTTCTCGCGGCCGGGCGGTGCATCAGCGTCGATATGCGGATGGCGGACCTTGTCCGCCTGATCCCCAACTGTTTCGTGACCGGTCACGCGGCCGGGGTCGCCGCGGCGGTGGCGGTCCAGGACCGGTGCCGTCCCCGCGAGGTCGAGGTCGCCAAGGTGCAGAAGATCCTGCGGCAGCAGGAGGCCTACCTGGGTTGAGCCAGCAGACAGAACCACAGATTACGCCGGAAGCTACGGTCCCAGCGCGCCAAGGACGCCTGGGGCCTTTCGTTCGAGGCGGTTGCTTTCTCGCAGCCGTCTTGGCGCTTTGGCCCGTCCTGCCGGGTGTCAATTCGTCGCTTTGGATTCCGGCCCTCAGTCCGTTTGTGGCCGTTGCCGGAGCGATTGCCGGTCGCCAGCTACTCGCTGTCGCCTGGCTGGGCTTGGCAGTGGGGGTCGTGGTCCTGCTGAAGCGTCGGTTCTTCTGCCGCTGGGTGTGCCCGATGGGGTTCTGCCTGGACGGGGTTGGCTGGCTGAGACGCCGTCGTCAACATGGGCTCCCAAAACGCCAAGATCGCATTTCCGGAACCCCTCAGGGGGTGTGTGAGAAGGGTGGCATCGTCAAGGCCGGTAGGCCTTGGCGATGGTCCGGCGCACGGGAGATCCGCCATTGCCAAGCTCCGAAGACTCCGCGTGACGATGCCACCCAGAGAATGCTGGCTTCGCACACACCTTCTCACGGGCAGGAGGCCCGTGCCACAAAGGGCTGGCTTCGCGCACCCCCTGTCAGGCGAATGCCTCGGGTGGGACCCTGGATCGTCGTATTGACGCTCGGCGGGGCCTGCCTGGGGTACCCGTTGCTGTTGTGGCTGGACCCCCTGGCGATCTTCACCGGCGTCTTCGTTGCCGGTGAGCGGCATTTGGGCTATGCCGTCTGGCCGGCGGTGGGGTTCGCAACGGTTTTGCTCGCGAGCATCCTGTGGCCGCATAGTTGGTGCGGTCGTGTATGCCCGCTGGGAGCATTCCAGGATCTGCTGTATGCAGGTCCCAGGTCGGTGCGTCGCATCGCGCGGCGCAGCGCCGTGTCCCTGGATGCGACAGGCGCGGACGACGGCCTTTCCAGGCGCTTGCTCCTCGGTGCGGTGGCCGGCGCCGGTGCGGCGGGGATCGCGAGTTGGGCCGGGACAGACGGGCCCCGCCCGCTGCGTCCCCCGAACGCCCGAAAGGAGTCGCTCTTCGTGGGACTGTGCACGCGATGCGGCAATTGCCTGCGGTCCTGCCCGAGCGGGATCATCGAGCGGGACCTGGGCCGATATGGATGGTCCGGCTTCTGGACCCCGGTCCTGAACTTCCGGAACGGCTACTGCCACGAGGGATGCACCCAATGCACCGAGGTCTGTCCCAGCGGGGCGCTCCTGCGTCTGAGGGTGGAGGACAAGGGACGGGTCAGGATCGGCCTGCCGCGCGTGGACATGAACGTCTGCCTCCTGGGCGACAACCGGGAGTGCTCGGCCTGCGCTCGCTGGTGCCCCTATGATGCGGTTCGCTACCGCTGGTGCGAGACGGAATACGCGGTCAAGCCCGAGATCGATCCCCACAAATGCACCGGCTGCGGTGCGTGCGAGGCGGTCTGCCCGACCAAGCCGGACAGAGCTATCGTCATTTTCCCCGTGTGACGGTCGCACGATTCAACGCGATGGCCAGGTTTGTAGTGACGCCGTAAGGCGTTATCTTCGGTGCCTGTATTGAAGATATGCCCTCACGGGCACACTACCAACCGCCTGCGTCGGACGCAGCCCTTTCCGCGGGAGGCCACAGGGTTTCGTGTCACTTCTTCAAGTGCTTGTCCGCGAGGTCCATGTAGCGGTCCCAGTCGTAGTTGGTGACGTCGTGCTCGCCGGGGCGACAATGGTAGGCGACGGTGCCCATCGCCGCTTGGCCGACCGGGGGCATGTCCTCGACCGGCAGGGGGGCGGCGCCGAGCAACTGGTAGACCGGCCCGGCGTGCTTGGCCGCGAGGAACTCGCCCTTCGGATCGGCCCAGCGGTCCTTCTCGGCGCTGGCGACGTAGACCGGCCGCGGGGCGATCAGCGCGATCAGCATGTGCTGATCGACCGGCAGGTCCGCCTCCTTGCCGTTGTACTGGTTGAAGTTATCGCAGAACCAGTGGGGGAAGGACTTGTTGATCCGCGCGACAGTCTCGCCGTAGCAGCGGCGCGACAGTGCGGCCCCGCCGCAGCCGGAGTTGTTCGAGACGACCAGGGCGAACCGCTCGTCCGTGGCCCCCGCCCACAGGGCCGTCTTGCCCAGACGCGAGTGGCCCATCACCGCCACCTTCTTCCAATCGATGTCCGAATCGGTCTGGAAGTAGTCCAGGGCCCGGCTCAGGCCCCACGCCCAGGCCGCGATGGAGCCCCACTCGTTGGCGGCGGGCCGGGTCTGGCCTTCCTTGTAGAACGCGGGATGCACGCCGTTCTGGAAGCCGTCGTCGAAGTCCGGGTCGATATCGCCATAGTAGATCGTCGCCAGGCCGTAGCCGCGTTCGAGAATCCGCTCGACCGGCCAGGCGCCGGCGCCCCGGCCCCGCGACGCCGCCGTGGCGCGGTTGGCCGTTTCCTTGGCGTTGCGCATCCAGCTCCTGGTAATCGTGATGCCGGGATCGGAGTGGATCGAGTGATTGCCGCCGAAATTGAGGCCGACGAACAGCGGGACCGGCTTGCTCGCCTTGTTCGGCAGGTAGAGCAGGATGTCCATATTGGGGTCCTGCTGGCGGCCGGTGAAGTAAACGGTCACTTCCTTGCGGGTTGCCAAGCCGTCGAGGGCGTCCCTGTTGACGGAGGTGGTCATGAAGGTCATCGACTGCGGCTTGCCGGGCGCCTTGCCGTAGACGTGCTCTTCGAAGAGCTTGAGGATCTCCGGCCGGCGCTTCTGGCGCCACGTCTGGGCGTCCTTGACCGCCGTGCCGTCGCTACAGACCAGCGGGTCCGGCAGCGTATACTGCGGCACCTTCGACTCGTCATAGTTGGCCTCCTGCCCGAGGGCCGAGGGGGCGACGAACATCATCAGAGCGATGGCCAGCGTGCGCAAGATAGTCTGTCGGACGTTTGGCATGATGTGCCTCCTGTTCTGTAGGGTGGGGCTTGCCCCACCGATCCGCTCGGTGCGCACGGTTACCGGTGGGGCAAGCCCCACCCTACATAGCTATTTGCCTGGTGCGGCGGTATACTACCATCCATACGGTTGCCCAGCCGCGTTCGGAAGAGAATGGTAACTCTCGGCGGCGGCGCCCGCAAGAGAAAACCATGGCTGTCCTGTGTGCTCATCTGTGGAGGTGACTTCGATGCACGTGCGGACTCCTGTTGTTCTGGCGTCGGTGTTTCTTTGGTGTCTGGCGGTCCACGCGGCTGACTGGTACGTCGCGCCAGAGGGTGAAACTGCGAATCCGGGGACGAAGGAGTCGCCCTGGGACCTGGCCTCTGCCCTGAATGGGCGGAAGGAGGTCCGGCCGGGGGACACGATCCATCTCCTGGAGGGCACCTACCGGCGGCGGCCGAACGAGCTCTTCGACGTCCGTCTGGCGGGCACGGCGGAAAAGCCCATCCGTGTGCAGCCGGTCCCGGGCCGGCGGGTGTGGATCGATGGCGGCTTGGCGGTGCAGAGTCCCTCGGCCCACGTCTGGATTCGGGACCTGGAGATCTTCGTCTCGGAGCCGCTGCCGGAAAAGCCGGTCAGCGCGGGCTCACACCCAGCGGACCTCAAGCGGCCGCACGGCGGTCTGCACCTGCACGGCGGCACGGCCTGCAAATACATCAACCTCGTCATCCACCACTGCAATCAGGCCATAAGCTGCTGGAAGGGCGAGATCGATCCGGAGATCTACGGCTGCCTCCTGTACGACAACGGCTGGGTCGGCATGGATCGCGGCCACGGCCACTGCATCTACACCCAGAACGACGAGGGCGTCAAAACCATCTCGAACTGCATCATGACCTGCCCCTACGACGGCTGCTACACGATGCATGCCTATGGCTCCTCGCAGGCCGATGTGAACAACTACCTCCTGACGGAGAACATCTGCTACGGCCGGGGCCCATTCCTGGTCGGCGGCGGCCGCCCCAGCCGCGGCATCCGCGTGCACCGCAACTTCCTCTACAACATCGATATGCGGATCGGCTATACCGCCCCACACAACGAGGACTGCGAGATCCGCGACAACGTCATCGGCAACGGCCGCCTGGAGATCACGCGTTACCGCAGCGTTGTCCAGGAAGGCAACCTCATCCTCGCGAAGAACGATCCTCGTCCAGCCCAAGCGAAGGCCCTCCTGCTCCCGAACCAGTACGACACAAGCCGGGCCCATATAGTTGTCTACAACTGGGCCAAAGCCAAAGCAGTCGAGGTGGACGCCGGCGGCTTTGCCCAAGACGGCGACACGATCGACCTGTTCGACCCCAAAGACCCGTTCGGCAAGCCTGTGACCGCGACAGCCCGCCGCAACGGCAGTATCCGTGTCCCTGCCGAGGGTGAATTCGCGGTCTTTCTGGCCAAGGCTGGCCGGCATTGACATGACCTGCGCCGGGGACGCATGGGAGTCAGACCCGTCTCCCTTCATGCGCGGGTTGCCTGTAGGGTGGGGCTTGCCCCACCGATCTTCGCATCGGCGCCTGCCTATTGGTGGGGCAAGCCCCACCCTACCAGACCCGTCGCGCAGCCTATTGGTGGGGCAAGCCCCACCCTACCAGACCCGTCGCGCAGTCGTAATTGCAGGGTGCGTACCACGCACCGCCTCTTGATGCGTGAGCTTGAACGATGCGTGATACGCACCCTCCTACGGCATTTCGCAAGTCCTGAGACTATAGAGTCGAGATTGCTTCGTCGCTGAAGCTCCTCGCAATGACGTACTTGGTCGCCCTACGTCATTGCGAGCGAGGCTCGCCGAGCGCGGCAATCATGTCATGGCGAGGCCCGACGCGCAGCGGCGCTTCGCACCGAGGGCGACGAAGCAACCTCACCCATAGTCGCGGTACTTGTGAAACGCGGTACTACATGCTCCAAACCGATTGGCAGACCGGGCGTATATCGCTCAGGGTACGGTTGTGAAGACCCGGGGCTTGGCCTATAATCGGGTCAGGCAACAGGGTTTCCGTTGGGCGGCGCGCAATGCAGGTACCAGCACCGACACGAACGAAGATTTACACCGTTACGCAGGTCAACGCCCTGGTCAAGGACGTGCTGGAGAGCAATCTGCCGTCCTGGCTGACGATCACGGGCGAGATCACCGACTGGAAGGAGCACCAGAGCGGCCACCGCTACTTCAGTCTCAAGGACGAAGAATCGGTGCTGCCGTGCGCCATGTGGCGCAGCAGCCTGGCAAAGGTCAAGTTCAAGCCCGCCAATGGCCTGGCCGTGCTGGTCAGCGGCTCGATCGATCTCTACGTGCCCCAGGGGCGGTACAAACTGATCGTCGAGGAGATGATCCCGGCGGGCATGGGGGCTCTGCAGTTGGCCTTCGAGCAGATGGTACGCAAGCTCGAAGCCGAGGGCCTGTTCTCCGAGACCCACAAGAAGCCGCTGCCGAAGTACCCGCAGCGGATCGGGATTCTCACCAGCGAATCGGGAGCCGCGGTCCACGACATCTCGGTCAGCATCCACAACCGCTGGCCCTGCACTCGCCTGTTCTTGTACCCGGTGCCGGTGCAGGGTCCGGGGGCGGCCCAGGCGATTGCCGACGCGATCGGCGACGTCAACCGGCGCAACGACAAGCTGAAGCTGGACGTGCTCATCGTCGGCCGGGGCGGCGGCTCGCTGGAGGACCTGTGGGCCTTCAACGAAGAGGTCCTGGCCCGCGCGATCTTCCATTCACGGATTCCGATCATCAGCGCCGTCGGCCACGAGGTGGATACGGCCGTGGCCGACCTGGTGGCGGACGCCCGCGCCTCGACCCCGACCAAAGCGGGTGTGGTCGCGGTGCCCGACATGCAGGAGGTGCGCAGCGACCTGGCCCACCATCAGCAGCGTCTGACCGGCAGCGTCCGCAGCCGTTACGGCCTGTGTTGCGGCTATCTCCAGACCGTCTTGGCCAGCGCGGTTTTTCGCAACCCCTTGCTGGCGGTCCTCAACCGCGAGCAGCATCTCGACGACCTGGCGTGGAGCCTGGGCGACGGCATGCGCTCGATCCTCTTGCAGGCCCGCCGGCAGGTACAGGACCATCAGGAGCAGGTGGCCAAGATCGAGCCACACCGGCTGCTCGGCCGGATGGCGGTCGAGCTGAACGAGTTGAAAGGCCGGAGCCTGGCCGCGGCCACGAAGATCCTCAGCCGCAAGGAACTGGCCATCACGGCGGGAGAGAACCGCCTGGCCGCCCTGAACCCGCGGTCGGTCCTCCATCGCGGCTACAGCATCACGATCCACCAGCAGACCGGCCGGGTCGTACGCACCGCCGACGAGGTCCGGCCCGACGACCTCCTGACCACCGAGTTGGCCAACGACCATCGCATTGAAAGCAGGGTTACCGGGATTGACAAGGGATAATTGATGATTGATGATTGAAGTGGAAGTCCGGACTTCTTCTGAATCATCAATTATCCTTTACCCATCATCAATTGACAGAAAGGTCCCGTCGATGACGGAACACAAGACCAAGGACGAGATCGGCAAATTGACCTTCGAGCAGGCGATTCAGCAACTCAAGGGTATTGTGGACAAGATCGAGCAGGGCGAGATCCCCTTGCAGGACAGCCTGGAGCAGTACGAGAAGGGCATGGCGCTGATCAAGCACTGTCGCGACATTCTCCAGAAGGCCGAGAAGCGCATCGAGAAGATCTCCAAAGAAGAGCCGCCCGAGCCCCCCCAGACGCCCGAGGACCCCGAGCCGCTGCTGCGGGGCTGACCGAAAGGCCTCAGAAGGTGTGAGAAGTGGCACGGGCATCCTGCCCGTGGGATTTCGTGGCATCGGCATCCTGCCGATGCTGCATGGACGGGAAGGGATCCCCAAGCCCATACCACGACCGACTTCTCACACACCCTCTCAGGGCGCAGGGAATCCGGGGAATTCCATCACCCACGCGACCCGAACGCCGCCGGCGGGTGAGCCTTTTGCATTTTTTTGCCTTCCGTTTCCCGCAGGACAGGGTAGAATGCCGGTGGAGTCTTCTCGAATCGGGGGTGTGTCGTGAGACCAAGGTGAATCGGATGGGCAGGAAGTACACGATCGGTTTTCTCTGGGGCTTGTGCCTGCTCGCACTGGCAGCCAGTCCCGTGCAGGCGCGGTTTCCCAGTGCGCGGCAGGTCCGCAAGATTCCGCGCGTCCGGATCGCTTGCCTGCCCAGCCCCAAGATCAACACGTGGTATCCCGACCCCTTCGCCCTGGGGCGTCACTCGTATCGCGGTCCCGGGCTGGGGGAGCGCAATGGCATCGTCTATACCTGCCGGGGCGGACACATCGACCTGGCGCACCTGCGGAAGGTCGCCGATTGGACGGCCTGCCTGGCCTACCGGCTCCACGAGACGATCCTGGCCGAGCGTGCGAGCTTCACCTTCAAGATGCACGAGCCGTCCGTGCATCACGTTTGGATCGAGTACCCCGAGACCTGGAAGGACCTTTCCGCGGACGCCAAAGACGAGACGGCCCGCGAGATCGCCATCGAGCTGGGGCAGTACCTGGCCTACAACGCCTGCGTCTGGCACGAGATCCTCACGTGGTTCGGGTACAAGGGGACGGGGTTCTTCTCGGAATACGTGTCCGCGTTTTCCTGGGAGGACAACTACTCTAATGTTCTGGGCAGTCACATCGGGGCGATGGCGCTGCGCGATCCGGGTCGTGAGTACAACGAGGCGGTGACCGTGGCGCTCGACCGCGTGCTGCAAGGACTGGGCGTGCAGCCGCGGCCCGCCGCACGGCGGGCCGGACAGGCCGTGCACGGCACTTGGTTTACCGGCAATTTCGCCTATAGTCGCATGATCAGGAGGCACTTCGACATCGGTCTGGATGATGGTCTGGTCACGCCCTGGCTCGTGCCGGGCGTGTCCGCGTGTCGCGGGTCCCGGCCGGAAGATTGCCCCGCGCCCGACCTGGCCGCCCTGGCGCGCCACGGTTTCGCGATCCGCTTCGAGATCGAGCCCCGGGAGTGGGAAAGCGCCAAGATCCTTGCGATTGTCTACCCCGAGGGCCAAAGGCGACGCCTGGAGCCGGCCCGGCATTTCGGTCCCATCATGGATGCCATCCGTACCCAGGCGGTCGCGCGCTACGGGCCGGATGTCGGCCATCCCGGCGTGCAGACGGCAAGACACGAATCCGGGACGCCGCACCCGGAAAGTTCACCGCTGCCGGTGGCCCCGGATTTCGCCGCACTGGCGAGACGCTGGCTCACCGACGAGAACTCGTAAGCCGTTCGGAGTTCCGCCTTAAGGCGGGTCCGAAAAGTCTTCCGGCGCAGCCGGCGCCATATCTAAGCACGAAAGAACAAAGGAAGGTCGGACTGTTGGACCCGCCTAATGAGTTTTGACGAGCAAGATCCGTAATCAGAACCCGGCGACGGGCGCTCTTTGTAGGGCGAGCGTGGGCCCCCAAACGCGATGAATCGCGTTTGGGGACCCCGTCCCCGCTCGCCGAAGATGTCGTGCGAGGACGCACGACCTACGCGGAGAGCGGCCCGCGCGGCCATTACCGAAATTGTTCGTCAAAACCCATAAGGCGGAACTCCGAACGCTCGTCACCAAAGTGGTGGGACACATGCGATTGCCCTGGACAAACGGCAGGGCAAACGGCACATCCGCTTGCATCGAGCCCGGCGACGGGTGGCAGCGTCAAGGCCGGTAGGCCTTGGCGATGGTCCTGCGCACGGGCAATCCGCCCTCGCCAAGCTCCGAAGAGGGTTCCCAATCGCGATGAATCGCGATTGGGAGCCCAGACTCCGCTTGACGCTGCCACCCATACAGCTAACGACTTTGCGTTCGCCCTGGGGCAAACGGCGCATCCGCTTGCATGAGACCCGCCGGACCGGCTATACTGGCGCACTGCATGTGGGAACTCAAGGAGCCCAAGCCCGTCAAGCTGATCGTCGGAATTCTGGCCTCGGCCGAAGGGGACTCCGCACGCGACGCCTCGCGTGGGGGAATCCAGCGATGCCTGACCGCTGCCGGAGAGGGTCTGGGTACCGCCCTGGGAACGATCGACCTCGCCAGCGAAGTCTGGACCTTCGACCAGACGGAGTACTACGCCGAGCAGATCGGGCCGCAGGTAGTGCGGCAGTTCGTCAGCTTCGAGCAACTGATCGACCCGGGACAGCTCGCCGCGATCAAACACCGGACCAATGCGCTCGAGCAGCAGTTGGCGGCGACGCTCGCCACGCCCTTTCCGCGGCCGGTCAACCTGGACCCCGGCCTCATCGAGCCCTCCAAGCTCGTCCTGGCCTCGACGAAGAATTATGCCCATCGCATCTACATCGGCCGGCGGATGTACGCCGAGGTGACGCTCGTCTTCGACAAGGGCCGGTGGCGTCCTTTGCCCTATACCTACCCGGATTACCACCGGGCGGAATATTTCGATTTCTTCAGCGCCGTGCGGACTCGACTCGTGCACCAGTTGCGGTCGATGAAATGACAGAGAAGAATCCAGGATTGCCATAGAATTGGTCATAGGAGAAGCATGCTCGTTTCGCTGGCCGTAGCTCTGTTGATCGGTTCCTTCGCGTCCTCCGTCCTGCTGACGGCCCTGGCGAAGCGAGTCGCTCCGCGTCTGGGCCTGGTCGCCTATCCGAAGGCCGACCGGTATCACCGGTCCATCATTCCGCTGGGCGGCGGGCTGGCGATCTTCGGGACGCTGGCCTTGTTCCTCGTGGCCGGTGCGGCGGGGATACGGTTTCTCATCGCCCCCGGGCACCTGGGATGGCTGGCCGAACGCGCGAATCTCGACCCGGCGGACTTCCTGCGCCGCTCCGGCGAGCTGCTGGTGATTCTGCTCTGCGCCGCCATCCTCTTTCTGGCCGGCCTGTGGGACGACAAACGCGCGCTGGGACCATTCACGAAACTCATCGTTCAGTTCGTCGTGGCCGGCGTGGCCGCGGCCTTCGCCGACGTCCGGGTCGAGTTCTTCATCGAGAGCCGGCTGATCACCGTGGTTCTGTCCGCCGTCTGGATCGTCCTGCTGATCAACGCCTTCAACTTCCTGGACAACATGGACGGGGCCTCCGCGGGGATTGCCGCCATCGCCAGCTCGATCCTGCTGACCGCCGCCGCCTTCAACGGCCAGATCTTCGTCGGCGGTCTGGCGCTCGTGTTCATCGGGGCCCTGCTGGGCTTTCTCGTCTTCAACTTCCCGCCGGCGTCCATTTTCATGGGCGACGCCGGCTCGCTGGTGGTCGGGTTCTTCGTCGCCCTGCTGACGCTGCGGACCGACTATTATGCCCAGGCCCGCAGCGGCCCCTGGTACCCGGTCCTGCTGCCGTTGATCGCCATGGCCGTGCCGCTTTATGATTTCGGCAGCGTCACCCTGCTCCGCATCCGCCAGGGCAAGAGCCCCTTCGTCGGCGACACCCAGCACTTCTCGCACCGGCTCCGGCGGCGCGGACTGACGGACACCCAGACCGCCCTGACCCTGTACCTCGCGACGCTGTGCACCGGCCTGGGGGCAACCTTTCTCTACCAGGTGAACCCGATCGGCGCGATTCTGATTGTCGGCCAGACGCTCCTGATCGTCGCCGTCATCGGCATCTTTGAGAGCACCGGCCGAGCAGACAAGAAGGAACACAGCGATGAGGGAAGGTAAGAAGGTAGGAAGGAAAGAAGGTAGGAGAGGGTCCGACCTTCTTGCGTTCTCACCTTCTCACCTTCCCACGATCCTCTTGGGTCTGTGCCTGGGCATCCTGGCGCTGCGTGTGACCTACACGGAGTCGCCGACCGCCCAGATGCTGACCATGCCGGTGGGCCTTACCGATACGATCTACAGCCTGACGCTGTCGGGCCTCTTGATCTTTGCCTTTGTTTTCTGGCTGCTCGGCGGCCTCTTCACCGGGCGCTTGACCTACCGCTTCACGGGGATCGAGATCGGCCTGGCCGTCTTCCTGGCGGCCGCCCTTGTCTCCACCGGGGTCGCCGCGGAAAAACGGGCGGCGATCACCCAGACCGTAACTCTGCTGGCCCCCATCTGCACCGCCCTGCTGCTGGCCCAGATCCTGGACGGGCCCGTCAAGGTGCGATTGGTGTTGATTGTCCTCGTCGCGCTGGGGATCGTCTGCACGTTCCAGTGCGCGGAACAGTTCTTCCTCAGCAACGCCATCACCATCGAGCAGTACGAGAAGAACCCCCAGATGCTGCTCGAGCCGCTCGGCATCGAGGCCGGCACCTTCCCGCATTTTCTCTTCGAGCACCGGCTCTACTCGCGGGGTGTGCGGGGCTTCTTCACGACCAGCAATTCGGCCGCCTCCTTCGCCATCCTGTCCTGCGCCGCCGCCGTCATCCTGGTCCTCTGGAGACTTCGGGAGGTCCGGTCCCGTGAGGTCGCGCCGCGTTACGGCGTATTCACGGCGGTAGCGGCGGTTCTGATCGCAGGAGGACTCTTTCTGACACAGAGCAAAGGCGGCATCCTGGCGTTCTGGGCGGGACTGGTCCTTTGCGGGCTGTTCCTGGGTATCCGCAGGTGGTTTCCCGAACGGAAACGTCTCTTCCTGGCCGTTTTCGCCGGCATCGCCTTGCTGTTTCTGGTCGGGGCCGGCTACGCGATGGTTCGATACGGGCTGAAGCACGGCCGGCTTCCCGGCGGCAACTCCATGCTCGTTCGCTGGCAGTACTGGGCCGCCTCGGCGCAGATGCTCGCCGATCATCCCTGGACCGGCGTCGGCCCGGGCAACTTCTCGAATCACTATCCGCACTATAAGCCGGCCGCCGCATTGGAATCGGTGGCCGATCCCCACAACTTTCCCCTGAGCCTGTTGACGCAGTACGGCCCGCTCGGCCTGCTCGGCTTCCTGGCGATGGTTCTGGTGCCCCTCTGGCGGCTGGCCGCCGCGCGCCCCCCGGCGTTGCCCGCGCCCGAGGCGCGTCGGCCGTGGTCCTTCCGAAAGCCGGCCCTCGCCCTGCTGCTGACGATCTGCGCATCCCTGCTGCTTGTCCGCCGGCTGCTCATCCCAGCCACCGCGGACGGCCCGGATGTGTTGCTCTACGAGATGATCACCATGCACGTGGCCCCGGTGGCGGCCTTTCTCATCGGGTTTCTCCTCGTAGCGTCGCCTCTGGACGAAGGCCGCCGCCCGCCGATCGAATCCGTCGATCCGCTGCTACCGATCGTTCTGGGCAGTGCCGTTCTGGCCGTCCTGGTGCACAATCTGATCGACTTCGCCCTGTTCGAGCCGGGGGTGTGGATGACGTTCTGGATCGCGCTTGCCTGCCTGATCGCCCCCCAGGTGCAGCAGCGAACGGGCTTTCGCCTCGCGGCCGCGGGCAGTCGCGGCCGAAAGCCGCTGGCCTTGGGCCTGGCGGTCGCCCTCTTCGCGGCCTACGGCCTCTATGTGTGGCGACCCGCCTATAATGTGACCATCGGCCTGCAACAGGCCCAACGGGCCGCCTCGGCCGGCAACTACGACTTGGCCTATCGGCGTCTGGAAGCGGCCGCCCAGGCCGACTCGCTCTCCCCCGTCGCGGCCAACTTCCGTGGCCGCCTGCACTTACAGCAATACGAGCAGGCGCAGCACAAGCAATCTGCGGCGCTGGAGGAAGCAGCCCGATGTTTCCGGGAGGCCATCGCGCGGAGTTCGGCCGAGTACAAGAACTACGAGAAGCTGGGACTGGTCTACGACCGGCTCGGACAACCCCAGGAGGCTTACGAATGGTATCTCAAGGCGGCCGAGCTTTATCCCGGCTGTGAGCGGCTCTGGTTCGAGCTGGCCCGAATCAGCGAGCAACTGGGCCGGCCGAACGATGCGCTACGCCACTACACCAAGGCGGTCGAGATCGAAGACGGCTTTGGCCGGCAGTTCCGCCAGATGTACCCCGAGCGGGAACACGTCGTCAGCCGATTGGGAGACCGGCAGTATCAACACGCCCGCAAACGGATCGAAGAACTGACGAAATGACCGGCCCAGGTCTTTGAACGTGTCTGAAAACCGCCATTTGTCATGTCGAAGGCGCGAGCGGCTTCGATTCGAGGGCCGGAGGCCCTCGACACGCGCGGACAAGATGTCCGCGACACCTTTTCATACATGCTCTTTCCGACAAGATCCTTATTGGACCTTGGCCATGACTTCCGCGGAGATATCGAAGTTGGCGTAGGCGTTCTGCACGTCGTCGTGGTCGTCGATGGCTTCCATCAGATTGATGATCTTGCGGGCGACCTCCGGCGTGGTGATCGGCACCAGCGTCTGGGGCACCATCGAGATTTCCGCCGTTTGCAGCGGGATGGCCTTCGCTTCCAGGGCCTTCTTGAGCTGCTCGTACGCACTCGGGTCGCAGGTGATCTCGTAGACCTCGCCGGTGTTGGCCATATCCTCGGCCCCTGCTCCCAGCGCCAACTCCATCAGGTCGTCCTCGGCAATGCTGGAGGTCGCCACGGTGATCACGCCCTTCTTGTTGAACATCCAGTTGACGCAGCCGGGCGTGCCGAGCGAGCCGTTGTGCTTTTCGAAGATCCGCTTGACCTCCGGGCCGGTGCGGTTGCGGTTGTCCGTCAGCACCTCGACCACGATCGCCACGCCGCTGGGGCCGTAACCCTCGTACTGGATCGATTCGAAGCTGGCCCCCTCGATCTCCCCCGTGCCGCGTTTGATCGCTTTTTCGATGGTATCCTTGGGCATGTTGGCGCCCTTGGCCTTATCGATGGCGTACCGGAGCGTCAGGTTCGAATTCGGATCGCCCCCGCCGGCCTTGGCCGCCACGATGATCATCCTCGCGATCTTGCTCCAGAGCCTGCCGCGCTTGGCGTCGGCGGCTCCCTTTTTATGTTTGATGGTCGCCCAATGTGAATGCCCGGACATGCCGTCTCCTTAGCTACGGTTCATCAGCCAATCCACGAAAGACTCTCTTGACCGGGGCTATTATAACCTACTCTTTGCCTGTACATAGGGAATTTTGGCAAATTTGATGCCTGCGACAAAAGTCGGGGATTAGCCCAACTGCCCCCTGTTTCTGGTCCAGGAACGCGGATCGAGACCGCACTCGCAGACTTTTGTCGCAGGCGTCAAATTTGCGTTTGGAGGGGGGCACCGATCCGTGTCTTCCGGCCCCGTCCGCGACGGGTGGCAGCGGCAAGCGCAGTCTTCGGAGCTTGCC
>Ga0194113_10006098_pt1 | contig 15362 bp, 14 predicted proteins | sample TA2MahC200mmetaG_FD_146193 | JGI IMG/M metagenome (GOLD analysis project Ga0194113, IMG submission 146193) | Freshwater microbial communities from Lake Tanganyika, Tanzania - TA2015017 Mahale Deep Cast 200m | ecosystem: Environmental > Aquatic > Freshwater > Lake | place: Tanzania: Lake... | reverse complement strand
TCAAGGAGCTTCTGTCCACCGCCAATCACTGCGCCTGGAATGCGCTTGATTGTGATTACGGGGCAAGGGGGCGGCATAAAATCAAGAATGGCCGGCCGGACGCCGGCGCAAATTCTGAGGATCTGCGCATATAGGAAGGCAACTCCGTATGAAAGGCTGTCCGTTATTGTTTCTTGCCGCTTGTCGCTTCCAGCCCTTCGGAGTGTTCCAACCAGGAACCCAGGGAGAGCTTATCCGCGTATCGTGTCAATATGTCTTTCACGCCCCGATCTTCCTTCATGGTGTAGAGGAGGCTGCGTTCGTCGTTGAGTTCCCTGCGCAACCTGGGGACAAATCGGTCAGGATTTGCTTTGAGCGCCCGTTCCGCGTATTTCAGCAGGCGTTCTTCTTCTCCCAAGGCTAGGTAGCACTGGGCAAGCAGGAAGTAGCCACCCCCTTGGTCCTCGGTCGACTCATATTTTTCCAGAGCCTGGGGTTTCTCTTCCACGGTGGCCAGAACTTTACGGGCTCGATCATGCTCTTTGAGCGAGATGAAGGTGCGGGCGATCAAGATCCGGTAGAAGGGGTTGCGATCAAACTCCGACGAAGCCTCCTTGTAATACCCGAGGGCTGCCTGGGGCTTGTTCGCCGAGTAGTAGAGGTTCCCGATGTTCGCCAGCACCTTGGCCCTTTCTTCCGCGGAATCGGTAAATTCAAGGGCTCTCTCGTAATTCGTCATGGCCAAGGAATGGTCCGCCAGGTTCTTGTAAGAGACCGCGAGGGCATTAAACCCGAAGAACTCTTCGGGCTCCTCTTCCACGTGGCGCTTGAAGGCCTCTATGGCGCCGATAAAATCCCGTTCCTTGGCCAGGCGTAGGCCTTTCACCTTCCAGGATTCTTCTTCCCGCGGCCGTTCCTTCCTCATGAAGACCTCGTCTAGGTTGAAAACCATGCGATCCTGTCTCACATCTTTCTTGCCGCATCCCGGGAGGGCGATCAGCGCGAAGACGACAAGAAAGAAGACCGGCCCCGGAATTCGCTTCATTATGGAAACCATGCGAGGCCGAACAGCATCACGAGACGGGATCTCCCGTGCGCGCCTCATATCGCGGACTAGTCCCGGCGGCCCTGCGATTCGCGGACCGGGTGATCGCTCAGTAGGAGGAAGAAAAAGACAAATGCGCATGGAGAATCGTAAGAGGCGCTCCAATTCTCTCGAAGGCTCCTTCTCTTCGCAAGAACGGCCTTCCCGTCAAACTCCGTGTCATGCATCACGCCGGGCGTGACGCCGGTCCGATCTAACCCCGTTTTCAAGGGGGTTCTCCGCGGCCCTTGCCGACACACCCTCGACCGCGGTAAACGCCCGGTTCACAGGATACCCAAAGACCCACATGGTAGCAACCTCCACATTGTCTGCAATCTTGACAAATTAGGCCGCCGGATCTTACTATCGGCAAGGGAATTCAGGGTTTTTGCCACATTCAACACTCTGCTCGGTAACAGGAATCACGCCTCACATGGATGACACTGAAAAGGCAATCGTGAGGGTTGGTCCGCGGGTCTCGCAGTTTATCGGCGCCAAAGCCTCACGAGAGAAGAAGCTCCAGGCCGCGGGAATGCAAGCGGAGTTCACCCTGAGGGACACTCTGATCATCCTTTGCTATTTGAGCAAGGACGCTGATAGGGAAGTCTCAACTCTTGCCCGCAAGAATTTGATTCCTGCCTGTAGAAACTGGTTTTCCCGCGCGGACAGACCGGAATTACCCGAGCCGATCCACCAGATCGTCATGAAGGTCATTGAGCAGATAGGGGCGGCGCAGGATTCCGAAGGTATCAAGGAAGGCGAGGAGGAGGTTCGGGGAAACATCGGGCTTCTAGGGTTGGGCGAGATGATTCAAGCGGTGGACCACAACCATCGAACGGTTTCCATCGAGCTGCGCAGCAACGGAGAGAGCGCCACCGTGTTTACCCGGGACGGTAAAGTCGTTGGAGCAGTCTCGGGGGACAGGGACGGGCTCCCCGCGCTCTTTGAAGCCTTTCGCTGGGGGGACGCCCGATTCCGTTACCTGCACGCGCCTGCGGAAGGATTCACTAATGAAATCCAGATAAATACGCTGAATCTGATCATGGAGGCGTTGGACTACGCTCCTGAACGGGACCCGTTTGAAAGCGACCAGAGCTGGACTTGGAAGGTGGAGGGCAATCTGAGGGTTTTGAATATATTCGAGATTGCCGAGATATTTGAAATGAATTCCAAACAGGCGGTCTGCACCCTCACAACGGAGGATTCGGAGGGAAGGCTCTTCTTTAATGAGGGCAGGATAATCAACGCGACCTTGGGCGAGATGACCGGTCTGGAGGCCGCGTGTCATCTTCTGGCATGGCCGAGTGCGAGCTTCGTCGTGGCCAGAGGGGGACAGGATGTCCCCGAACTGATCCGCGTCGGGATGCAAAATCTCATCTTGGAAGCTATGCGTCTCGTGGATGAAGGCGCGATCTCCTCGGACCGGATTTCGGAGGAGATGTCCAAGATCGATCAGCTCTTCGATCTCCAACCGGTCGCAAGTCTGCCTATCTTGGAAAAGGTCCGTCTGGTCTTCAGTGACGACGAAAGGGCCAGAGAAGCCCTCGCGACAGATACCCATCCTCTCGTGCGCAAAGCGGTCAAGGTCAAAATCTCCAAAACTGTTCACAAGTACCTCACACCGACCACCGATCACAGCCTCCGCCTGTCAGCGGCCCGCGGAAGGGCGCCCGTATCCACCACGGAGAAGTTGGTGCTCCTCAGTTATCTGTCCCACGACGACTCCGCGCAGATAAGGGAGGAAGCCAGAAAGACTCTCAACGCCATAGACCTTCCTACGTATCGGCGAGCGTTTGCCTCGGATATGCATCCGTGGATCTCGGACTTCCTTGTCAGGGAGGTCATTCGAGACGAAGCGGTCATCCGAGGCGCGTGCATGAGCGAAGGTCTGCTCGAAGAGACGACCCTGCACATACTCGATCACTGGCGGAGCCACGACACTCTGAGAACCATTCTGGACAATGCGAAAATTCTGGAATCGAGCGCCCTGGTATGCGCCAAACTCTATGAGGTGGCTCAAGAACATCCTCATATTCGCAAGCGAATTGAAACCTTCGAAGAATCCATGCTGGCCGGTGACGGCCAGATCAAAGTGGAGGGACATCTTTCTTTCTGCGGGGTCGCGGGGCTCATGCGTGCAACGCAGGCGAGCTTCAGGTCCGGGACCGTCGTTCTGGACGGACCTGAAAAGTCAGGACGGATCTTCATTCATCAGGGCAAAATCATTGGCGTCCTCTGGGACAAGCTGGAAGGAGCGGAGGCCCTGGGAGAGATCATCAGCCAAGAGAGGCTGAGATTCCGCTATGTCCGACGCACCCACCTTCATGTCCGTAACATCGAACCTGCCCAGGCGGAAAAGCTCCTCCAGCGCCCTGGGGCGGGACCGAGGGCTCGTGAGGCGGAGGAGGGCGGTTTTCGCCTTATCTCAGGTCATCCCGAAGCGATGGACCTGTACGAGTTGCTCTGCGCGCTGGAGGGCACTCCGGTCCCAGTGCGGGTTACCGTTACCTGCGAAGAGGGTGTGGGTGAGGTTTTCCGCGACGGACTGCACATACTGCATGTTGCTCTCAGGGGCCAAGAGAATCCCCTCCAGGCCATGGCCGCGGTTCTCTCCTGGACCGGAACCCGACTCCTGGTAAGGGACCTGAACGAGGACTTCCCGAGAACCGTTCAGAAACCCCTCGGGGATTTCATCAGCGAAGCGATCCGCGAAATGGAGGAAGCGTTTCGCAATACTCCCCGCCCCGGTGAACTTCCGGAGTGGGAGTTGTCTGAATCGGAATACGAAAGCCTCTACCACCGCATCAGCAATATGGGAGTCGCGGAAAAGATCAAACTGGCGTTCAACGGGAGTAAAGAAGCCCGTGAATTGCTGGTTCGGGATTCAAACAAGCTTGTGGCCCTGGCCGCGGTAAAGTCACCGAAGATCCAGGAGTCGGAGATAGAGGCTCTTTCCAAGTCGCGTTCGGTCTGTGACGACGTGTTGCGGTACATAGCGGATACCAAGGAATGGGTCAGCTCTTACACCGTGAAGGTAAACCTGTGTTCTAATTCCAAGACACCGGTGCCCATCGCGCTCAAGCTGCTCAATCACCTCCGAGAACTGGAATTACGCAAACTGGCAAAGAGCAAGAACGTGTCGGCAGTGGTGTCCACCCAGGCCAGACGCTTGGCGGAAGCGAGAGGCGGCAAGCATTAGAAGCCCTCACGCAAGAATTGCATGAAATTGGGTCGCGTGGGTCCAATCGTGCGGCATCCTTTTGTTGTCACCCTCGCGCGAGCGGGAACCCGGAAAAAGATGGCTTTCCGGATTGGGAAGAATGACAGAGGGTTGGCCACGCTCGTCCGAGAAAAACCGCGGCGACCGCTGCGCCTATGCGGAAAATCAGGGGGCGGCCGCACGCCGATCTCCTGACGAGCTTCCAGAAAGCTCCCATATATGCTAAGCTCTGGCCGGGTATGGTATGTTCGGGAGGCGCTCGTATTCCGCCGGCCCGCCTCGATGAGACAGGCCGGCCCAGACTCACGAAAACTCGTTGTTGCGCAGGGGTTGTCCGGGCGCTCTTCCGCCCGGATTCATCGCCCCCGGGACTACCGTCCGATAAGGCCAACGCCCTGGGAAATCAAAGGATTGAGCTGCGATGCCTTCAGCAGACAGAGAGATCAAGGACATATTTCAGGGAGCGGACCGAATAGAAATTCTCGGGAAGCTCCCCTTTATTCTCTGGGAATACATCAATCAAGGTCGCAGGCTGATCCAAGAGATGGGTTCGGGCCCGGGAGACTTTTCCTCTTCCTTCCAGAGTATGGAAAGAATGCTGGGCGTTCTCGGAACAGCGGCCGACCATCTGGGAAACGAAGAGCTGAAGGGACGCCTGGCGGGGCACACCCGGATCATCACCTCGTACCGGAACGGCGACATTCCGCATGGGGACTTCTCGCAGTCTTTCAGTTCGGAGCTGGCTTCTTTGGAAAAGGTGGCCGGCAATCCGCCGAACGTGACCGCAGATAGCCTCTTGCCCGAAGACTTCGTCGAGCGAGAATTGCAAAGAGTGGAAAAGGTCAAGACGGGAAGAAGCGCGGATGTGGTTGTGAGCGGTGATATGCTTGACGACATTCGCGGTTTCCTTACGGAGAAAGTGCTCACCGAAGAGATCTCGTCCATTCTTATAATCGATAACGCGGGAACCCTCATTGTCAACGTGGGCAACAAGGTGGACCTGGACGCGATCTCTCTCGCCGCGGTGGCCGCGGCCAACTTCGCTGCCACGGAGAAGATAGCCCGTCTCATAGGAGAGCGTGATTTTGTGCTCCTCTTTTACAAGGGACGGAACGAGTCGTTTCATTTCAGGCGGTTGGGGACGGAGTACATCATTGTCACCATCTTCAACAACTCACTTTCGCTGGGGCTTATCCGTCTAAAGGTCGCGGAAGTTGCCCAGACCCTGGAAAGAAAGCTCCCCAAGAGAGAGGGATAACCGTGGCGTTCATAAACAAGAGCGCGAAGGAAATACAGGTCAAGATCGTCTACTACGGTCCCGGTAGAGGTGGGAAAACAACCAACCTCCTCTACGTGAATCAAAAGATGAGCGCCAAGTTCATGGGCAAGATGATCTCCATCGACACCCGGGGTGACAAGACTCTCTTCTTCGATTTCCTTCCCCTATCGCTCGGAAAGATCCGGGGTTTCAGCATCCGGGTTCAGCTCTATACCGTGCCCGGTCAGGTTCTCTACAATGAAAGCCGGAAAATGGTGCTCAAGGGGGTGGATGGCGTCGTCTTCGTCGCGGACTCTATGGAGGTGCAGCGAGAGGCTAATGTCGAGAGTTTTCTCAACCTACGCGACAACCTCGCGGACGACAATCTGGACTTGCAGGAGATGCCGCTGGTCCTTCAGTTGAATAAGCGCGACTTGGAGGGAAGCGTCATCCCTGTGCTCGGTGAAGAGACGATGAGGGATGATCTCTGTCAACACCTCAAGGCGCCGGCGCCGGTCATGGGCGCAAGCGCGCTCCAGGGCCCAGGTGTATTCGAGACCTTGCGAGAAATCAGTAAGATCACTATCAAGTCGGTGCACTATAAGCTCAGGAGTTGAGAACCGACTCTGCCGGGACCATGGCTTCTTCAGACGACACAAAAGATTTTGACGCTATGGTCGATCGAGCGCTCGACGGCTTCTTCGACGAAGATCTCGTGGATCGTCCGGATCAGGGGAGGAAAAAGAGAAGCGCTCAGGAACGCGCGCCCGAATCCTCGTCGGATCGCGGGTCTTCAGCCGATTTTTCCTTCGAGAGTGCCGTTGACACCCTCTTCAAGACCGGCGGCTCCGATGTCTTTGGACGCGGCGCGGTCACGTCCGGAGATCCTGAAACAGATCGCGAAATAGACTTGGCGGTTGAAACGCTCTTTGTTGAAGAGCCGGAAACAGCCCCACCCGACACCGCGGAACTGGAAGCTCAAGTGGTGAGCGCGCCGTCATCCGAGGACAAGATGCTGGGCAAGTTGGCCTTGGCTGATGTGGATTGGTCTGCTCCCCGGGCCGCTCAACCCGCTCGGGCTCGTCAACAGCCTCCTCCCCCCGTCGATAGTCCGTCTTATGATAAGGCTATGGCCGCAGAAGTCCAAAAGAACCTGGACTCCGTCTATAGAGCCGGGCCTCAGCATAAGGCCGAGGCCGCGGATGAAGCCCACTTGTCCCTAACCACCACCGGCATCATGGCCACGTCCCCGTTCCGCACCCTTCAGGAAGCGATCCTGACTCTGGAATGGGAGATCTCCAAGCGCTCGGTGACCACCCTGGCCGAGGAATTGCGCCGACTGCGGCTCAAGTACCGGGACAATGTGACCGTGGATTTTGCCGCAATCTCTATGAGGGTCGTTCTGGACTATATTGTGAAGAGGATGTCCAAGGCGCATCCTGAATCTATACGCTTCTTGTTGGAAATAACCGATTTCCTTGACTCAAGCGTCTCCCTGTCCGAGTCGGATCCGCTCCAGGCGTTTCATGCGATTCTGATTCGCTACGAACGATACAAGTCACTCATCCGCCGGGCCGAGGGCCTGCCGGACACCAAACCGGACATTAGCAAGCGGCTGGAGATCCAAGACCCTCAAGCCTTTCTGCGCCTGGTGGAGAACCGTGCCAAGACTCTGGTGAGCGCGGGTCGATCTCTTGCTAAAGAACTCTCCACGACCGGAGATCCGGAAAACCTCATCCGCTCTTTCCGATTTCTGGTCAACCGGGCTGTCAATCAAATACTGGAGCACACGCACGGAAACTCACTCCAGCGGGCGTCTCGTCCGTCACGAATAAGAAAGAAGACCCCCTCCAGGTGATTCATGGATTAAGCGCACGGCGCCATACGGGGAAACCCCGCTCCGGACGGAGCCGACCGAATCGGGCGCAGTTAAATAGGGAGACGACTCTCAAGCAGTGTAGAGGAAGGATATGAGCGCAGACAATCCCGTGGTCGACGCGAGCAATCGGCGGCGATTCAGCCGCAAGTACATGTTGTTCAAAATTCCCGCCTACGATGCTCAGTCCAGGAGATTCCTAGGGCTGGTACAGGATATCAGCGAAAAGGGTGTTCAGCTTTTTGGCGTGGAAGTCGGCGTCAATGCAAGAAAGACGATTATCATTCAGGCCTCCGATTACGTCAAAGGGGCTCCCCTGCAGTTTGAAGTCCAGTGTCGCTGGACCAGGCAAGAAAGCGCCCAGGGATACTACGTCTCGGGTTTCGAGATCACGTCCATCGGCGAGGAATCCCGAAGGAACCTTGTGCGCTTGATTGAGTTTCTGACAATCGGGTAAACCGTGAAGCAGGATCGTGGATCGTTTCGCTCATCTGAAATCCGTGTCGCATCCTTTCACCTTTGGAAATAGATCGGGTCTCGCCCGCGAGCGCTGAGACTCAAGAGCGCGAGTCCTTGGCAAGCAACTCCGGAGAGGGCAGGCCGGACAAACCATGTTCCATCTCACCATCATCAGGCCTGACGGCCGAACAATAGAACAGCAAATCACCCACGACCGAGCGCTGGTAGGCCGCGACGACAAATGCGATCTTCGCCTGGTAGACACCAAGGTCTCCCGCAACCACTGCGTGCTCACCCAGGAGGGCGCCCGCGTTCTCGTCAAGGATCTGGAAAGCCGAAACGGCACGTGGCTGAACGGTCGTAGGATCAGGAATAAGCGCTACATGAAGCACGGAGACGTGATCCAGATCGGGCCGTTCAGATTGGTCTTCCGTCCCAAGTCTTCATCAGCGGACATGGACCGGATCCTCAGCACCACCGTGGAGATGCCCAAACATCCGATGGAGACGTACGTTCATAAAGATGAAACCGAGAAAGTGCTCAAGCCGCTCGGAATGATCACGAACTACCTCGCGGAAACCACCGGGAAGCAGGTGGAGGCATCCGCGAACATTAGACGCGAACGACTCAACCGCAACCTGGTGACGCTCTATCGCATGACCGAAGAATTGGTGCTCACTCGGGACCTTGACGAAATCCTCGATTACATCATGGACCAGGTCTTCCGGATCTTCATGCCTTCCCAGGCCATCATACTGCTGCGCGAGAACGGCGGCGTTCCCCTTCCCCGAAAGGAAAGACGAGCGGAAGGCCAGGGAAACATTCGGTCCGTCAGCAACACGATTGTTCGGAGGATTCTCAAAGACAAAGTGGGAATTCTCACCGACAATGCCCTGGAAGATCCGCGATTCGAATCAGGCGACAGCGTGGTTATTGACGGCATTCGCTCCGTCATGGCCGCTCCTATCTGGGAGGATCGCTCGATTCTAGGCGTTATCTACGTTGACAGTCTGGATGTGGCAGCCGGATATCAGACGGAAGACCTGGATTTGCTCACCGCTATCGGACACCAGACCGCCCTGGCTATACAGCGCTGGAAGCTCACTGAGCAACTCCGAGAAGGAGCGGTGAAAAACGCGGTGATCAGGCAGAACCTGGGTCGCTTTCATTCTCCTCAAGTGGTGGATCTGATCCTGAAGGGCGCGGCGGAACTGGAGCCCAAGGAGAGTCTGGCCACCATATTTTTCTGCGATATCGTGGGTTTTACCGCCATGTGCGAGAAACTCCCGCCTTCCGAATTGCAGGCCGTGCTGAACCTCTTTCTCAAGACTGTCAACGAAGTAGTCTTTGAAGAACAAGGAACTCTCGACAAGTTCATCGGCGATTCGGCTATGGCCATCTTCGGCGCTCCAGTGCCCCAGGAAGACGCTGCCGGCCGGGCGATACGGTCGGCGCTGAAGATTCGTGAGCGACTAGCCCGTGCGCAGGCCGCCACTGACCCGGACCTTCGCTTTCAAGTCAGATACGGCATCAACACAGGCAAGGCGGTGGTGGGAAATTTCGGGACTTCGGACAGGATGGATTACACTATTCTCGGACTCTGCGTAAACCTCGCCTTTCGCATTTGCCGGTACGCGGACCCTGATCGGGTCGTCATCGGGCACGAAACCTATGAACACGTGAAGGACAAGAAGTTGTTCATCACCCGTCCGGTAGGCGCCACCAGGCTCAGAGGAGCAAGAGGGAGAGTCAAACTGCACGAGGTTGTAGATTTCATCTAAGGTGGCCTCTGGCTCAGCCCGCCCTTCGGTTCCCGACGCGCGGAATCACCGGTTGGCGCCGCCGCTCCGCATGAATTTCACTTCGCTTGGGGTGGGACCTTAATTCTCCTTTTGGTGGTAGGCTTCTTCGGCTTCTTTTCTTGCTTCTCCTTTACCACGGACTCAGGGGGCACCGAGGGAGTTTCGGCCGCGTGAGCGGGCGTCGCGGCCCCGAATTGGGCCAACATATTCTTCACCTCGCCCGCAATTCGATCCACCGCCCGAAACAGCGACGGAAACCCGAACGCATGGCCGAGCTTGTTCAGTGTGTCGGGAGCCACACCCTGGGCCACCAAAGGTGAGCACTTGCATTCCTCTTTACCCACGACGATCATTCCGGCCGCTTGTGCGCCCATAGGCAGAACCAAGGGCAGAAGAACGCATATCGCCGCCACGATAAGGAACGAACGCATGGTGATTCTCCTCATGGCAATTATATTAATTTATCATACACATATTACGCAGGAAAATCAAGATGTTCCTGAGATAAGGGCTATGCCTTCAGTTATGCGACGGAAAATCGCCCTTCCTCCCTTTAGCAAAGGGGGGCATAGGACGCCTTTCCCTCTTTCCTAAAGAGGGATACAGAGGGATTTTGCCGGCCTCCCCGGCCGCTTCTTCAAAAGCTCTTAGGCTTTTCAGGCGATGCGGTGACTCCGCTGAACGCAGGGGAACCGCATCGGTCGGGGTCTTATGGAGTGAGACGCAGTTCATGTCATTCCCCATCACTCTCCGCGAAAGGACGAGGAAAACCGCGAATGATGCGGTTCCCCCGGATTAAGTCCGGTCACCGCATCCTGCGAATTCTTCGCAACTGTTTCTAGAACGTGTACGTAGCGGAGAGCCCCAGCACGATGACGTTGTGGCGGGAATCCATGGAGAAACGAGTAGACCGACCGTCCGCTTCCACTGTCGCGCCTCCGGAGAGTTCCAAGTAATTGTACTGAGCAATAACGCCCGCCAGGGCATTGTCAGTGAGCGGCAGCAGCCATTCGAAGAGCGACTCAAACCAAAACCCCGTTACCGCGTGCCCGTCTATGTGGAACATAGAATTGCTCACACTCCGGTCCGATCGGTAACGTGCGAGGGTGATGGGGGCCGCGAGGAGATCCAGCCGCACCACGGATCCGATAAACTGACTGTGGGCGTAGTACACGCCCACATAGGGGATGTGCGCGCTCAGGTGATCCTGAAAATCTCCTGCCGGAGCGCTTACCGCCTGAGAGGTATAGTCGAAATCGTAGAACCGGTAACCCGCGACAAGGCCTGCCGTATACGGCATCCCGCCCATGCCGAAATGGTACACCGCGGAAAGATCGGCGCCCAAATACCGGCTCCTGGTATCCCATGCGGCCCACCTCCGATCGAACCAGACCTCGTTGCGATGGGTCTGTGGAATGTTCAGCCAGCCCTGGACTCGCACCGCGAGATCCTTCATCGGGAATGTCTCCGCCTGAGCGCTGAATATGAGGCTACTGAGCGTGACCTCCTTCTTTGATGGCGGAATCAGAGCATTGTCCCCTTCACGCAGCCTGATCTCATGCCATCCCCAGAAGTACCCGAATCGTCCCTCTGCCATTGAACGCTTTTCAGACATGCCGTAACAGAACGAAGGCGGACACGAAGGCTGCAATGACGGGCCGCCGGGGTAAACCGGCCCGGAGACGCCGGGCCACAATGAGAGGACCATGAGCAGGACGCACAGCATCAGACGCACAAATGGAACCGGCGCCAAGAGTGAAGTGGGGTCCTGAATCTCACTCAAACCAGTGCGCTGATCGCTTCTCCGGCTGTCGATTGTCTGCACGGCTAACCTTGCTGATTCTTGCGCGCTCGGGCAACGAACCGCCCGCTTCTCAGGCTCTTCTGAAGTAGCCTCTGATCCGTGAATTGTCAAGAATCAAAGCGAATCTCATCTGTGTCTTAGGTGCAGAGAACGCTTTGGCCGAGGACGAAGCCAAGTTGAAACTCTCTGCATACGGTGATATACGGCAATAAGTCATGAGACAGACCAGCTTATTCATTGACGAGAGTCTGCCGGCAACAAACGCCACCACTTCGACCTTTGCAGACAATCTCACTTTGCCGATCCACAGGTGGTTCCGCTACCCTGCCGGCTTTTCTGCAATTTGGGTGCGCCAACTCATCGAGCGAGAAAAAGCTGGAGGGCGTCAAAGGGTGTTGGACCCCTTTGCGGGATCCGGCACTGTCCTTTTGGAGGGAGAGGCATGCTGGGTAGATACAGTCGGCGTAGAATCCCACCCTTTCGTTGCACGGGTAGCTAAGGCGAAACTTTCATGGCACGCAAGCCATCGTGAATTCCTGAATTATGCGTTAGCAATTCTTTCCAGGGCTAAGCGGATGACAGGAATCACCGATGGGTATCCCAAACTCATTGAGAAATGCTTTGCTTCTGATTCGTTGAGGAAGCTGGACACCCTCAAGAGAGCTTGGGAGGAGGAGAATGACGGGTTGCCATTCTCAGAGCTCACTTGGCTGGCCTTGGCGTCGATTCTCAGAGAATGCTCCACCGCTGGGACAGCCCCCTGGCAATACGTCCTTCCCAGAAAGACGAAGGCCCGCACGGTTGATCCATACGAGGCTTTTGAAGCAAAAGTCATTCTCATGAGTTCGGACATGTCGATGCGCCGTCTGCGCTCGCTGTCCAAGCGCGCGAGGTTGCTCCAAGAAGACGCCCGCTCTTGCCCTTCCCTTCCCGATGCTTGGGCTGACCTGGTCATAACGTCGCCCCCGTACGCCAACAACTACGATTACGCAGATGCAACACGGCTTGAGATGAGTTTCTTCGGAGAAGTCCGGAATTGGGGTGACCTCCAGGATGCGGTGAGGCGGCATCTGATCCGTGCTTGTACGCAGCACGTCGCCGAGCTCAACGGTAAAACCAACAAAATGCTCTCCGACCCGCTTCTTGAGCCGATAAGAGAGGAGATGGCCAAAGTCTGCACACTCCTTGAAGCTGAGAGAGAGCATCACGGAGGAAAGAAGCCGTACCACACCATGATCGCTGCCTATTTCGGTGATATGGCTAGAGTTTGGGTAGAATTGCGTAGAGTGACAGCGCGAGGAGCTTTGGTTTGCTTCGTCGTGGGAGATTCGGCGCCCTATGGCATATATGTGCCGGTGGATCGGTGGCTCGGCGAATTAGCCCTGGCTGCCGGTTTCAAGTCCTTCTCGTTTGAGAAACTCCGGTCCAGAAACGTGAAGTGGAAGAATCGCAAGCATCGCGTTCCCCTTCATGAAGGGTGCTTGTGGGTTGAGGGATAATCCGTGGCTGAGCCGCCGGCGCACAAGTTCGGGCAGATCATAGGTGACACTCTGGAGGCGGCCATTGAACCCGTGCTGAGAAAGGTGGCGCAGGAACACGGCCTTTATTTGGATCGCAAAGGCCGACGGCTCGCTCGCAAAGGAAGAAAGGTGCGCTGGAAGGACCAGTATGGGAACGTGCATGACCTGGACTATGTCTTGGAGCGAAACGGCACGCCGCGTAAGATCGGGGTTCCTGTAGCCTTCATCGAGTCCGCTTGGCGCCGTTACACGAAGCACTCCAGGAATAAGGCGCAAGAGATTCAAGGCGCTATATTGCCCTTGAGAGAAACCCATTCCAGAGTTGCCCCATTCGTGGGCGTTGTGCTCGCCGGCGAATTCACAGAGGGCTCGCTGGAGCAGTTCCGTTCACTCGGATTCTCAATTCTTTACTTCCCGTACGAGGTAGTCATTGAAGCGTTTGCCCGCGTGGGCATAGATGCGAGGTCAACAGAGAGAACTGCTGACGCGGAGTTCGCGAGTAAGGTGAAACAATGGGAGGCGCTTTCCAACCGTCGGAAAGCGGCACTGGCGCAGTCTCTTGTCATGCAAAGGATGGACGGGGTGCAGGAATTTATGGACCGCCTCACACGTGCCATCAGGAGGCAAATAGCCTCAGTCCGGGTCCTGCCACTTCATGGAACACCGATTGACTGCACATCCATTGAGGAAGCGATCAAGTTCATCTTCGGCTATGACGAGGCGGGAAACTCACATCCGGTGATAAGATATGAGATTTCCGTCAAGTACAACAACGGTGACACAGTTGTGGCCGAGTTTGGAGACAAAGAAGACGGAGTAGATTTCCTTCGGCAATTTCAAGGACCAGAGCTGACGCCCGCAAGCTAGAAGCAAAAGTCAGATTCTTTCACGAGATTCCTGTTTCTTGATTCTCCGCTTTTTCGCAGCCTTGTCTACCGCTGCTACAGCAGCCCAGTGGTTCAGGCAATCCTCTCACTATTTTCGGATCGGAACCTTCTGAACTCATCTCTGGCCTCAGCACCTTGCCACGAAACAGTTTGGAAGCTCAGTATGGCATGGTCCGTTCCGAAAGCCAGGTAGTGTCCTAATTTGAAATTTTGAACTTTTCCCCCGTGCTGCGGTCAGATAAGCCATAGATGGTCTTGTGGGTGACGTAAGCACGTCGGTTTTCGTATAAGGACTTGACACGCCCTACGGTCTGTTCGTAAAATCGGTGCAAAACGGAAGCACAACGGGCGAAGGATGGTTACCGGAAGCCGAGTTCTCAAGCAGAGGACGCGAGAACAGTGCTATCGGTATCTTTTCATTTGCATTTTGGATGGATATGGATTATCCCTTTGAGAGGAAGGGGGAAGCCATGAAGGAATGGGCTTTTAGATTCAGAGTCTTGGTCAAACGAGAAGATGATCTGTGGCTTGCGCATTGTCTGGAACTCGACCTTGTTGCAACCGCTTCGTCTGAAAAGCAGCTTCAAGAGGATATCGTCAACGTCATAGTAGAACAAGTCCGTTATTGCCTGGTTAACGATAACATGGATTATCTTTTCAGGAGGGCTCCCCAGGAGGTCTGGGATCAGTACCAGGCATGTGAGAAACACGCCAAGTCAAAGCTCTTAACGAGAAAAGAAGGAATAGCCTCAAAGACCGCCAAAAGGCCGATACCAGAAGATTTGCCTCCCTTCTCTTTTACCGCAAACGCCTGTTGGGCGCCAGCGGCTTGTCATGCCGTCTAGGCCATCATTGACGCTGAAAGAATTACTGAAGCGCCTTACACGCTTCGGCGTCATCACATTGAAGAAGCGGGGTAAGGGATCAGAGCGAATACTGCTATTGCCATAATCCAAAGATTCTAAACGAGGAGAACTTTTTACGGTCACCGATCATGGAAGCTCAACCCATATCGGTCGTTCAATGGTCAGCGCCATACTTAGAAGGTTCAAAATAAACCCACAGGACTTCTGGAAATAGCGGTCCGATCTCCTTCCTTAATTGGCCAATTCTACGAGTTCTCCTATTTGCCATATACGGTAAGAAACACCCGCCTCCATCGCACGCGCGACCTTCAATGTCTTAGGAACCCTCACGAAGTTGTAATGAGCGAAATGCAAAGCTACGGCTGGTTTCAGATTCTCCGCCTTCCTGCTGAAAGCATCGATCAGGTTGGTGAATCGCCTCATGTTCATCCGCATCGTGAGACATCGCCTCCCCACGTAGGACATCGAAGTCTAGGCGGGTGCTCGACGTCAACTACATTTGTGCAGTGACGACAATTACACTTGTGCATGGTGATGGTTGATATCCAGGTCAGGTATTGTTGACCTGGGGCGGTTACCTAAACCTCCTTGGAGACTTTTTTCTCTT
>Ga0194113_10006090_pt1 | contig 15370 bp, 14 predicted proteins | sample TA2MahC200mmetaG_FD_146193 | JGI IMG/M metagenome (GOLD analysis project Ga0194113, IMG submission 146193) | Freshwater microbial communities from Lake Tanganyika, Tanzania - TA2015017 Mahale Deep Cast 200m | ecosystem: Environmental > Aquatic > Freshwater > Lake | place: Tanzania: Lake... | reverse complement strand
GCCGACGCGCTCGCGGCACGCATCGATCCGGCCGGGCTCGATGGCATCATCCCCCTGCCGCTCTCGGCGCTGCGCATGAGGGAACGCGGCTTCAACCAGGCGCAGGAAATCGCCCGGCCGCTGGCCTGGCGCCTCGGCCTGCCGCTCGTTTCCGACGCCTGCTTTCGCGTGCACGACGGCGCGCCGCAAGCGAGCCTGCCGTGGAAGGAACGCCAGGCCAACATCCGCCACGCCTTCGAATGCCGCGCCGACTTGGCCGGAAAGCGCGTCGCGGTGGTTGACGATGTCATGACCACCGGCGCGACGCTGAACGAGTTCGCGCGCACATTGAAGCTGCATGGAGCGGTACGGGTCGAAAACTGGGTGGCGGCGCGGACGCTGCCGAATTGAACTACTGCAGTTGCCGGAGCTTCTGCTCGACGAAGCGATCGAGTTCGGCCGACAGGGTGCCGCTGGCGCGCGCCCTCTGGTAGGCCTCGCGCGCCTCGGCGCCGCGGCCGTCGGCTTCCAGCGAGATGCCGAGGCCCATCCACCACACGCCGGCCTGGGGCGCGAGGCGCAGGGCCGCCTGGTACTCGGTCACGGCCTCCTTGTGAAAAGTCAGTCGCTGCAGCACGGCGGCATGCAGCGCATGGTACTCGGCGTTGCCGCTGCCGCCCCCGCGCGCTGCCTGCAGCGTGTCTGCGGCGCCGCGCAGGTCGCCCCGCTCGATCTGCAGGCGCGCCATGCGCATCGCCAGTTGCGGCTGGCCTGGCAGCACACCCAGCCCTTCCTCGAGCAACGCCAGGGCGTCGGCTGAACGTTGTTGTTCCGCGAGCAGGTTGGCCGCCGCCACTCGGGCATAGACGTGGGCCGGATCGGTCTGCAGGGCCGTGACGAATCCGGCCAGGGCGTCCTGCTGCCGCCCCTGGTTGAGCAGGCCGAGCGCCTTGCGGTATTCGCTTTCCGCCCGCTCCTTCGCAGGTACGTTGCGCACTTTCTTCTCGATGACGGCCGGCGCGGCCGGCTCCTTGCGCGTCGGCCGCGCCGTCGCGCTTTCCTGCTGCGCTTCCCGCGGCAGGGAGATGGATGTGGCCACTTTGAGTTCGCGCTCTTCGACCGGCGCCTCGGCCTTCGGTGCGGCGGGGGCCACTGCGGGCGCCGGCTTTGCAGAGGGCATCGCCTTCGCCGCTTCCGCGGGCGTGGGCGCGACAGGCACTGCCGGCGTGGCAGGGGGAGCGCTTGCAGGCGCGGCGGCAGGAACCGCGACAGGCTGAAGAGGGGCCGCCTCGGCGGGCACCGGCTGCACCGGCACGGGCGCAGGCGGCGGCGCGACGGGCGCGGCGACGATCGGCTTCGCCACCGGCACGGATGGCGGCGGGGCCGGCCACTCCTGCATCTCGGTCCATAACATGAAGCCGCCCATCACCACGGCCGCGCCCACGGCCAACAGCGCCACCGGCCGCAGCCAGCTGGCTTCGCGCGTGGCGGGCAGGGGTCGCACGTCCTTCGAAAGCATGTCGCCCGGGTCGGCGGCACGTCGCGCCTCCAGGTCCTGCAGCATGCGGTTGATGAGACTCATCGGCTCGCCGGTCTCACCAGAACGCCCAGCGTGGCATGCGCACGCCCTCGGTATCGCCGATCGCCGTCTTGACGTGCCCGGCCGACACCTGCTGGCGGCCCTCGCCGTAGGCCGACAGAAGCGCCTTGTGCGCGAGGATGTTCACCAGCCGCGGCGTGCCCGAGGTGACCTTGTGGATGAGGCGGCTGGCGCCCGGCTTGAAGACGCGCTCGCCGCGATGCCCCGCCACATGCAGGCGGTGCGCGAGGTACAGCTCCATCTCGTTGCGCTTCAGGCCGCCGAGGCGGTAGCTGAAGGAAATGCGCTGGCGCAATTGGCGCACCGAAGGATTGGCGAGCTTGGTGTCGAGCTCGGGCTGGCCGAAGAGCACCAGCTGCAGCAGCTTGCGCTTTTCCGTCTCGAGGTTGGAGAGCAGGCGCAGCACCTCCATGGTTTCCAGCGGCATCGCCTGCGCCTCGTCGAGGCAGACCACGACCGATTTGCGCTGCTCGGCGAACCCCACCAGCGTCAGGCTGAGCGACTTGAGCAGGTGATACTGGTCGGCGTCCCGCGGCAACTCGACGCCCAGTTCCTCCGCCAGGGCCATCAGCAGGGTGCGCGGCTCGAGGTAGGGGTTGGGCAGGAAGGCGGTGACGAACTCCCCATCCAGCGCCGAGAGGAAACGCCGGCACAGCAGCGTCTTGCCGGTGCCGACCTCGCCGGTGATCTTGATGAAGCCCTCTCCGCTCTTGACGGCGATGAGCAGGGTGTTGAGCGCTTCCTGGTGCGCCGTCGTGGAGAAGGCAAAACTCGTATCCGGCGTGATGCCGAAGGGCAGCTCGTTCAGGCCAAAGTGATGTAAGTACATCTCGCTCCTCCAGTCATGCCTACTTGGGCGGCGCCTGTCTCAGCTCGGGCAGCACCATGTTCTGGATGCGATCACGAGTGCGCTCGAGATCGTCCGCCCACTGTTTGTCGCTGTGGATCACGGTGGGCTTGATCAGCACCACCACTTCATGTTTGGTCAGTTCCTTGCTGCCCTGCTTGAACAGGCCGCCAAGGCCGGAGGTGACGTCGCCGGCTCCCGGCACCTTGCTCGAGCCGTCGCGCTGGATCTGCTGCATGAGGCCGCCGATGGCAACGATGTTGCCATCCTGCACGCGCACGATGGTGTCGCTCTCGTTGAGGTCGCTCGAGGCGAGCGGCAGCGTGAAGGTGCCGAGCGTGCCCAGATCGAGGTTCTTGTGTTGCTACGCGTTAAAAATTCCCCAGATTTTCTGAGTTCTGCGCGTTCAAAATTACCCAGGGTGATTAACCTCCGCTGCTCGATTGTTGAGCAGGGAAGTCGAGGAGATGATCACCATGAAGCAACTGGGGAAGATACGACGTTTGTACTACCGTGACGGGCTGACGATTTCGCAGATCGAGCGGCGCACGGGATTGACGAGGAAGACAGTCAGGCGCTGGCTGAAGGCGGCCGAGGGGACGGAGCCGAAGTACCGGCGGGTGCCTGGCGAGACCAAGATTGGGCCGTTTGCCGAGCGGCTCACCAAGATGCTGGAGACCGATGCGCGGCGCCCGAGGCGCGACCGGCGCACGGCGCTGAAGCTCTTTGCCGAGCTGAAGGCGGCGGGCTTTGCCGGCGACTACAGCCGGGTGACCGAATTCATCCGGCGCTGGCGGGAGGGCGGCGGGACGGCGCTCGCCAAGGCCTACGTTCCGCTCCAATTCGAGCCTGGAGAGGCGCACCAGTTCGACTGGAGCGAAGAGCACCTGGTGGTGGGCGGGGTGTGGCGCAAGATCATGGCCGCGCATCTGAAGCTGTGTTTCAGCCGGGCCTTTGTCGTGCAGGCCTATCCCACGCAAAGCCACGAGATGCTGTTCGATGCCCACACGCGGGCCTTTGCCGCGATGGGCGGCGTTCCGCGGCGCGGCATCTACGACAACATGAAGACGGCGATCGATCGCGTCAAGAAGGGCAAGGCGCGCATCGTCAATACGCGCTTTGCCGCGATGGCCTCCCACTACCTGTTCGACACCGACTTCTGCAACGTCGCTTCCGGCTGGGAGAAGGGCGTGGTCGAGAAGAACGTCCAAGACAGCCGCCGACGCCTGTGGCAGGAAGCCGGGCGCGAGCGCTTCGGCTCCTTCACGGAACTCAACCTCTGGCTGCTCTCGCGTTGCCGGGCGCTGTGGCAGGAATTGAAGCATCCCGAGTTCGATCTGACGCTCTCCGAGATGCTCGAGGAGGAGCAGCCCGCGCTGATGCCGATGATCACGCCCTTCGACGGCTACGTCGAGACCCTGGGCAAGGTCTCCAGCACCTGCCTGGTGGTCGAGGAGCGCAACCGCTACTCGGCGCCGTGCGAACTGGTCGGGCAGATGGTCGGCCTCCGCATCTACCCGGAGCGGATCGACCTGGTCAGCCACGATGCCGTGGTGGCGAGCCACGCGAGGAGCTTCGGCAGGGGCGAGACGCGCTACGACTGGCAGCACTACATCCCGCTGATCGAACGAAAGCCCGGCGCGCTCAGAAACGGCGCGCCCTTCGCCGACATGCCCGAGCCGCTTCTGCGGCTGCGCGCGCTCTTGCTGCGCCGCGAAGGCGGCGACCGTGTCATGGCCAAGGCGCTCGCCGCCGTGCCCCGGCACGGGCTGGAGGCGGTGCTGGTGGCCGTGGAACTCGTGCTCGAATCGGGCAACGCCAGCGTCGAGCACGTCGAGAACGTGCTCAACCGGCTCAAATCGGCGCCGCCGCCGCAGCCGATCGAGACGGCGCTTGGCGTGGCCGAGGCGCCGCTGGCCGACACCGGCCGCTACGACCGCCTGCGCAAGGAGGCGAGCCATGCGTGAGATTGCCGCCGAACTGAAGAGCTTGCGCCTGTACGGCATGGCCGGCGCCTGGGAGGAGTTGGCCGCCCAGGGGGATTCGGCCGCGCTGCAGGGCTCGCGCTGGCTCGTCGAGCATCTGCTCGGCGCCGAGCACACCGACCGGGCGATGCGCTCGGTGCGCTACCAGATGCACGCCGCCCGCTTCCCCGTGCACCGGGATCTGGCCGGCTTCGACTTCGAACAGTCGAAGGTCGATCGCGGCCTGGTCGTCGAGCTGGCCGATCTCGCCTTCACCGAGGCGGCCCACAACGTGGTGTTCATCGGCGGCACGGGCACCGGCAAGACGCATCTGGCCACCGCCCTGGGGGTGTCGGGCATCACCCATCGCGGCAAGCGGGTGCGCTTCTACTCGACGGCGGACTTGGTCAATTCCCTGGAACGGGAAAAGGCCGAGGGGCGCGCCGGCAGGCTCGCCTTCGCGCTCATGCGCATGGACCTGGTGATCCTGGATGAACTGGGGTATCTGCCCTTCAGCCAGGCCGGCGGGGCGCTGCTCTTCCATCTGCTCTCGAAACTCTACGAGCACACCAGCGTGATGATCACGACCAACCTCACCTTCGCCGAGTGGGCGGCCGTCTTCGGCGATGCCAAGATGACCACGGCGCTGCTCGACCGCCTCACGCACCACTGCCACATCGTGGAAACCGGCAACGAGTCCTACCGCTTCCGCCACAGCAGCGCCACGGCCAAGACCCGGATCAAGGCGCGCGAACAGAGCCGGCGCGGCAAGGCGGCGGAAAAGGAAGGAGTGTCTTGAGCGGCGGCAGCGCGGGGAAATCCGCTTCGGGCTACGCCCTGCGCGGCTTCCCCCGCGCAAACCGGGCCGCGCTGCATGCTCCACAAGGAAAACCAGTGACTACGGGAGGAAAACCAAACCGACGAATTACGCTACACTTATCCACAGCCGCCTCTATGACAGGCGGCTATAGCCCCTGGGTAAAATTCAACGCGCATCCCTGGGTATTTTTAGACGCGCAGCGACACCGGGGGGATTTGAATCCAGCTTGCGGCCCCCGCCATCCGGCAAAGCCGCTAAAGAGGAGAGAGCAATGATTGAAAGCCGATCGTTCCGGATTGACTGGGACTTCCTTGTCGATGAATGCAAGCGGGGCGAAATCGCCGCGCATCTTGCAATCGATTTCGCCGCCCAAATGCCTACCCAACCTCCTGTTGGCCCGATCACGCGGGACTTTCTGATGATATGGGCCGGCTGCAAGGGCAACTTGAGAGGCGGTTCATTCCGTTTCCAGAAAGGGAGCAGCTTTGGCGTCCGCGCCAATCGGCACGAGCCTTTTCTCATCCGGGTATGCGGCGCGGACCGGGCGGCACAGTTCGCCGTGTTTCTGGATCTGGCCAAGCACGATCCTGCCGGCGCGAAGGCGGTATTCGAGCGCATTCACGAGCTGGCGGCAAACGCCGCGGAGGAGGTGCCCAATATCGGCCGCATGTCCATGCCGGCAGTGGCGAAACAGATGTATCAGGAAATGTGCCGTTTCATGATCCGGCTGGGCGAGACGGCCAGGTCGGCTGAAGACAGGAATCCGTATGGGGTGCTGGACTCCTGAGGCGGGGGCCTGCCGAGCCGGAGTCTGGGCAGGGGTGGGCTTGGGTGCAGGCTGATTCCGCATACGTGTTGCCGTGGCGCCATGATGTCGCCGTTCTTCGGAAAGCCCGTCGGCACGAGCCTTGCCGGCTCGCGCTTGATCTCGTCCTGCACGCCGGGGAGGAGCGCCAGGCTCTGTGCCTTGGGATGCATGGGCCGATGTTCTCGCAACTTGCCGGGGCTTGGCTAATGCCATTGTCAAATATACAGGTCGTGTATATATTGGCATATGCGCCGCTGTGACCCCGTTCCGTTTATATTGAACTCACCAAAATCGGCCAAAGGCGACGGTCACTAAGCTCTCCTTTGGCTTCCCAATGTCCGCTTTACGGAAGTAATGTCAAAGGCGTAATCTTTGTCTTCCGTTGCGATGACCCATTTAAAATTCCCCTAAAGACCATCCGTCTAGGGAAAACAATCTCTCATGAGGAGAACGCATGACTGACAGACGCGATTTCGTTACGACAGAAGGTGGGTTTTCCTGCCTTTCCAACAAGGCCACCGGCTTCCCGCTCCTGGTCAATGGCCTGAGAGTCCCTTCCAGTGAACATCTTTTCTGTGCGCTCAGGTACCCGGACCAACCCGGAGTTCAAGAGGAAAGCCGCCGTTCATCATTCCCCTCGAGGCCTGGGCATCCGGCTGGAGCCCGGAGGGATGGTAGCCGCCGGATTCCGGTAGAATCCAGCTTCCGGCCGCAAGCTGCCTTGCCGATGAAAACCACATTTCTTGAATTCGAACAACCCATCGCCGAACTGGGGGCGAAGATCGAGGAACTGCGTTATGTGCAGGACGACTCGGCGGTGGACATCTCGGAGGAGATCGCCCGGCTGGAAGCGAAAAGCCAGTCGCTCACCAAGGATCTCTATGCCAAGCTGAGTCCCTGGCAGATCGCCCAGGTTGCCCGCCATCCGCAACGCCCTTACACCCTCGATTACACCCAACTGATCTTCACCGATTTCGAGGAGATGCATGGGGATCGCGCTTTTGCCGACGACCACGCCATCGTCGGCGGACTGGCCCGCTTCAACGGCCAGTCGGTGATGGTCATCGGCCATCAGAAGGGCCGCGATACCAAGGAGAAGATCTTCCGGAATTTCGGCATGCCGCGGCCGGAGGGCTATCGCAAGGCCTTGCGCCTGATGCGCCTGGCCGAGAAGTTCGGCATTCCGGTTGTGACCTTCGTCGATACGCCGGGCGCCTATCCAGGCATCGACGCCGAGGAGCGCGGCCAGTCCGAGGCGATCGGCCGCAACCTGTATGCGATGGCGGAACTGAAGGTGCCGATTATCACCACGGTGATCGGCGAAGGAGGCTCCGGCGGCGCCCTGGCCATTGCCGTCGGCGACGTGGTGATGATGCTGCAGTATGCAACCTACTCGGTGATTTCGCCCGAAGGCTGCGCTTCCATCCTCTGGAAGAGCGCCGAACGGGCCCCCGAGGCGGCCGAAACCATGGGCATTACCGCGGCGCGGCTGAAAACCCTTGGACTGGTGGATCGGATCGTCAGCGAGCCGCTGGGGGGCGCTCATCGCGACCATCGCGCCATGGCGCAGGCCCTGAAGAAGGCGTTGCAGGACGCATTGCGCCAGATCGCCGACTTGTCCACCGCCGAGCTTGTCGAGCAGCGCTTCGAACGCATGCTCGGATATGGCAAGTACAAGGAACAGCAGCCCGCCCACTGACCTCGCCGCGCGGGTCGCCGCTTTCCTGGCGCGACATGTCCGGCCGGGCGAGCGTGTCGCGGTTGCACTTTCCGGCGGTATCGACTCGGTCGCCCTGCTGCACCTGCTGCACGAGGCCGCCCCGCCGTTCGGCATTGCGCTGTCGGCCATTCACGTTAATCACGGACTGAGCCCGCAGGCCGATGCCTGGCAGGCATTCTGCGGGCGGCTGTGCGCATCGCTGGACATTCCCTTCGTGACAGTGCGCGTCGAAGTGCGCGGGACGGCCGGCAGCGGGCTGGAAGCGGCGGCACGCAAGGCGCGCTATGCGGCGTTCGCCCGCCTCGATGCCGAGCATGTGGCGCTGGCGCATCAGCGCGACGATCAGGCCGAGACGCTGCTCTTCAACCTGCTGCGCGGCAGCGGGATGGCCGGTGCGTCGGCCATGCCCTCGGCGCGGCCATTCCCGGGTCGGGCCGGCCTGCGGATTCTGCGGCCGCTGCTGGATGTGTCGCGGGAAGAGATTGCACGCCATGCACAGGATCGGAAGCTGGCATGGATCGAGGACGAGAGCAATCGGGACCTGCGGCACGCACGCAACTTCCTGCGTCGCCAGATCCTGCCCCGGCTTCTGGAACGCTTCCCCGGCAGCACAGTCTCCCTGGCGCGCGCGGCTGCGCATTTCGCCGAGGGCGAGGCGCTGCTTGAGCAATTGGCCGCGATCGATGCGCGCGCCGCAATGCGCGACGGGCGCATCATCGTCGCCGAAGTCGCCCGACTGGACGAGGCGCGCGCCCGCAACCTGTTGCGCCACGTGTTGAAGTCGGGCGGGCTGGCAATGCCGGACAGCGCGCGGCTGCGCGAGGCCGTGCGCCAGGTTTGCCAGGCCGCCGCCGATCGCCAGGTCGCGATCGATCTCGGCCCGTGCATGCTCTATCGCCATCGTGGCGAGCTCTGGCTGACGCAGCCGGCGGCGATGCCGCAAGAGGCCGATTGGCGCGGGGAGGCGACGCTGGCCTGGGGCGCGGACACGCTGCGTTTCCGGCATGTCGAGGGCCGCGGAATCGGCATGGACCGGCTGGCCGGCAAGCCGGTCCGCATTGCACTCAGACGGGGGGGCGAGCTTTTTCGGCCGGATGCGCGGCGGCCGCGGCGGGAGTTGCGCAAATTGCTGCAGGAGCGGGGCGTGCCGCCGTGGCTGCGCAAGGTCATGCCGCTTCTGTGGTGCGGCGGGGAACTGGTCTGGGTGCCAGGGATCGGCATCGATTGCGCATGGCAATGCGCGCCCGGTGCGGTCGGCCTCATGCCCGAATGGGAGACGGCCGACGGAAAAAGTCAGTCTCCGCAATACGGCGCCTAGTGCTTTCCCGACAGCAGTTGCGCCAGTTCCACGGCCGACTTGACGCCCATTTTCTCGAAAATCCGCGCGCGGTGCACCTCCACGGTGCGCATGGCGATGTTCAGCTCGTCGGCGATCACCTTGTTGTATTTTCCGGCCAGGATTCGGTCCATGACTTCACGCTCGCGCGGCGTGAGCTGGGTCAGGCGCGAGGCGAGGGAGGCCTGGCCGGCGCGTCTCTCCTGATGCGCGGCATCGACCCCCATGGCGCTGATGACGCGGTCGACCAGCTCGTTGTCGTTGAACGGCTTTTCGACGAAATCGTAGGCGCCCTTTTTGACGGCCGCCACGGCGAGCGGAATGTCGCCGTGGCCGCTGAGGAAGATCACCGGCAGACGGGCGCCGCGCTCGCAGAGGAGGTCGAAGAGCTGCAGCCCGCTCATGCCGCCCATGCGCACGTCGAGCACCAGGCAACCGCGCAGATCATCGCGCCAGTCGGCCAGGAACGCCTCCGCCGAGGGCCAGGCGCGCGACTCGACATGGCGCGAGCGGAACAGCCAGGTCAGCGCGTCGCGGATCGCCTCGTCGTCGTCGACGATGTAGGCGGCGGGTTTCATCCGCCGGGCAATGTGAAGCGGAAGACGCTGCCGCCCGCCGGGTTGGCTTCGACCCACATGCGCCCCTTGTGCGACTCGACGATGGAGCGGCAGATGTTGAGACCCATGCCCATGCCTTCGGGCTTGGTCGAGAAGAAGGGCTCGAACAGGCGCGCGGCGGCCTCCGCCGCGATGCCGGCGCCGCAGTCGGCGACGTCGATCTCGACGCCATCCTCGACGGCGGCGGTGCGCACGATGAGCTGCCTCTCGGCCGGTTGCATCGCCTGCATGGCGTCGATGCCGTTGCGCATCAGGTTGAGCAGGACCTGCTCCAGCATGACGCTGTCGGCGCGCACCGTGGGCAGTTTTTCGGCAAGCGCGAGCACGATGCGCACGCCGCGCTTGCGCGCATCGCCCTCGATCAGCCCGACGGCATCCTCGACGACGGCGTTGACATCGCAAGGCGCGCGTTGCGGTTCGCTGCGCCGCACGAAGTCGTAGATGCGGCGGATGACGCGGCCGGCGCGCTGAGCCTGGCTGGCGAGCTTGCCGAGCGTCTCGCGCAGTTCGTCGCGCGGCAGGTCGCCCGCTTCGAGGCGGTTCATGCAGCCGGTGGTATAGCTGGAGATGGCCGAGAGCGGCTGGTTGATTTCGTGGGCCAGCGTCGAGGCCATCTCGCCCATGGTGACCAGGCGCGCCGTGAATTGCAGCTTTTCCTGCTGCTGGCGCGCCAGTTCCTCGGCGCGCTTGCGTTCCGTGATGTCGACCACCGAGCCCATCCAGCCCGCATGCCGTCCCTCCGCATCGATCAGCGGCGCTTCGTAGATCAGCGCATCGAAGCGCTCGCCGTTCTTGCGCTGAAAGCGCAGTTCGACGCCCTCGCTCGGGGATTGGCCGGCCAGCGATCGCCGGTGCGCGGCCTGCGTCGCTTCCCGTTCCTCGGGCGCCCAATAGGGCATCGGGGGCAGGCGATTCAACAGTTCGGCGGCATCGAAGCCTGTCATGCGGCAGAAGGCCGGGTTGACGTAGATGATGCGTCCCTCGAGGTCGCGCGCGCGCAGGCCGGTGAACAGCGAATCCTCCATCGCCTTGCGGAAGGCGTATTCCTTGGACAGGGCCTGCTCGGCGTCGAGGCGCTTCTGCATGTGCCGGCGCTGCGCCCACAGGCTGGCCAGGACGCCGGCGCCCAGAGCCACGATCGCCAGGGTGAGCAGGTTGCGCGGCAGGCTGGTCTCGGACTGGTAGGCGGTGGCGACCAGCACCAGGCCATGGCCGGGCGGATCGAAGGGAATGCGATGGCGCAGGGTTTCCTCGCCGGCCTCGATGTTCGATTTCGAGCCGAGCGCGAGGCCGTTCGCATCGACCACGCTGAGACGGTATTTCTGGGCAAACCACCAGGGCACCTGGTCGGCAAGCAATTTGCGGAAGGAGTACGCGGCGACCAGCGATCCTGCATGGCGGCCGTCGCGGAAATGCGGCACGACGAGAGCGAAAAACCACTCGCCGCCGCTTTCATGGCCGGCGCTGAAGGTGGGCAGCCCGGTCGAGCGCGACAGGCGGAAGGCCTGGTACACGGACTCCGTGCGCGGATTCTCGCCCTGGGCGGCATTCCCGACCACACCCGGATCCCTGCGCACGGGCAGGCCGTCGGCATCGAGTGCCTGCACGTGGACGATGCCGGGGTTGTTGAGCAGATAGCTGCGGATGCGTGCGTCGAAACTGCCGTTGGCGCGTTCCGCGCCGAAAAAGTCCTGGCCGAGCTGCTGCAGTTGCTCCTGGCTGCGCGAGAGGTTGAAGTGCAGGTTCTGCTCCACCCACAGGGTGTCGCCGATCAGGCTGGCGCGCTGCTCCTCGACTTCCTGCCGGTGCAGCAGCCAGAGCAGGCTGATCACCGCCAGCACGAACAGGCCGACGGCGATGCGCGGCACGGTCCAGTACCAGGGTTGCAGCTTCGGCAGACGCGGGACGGTGGTTTCCATGCGGACGAAAAAACGTTGCCTGAGAACATGTTACATCATGGCGCCGGCAGCCGTCGGGTTGCGGATAACCACAATTGTTCAAGCATGGCGCTTTGCCCAAAATGCCCAACGCCAATAACCCGCCGGCCAGGCCGGCTGTTCTATTTCACGGAGGAGACCATGAAACTGCATTCCCTGTTGTTCGGTGCCATTGCCCTGGCTTTCTCGGCCACGGCCATGGCTCAGCAGCCGATCGTCATCAAGTTCAGCCACGTCGTCGCCGCCGACACGCCGAAGGGCAAGGCTTCCGAGTTCTTCGCCAAGAAAGCCGCCGAACTGACCAAGGGCAAGGTCAAGGTCGAGGTCTTCGCCAATTCGACGCTGTACAAGGACAAGGAAGAGATGGAGGCGCTGCAGCTCGGCGCGGTGCAGATGCTGGCGCCTTCGCTGGCCAAGTTCGGCCCGCTCGGTGTCAAGGAGTTCGAACTGTTCGACCTGCCCTACCTGTTCGACGACTACAAGGAGCTGCATCTTGTCACCGACGGTCCGGTCGGCAAGGCGCTGTTCCAGAAGCTGGAGACCAAGGGCCTGGTCGGCCTGGCCTACTGGGACAACGGCTTCAAGGTGATGAGCGCCAACAAGCCGCTGAAGATGCCCGAGGACTACAAGGGTCTGAAGATGCGCATCCAGTCGTCGAACGTGCTCGATGCCCAGATGCGCGCGGTCGGCTCCATTCCGCAGAAGATGGCGTTCTCCGAGGTCTATCAGGCGCTGCAGACCGGCGTCGTCGATGGCACCGAGAACCCGCCCTCCAACCTCTATACGCAGAAGATGCACGAGGTGCAGAAGCACGTGTCGGTGACCAACCACGGCTATCTTGGCTACGCGGTGATCACCAACAAGAAGTTCTGGGACGGCCTGCCGGCCGACGTGCGCGGCCAGCTCGAGCAGGCAATGAAGGAGGCGACCAAGTACGCCAACGACATTGCCAAGGAAGACAACGACAAGGCGCTCGAAGAAGTCCGCAAGTCGGGCAAGAGCCAGATCTACGTGCCGACGGCTGCCGAGAAATTGGCGCTGAAGAAGGCCATGGTCAAGGTGCACACCGAGATGGCGGGCCGCATCGGCAAGGAAAACATCGACGCCATCTACAAGGCCACCCAATTCGATCCGAACAAGCTCTGATTTCCGGCTTGGTCGCGGGGGCGAAAGCCCCCGCGTTCTTTAGGGAGGATGCTAACCGTGAAAGTCCTTGACCACCTGGAGGAATGGCTGGTCACCTTCCTCATGGGCGCGGCGACGCTGATCATCTTCGTCGCCGTCATGCACCGCTACGCGGCGGGACTCTCGATTCCCGGCGTCCAGGACTGGCTGATCGGGCTCAACGTCAGCTGGGCGCAGGAGCTCTGCATCATCATGTTCGTCTGGATGGCCAAGTTCGGCGCGGCCTATGGCGTGCGCACCGGCATCCACGTCGGCGTCGACGTGCTGATCAATCGTCTCTCCGGCCCGGTCCGGGCCAAGTTCATCGTTTTCGGCCTGCTGGCCGGAGCCTTTTTTACCGCCGTCATCGCCGTATTGGGCGCGCATTTCGTCTGGGAGAACGGCGCCCACTACGGCATCACCAACGCCCTCGGCATCAAGGTCGAGGGGCTCTACGAAGGCCCGACCACGCCGGACCTGGAATGGCCGACCTGGATCGTCTATTCGGCGATTCCGCTCGGCACCGCCCTGATGTGCTTCCGCTTCCTGCAAGTGACCGTGAGTTTCATCCGCACCGGCGAACTGCCGCACCATGACCATGGCCACGTCGACGGCATAGAGGAAGAGAAGATGCCGGCGGACGTCAACCCCTACAGCATGGATGACGACCTGCACCCGCAGGACCTCGTACACACCAGGATCGGCGAAAACCGCCGCAAGGAAAACCGGCCGGTCGATGTCGATCGTCGCCGGCACGACCGCGGAGGGAAGCCGGAATGAGCGCGCTGATCATATTCGGGCTGCTGACTGTCCTGATGTTGTCCGGCATGCCGGTGTCGATCTCGCTCGGCCTGACGGTATTGACCTTCCTCTTCGCCTTTACCAATGTTCCACTCGAGTCGGTGGCGCTGAAGCTGTTCACCGGCATCGAGAAGTTCGAGATCATGGCGATCCCCTTCTTCATTTTGGCCGGAAACTTCCTCACCCATGGGGGGGTGGCGCGGCGCATGATCAACTTCGCGACGGCCATGGTCGGCCATTTCCGCGGCGGCCTGGGCATGAGTTCGGTGTTCGCCTGCGCCCTCTTCGCGGCGGTGTCGGGCTCCTCGCCGGCGACGGTGGTGGCGATCGGCTCCATCATGCTGCCGGCGATGCTCAAGGCCGGCTACCCGCAGAAGTTCGGCGTCGGCGTGGTCGCATCCGCAGGCGGTCTCGGCATCCTGATCCCGCCGTCCATCGTCATGGTGATGTACGCCGTGTCCACCAACAGTTCGATCGGCGCGCTGTTCATCGCCGGCGTGATCCCGGGATTGCTGCTGGCCCTCATGCTGGGACTCTGCACCTGGTGGGTGGCGCACAAGGGCGACTACCCGCGCGAACGGCCGCACTCCTGGGACGAGCGCTGGACGACCTTCCGCAAGGCGATCTGGGGCCTGCTCCTGATCATCGTCGTGATCGGCGGCATCTACAGCGGGCTGTTCACGCCGACCGAGGCGGCGGCGATGAGCGCGGTGTACGCCTTCTTCATCGCCGTGTTCGTCTACAAGGACCTCGGCATGAAGGACGTGCCGAAGGTGCTGCTCAACTCGGCGAACATGAGTGCGATGCTGCTCTACATCATCACCAACGCGGTGCTGTTCTCCTTCATCCTGACCAACGAGCAGATTCCGCAGGCCGTGGCGAACTGGATCCAGGGCTCGGGCCTGGGCGTGATCGGCTTCCTGATCGCCGTGAACATCCTGCTGCTGGTGATGGGCAGTTTCATGGAGCCGTCGTCGATCATCCTGATCACGGCGCCGATCCTGTTTCCCATCGCCATGAAGCTCGGCATCGATCCGATCCATTTCGGCATCATGATCACGGTGAACATGGAAATCGGCATGATCACCCCGCCCGTCGGCCTGAACCTCTACGTGGCGAGCGGCATCGCCAAGATGGGCCTGACCGACTGCTCCAAGGCGGTCTGGCCCTGGCTGTTCACCATGCTCGTCTTCCTCATGATCATCACCTACGTCCCGACCGTCACCACCTGGCTGCCGAAGACCCTGGGCATGATGTAGCGGGCATCGTCCCGGCAATCGCGCCCGGCTCCGGCCGGGCTTTTTTTCGGTTAAGCTTCCGTGCCATGTTCGAAGCCGCGCTCGCACCCGCCTTCTGGGTTTCCGTCCTGCAGATCATCGCCATCGACATCCTGCTCGGCGGCGACAATGCCATCGTGATCGCCCTGGCCTGCCGGCGTCTGCCGGAAGAGCAGCGCCGACAGGGCATCTTCTGGGGCGTGGTCGGCGCCATCGCGCTGCGGCTGATCCTGATCTTTTTCGCCCTGCAACTCTTGGCGATTCCATTCCTGAAGATCGTCGGCGGGGCGCTGCTGTTGTGGATCGGGGTCAAGCTGCTGCAGCCGGAAGACGACGACGAGCACGGCAGCATCGAAGGCAGCACGCACCTGATGGGCGCGATCCGCACCATCGTCATCGCCGATGCCGTCATGAGCCTGGACAACGTCATCGCCGTGGCGGCCGCCGCCAAGGGCGATCTCACCCTGGTGGTCTTCGGCATCCTGGTGAGCATTCCCATC
>Ga0194113_10006089_pt1 | contig 15372 bp, 14 predicted proteins | sample TA2MahC200mmetaG_FD_146193 | JGI IMG/M metagenome (GOLD analysis project Ga0194113, IMG submission 146193) | Freshwater microbial communities from Lake Tanganyika, Tanzania - TA2015017 Mahale Deep Cast 200m | ecosystem: Environmental > Aquatic > Freshwater > Lake | place: Tanzania: Lake... | reverse complement strand
GTGATAAAAACAAAATTATTAGGTTAAGGATGATTATTGAAAAAACCGTTCGAAAGACGAGCGGGCATGGTTCCTCCAGAGGAGGAGAGCGAGGAATGAGACCGAGCAAGATTTTCCTCGCTGGGGAAAATATTGCGTGTTTTTGAAATAACCATCCTTAACCATTAAAGTTTTATTTTAATTGTTATCACGAAAATGGGGATGCTAACCCATATTTCTAAATAAGCTTTTAAATCAAATAATAATTATATAATTATTATTTGATTTTTCTATTTTATAAATTTATTATATTTATTTTAAATATAAGAAATTAATATAATATAATTCTTATAATTTAAAAATACTTCACTTTTTTTAAAAATTTTTCCAAATCTATATTGACAATAAGTCAGGACTGTGTTAAATTAATGCCAACCTTGAAACCGGAGGCAACCTATAAGATTAATTGAAATTTAGGTTCCGAAAGGATTTAAATAGTAAATTAATTTTTAAAGAGCCCCTGAGAAAAGTTTTAAGGTGATGCTCCGAGTTGTTTAATAACCTAAGGCTTTAGGGCTATGGCGAAAGGTAACTTGGAGCTATTTTTATTGTCTGCAAAGTTGGCCAGCAATAAAAAATCTTTTAACTTAACATGCAGAAACACTCAGCTGTTGATCCAATAATTCATTTTCATTCACGAAAAAAATGCTAACTTTTTTATAATTATTAATTTATAAAAATATAAAATACTGATAAACTCCTCTTAAGTAATTACAGAATTAAAAACATTTAAAATATAAATCAAATATGAAAAAAGCTCATTATGAAGTCTATAAACCCGCAATAAATAATATAAGCAGGATCTTAAAAATTTTGGATGAATATTACCCCCAATCAACACATACCTCACTCGAACATAAGAATGCTTTCCAGCTTCTTGTAGCCACAATTCTTTCAGCGCAGAGCACTGATAAACTTGTAAACAGACTAACCCCTGAACTTTTCAAAAAATATAAGAAACCAAAAGATTTTGCAAATGCTAGCTTATTTGAGCTTGAAAACGATATACGCTCAACTGGCTTTTTCCACAATAAGGCAAAAAACATCATTGCATGCTCTAAAGGCATCGTTGAAAGATTTAACTCAAAAATTCCCGATAACATAAATGATTTAATCACTCTTGCAGGGGTTGGAAGAAAGACAGCAAATGTTGTACTTGCAAACGTTTATGGCAGAGCGGCAATCATTGTTGATACTCATGTTCATAGAATTACCCAGAGAATCGGGCTTACTGTAAATACCAATCCTGATAAAATTGAATATGATGTTATGAAAATTATTCCAGAAAACTGCTGGACAGCTTTTTCACATCAAATTATAGCACATGGGAGAGCAATCTGTGATGCGAAAAAACCAAAATGCCCTATCTGTAGGCTGCTTCCCTACTGCAGATTTGGTCAGGAAAATAGTAGTGCATAAAGACTTATATGTTTGTTTTTATTAAATTCCTCTTTTCCATCAGGACCTAAAAGCTCAATATTTTTAAAACCTGCATTGCAAGCCATTTTTAAAAATATATTCTTTCTTAATGTACAAAAAAAAGATGAATTATTAAAAAAATTCTTCAGGCTGTCATTCTGATCAAGCTGCATGATTAAAAAATCTACCCTTGTTTTTATTTTACCATATTCAAAGTGCTTCATAAAAATGTATTTTTCATCATCTTTTTTAAAAATTTTGGGTGTATAAAACCTGTTATATTCAATCATCTCAGGTTCAAAGTTTAAAAACTGAAAAACTGCAAGCCCTCTTTTCATAAGCATTCTTTTTGTGTTTTTTAAAGCATTTTTAACATTTCTTCTGTTTCCAAGAAGTGCAAGTGTATTCCCAAGACAAATAATAAGGTCAAATTTCTTAATAGTTAAACTTTCAATGTTTTCAAAATTGCCAATAAATAATTTTACATTATCAGAACTTATAACATTTTTTCTTGCATATTCTATCATTTCCTCAGAGGGGTCAACAGCTACAACATCCTTAACAAATTCAGATAATAACTGTGCATGATGCCCTGTTCCGCAGCCAACATCAAGAACACTTTTAATATTCCTGTTTTTTACAAGCTTAATAAAAAAACCTTTTTCCTTTGAAAGCCTGGCAGACCAGTTTACCTGAAGATCATATAACTCAGGCGTATATTTAAAATTATTGTTACTCTTCATCTGGAATGTCTTTTATCAACCTTTTTTTATCAATCTGTATCTATTTACTCTTTAACAACCATCTTTTATAAATATAAAATAATTAAAAAACCATATTACTTTAATTTCTTTTATTTAAATTATTTATTTATATCTGATATTATTATCCCGGGTAACCTACTTGCTATTTTAGAAAGGGTAATTTTTCATTCTTCTGGTATGCAATAGTTTGAGCTACTGCTACAATTTCTCCACTACCATTTTTAACAATAATATTGAATGTTGAAATTTTATTGCTTTTTGCCACTTCTTTTGCTTCCGCTGTTAATAAATCCCCGCTTAAAGAAGGTTTTAAATAATTAACATTAATGTTCAGTGCAACAGCTACTGTACCGTAAGAATTTGCTGCCGAACCAAATGCCACGTCAAGAAGTGAAAATACAGCACCTCCATGTGTTATACCAAAGATATTGTTATAATCCTTTTTTACCTTCATTGTCACCTTTGAGTGACCTTCCTCAAGCTTAAGGACTTTAATTCCAAACAGTTTTGCGTACGGCTCTTCTTCTATGTTTTTCTTTATCACATCTGTTATTTTCTTATCATTCATATTTATATCTTCCTGTCCTAACCTGTCTTAAAAATATAAAAAATTTTTAAGAGAACATGATTTCATAATATGACTTTCAGTATTATCAGGGATATTGAATTTTATATCGTTTAAAATGACCATTTCATACCATCTTAAAAATTAAACTTTTCATCCTGAAGTCTGCGCAGCTGCAACAGTAAAGTATTTGCGCCAAATTTGACATCCTTATTGGAAATTGTTTCTCCTCTTTTTTTATCAACTTTCAAAATGCACCCTTTTGAAAGCCCTATGGGCAGTAAATTCTGTTTCTTTGCAGTTTCATATAAATCTATAAGTCCATAGACAGTGTAACCTCCAATCCCGTCGATTACATCTCCGGCTATCAAGTCTTTCTTTGCAACTGTAATTATTTCAGAAATAAGGCCGCCTCTTGACACCATCCAGGGTTGCCTTTCAAAATATGCTCTCGCAATTGATAACGGAGTTTCAACGCTTGTTAGATGATAGGGTCTATAAAGAAGGTAATTTGGACCTTCTCCTAAAACAAGGTATCTTAAAACTTTCCTTACCATAGTATTTTTAGTTGAATAAACAAGAAAAACACCCGGGGCAAGATCACCTATAACAAAATCTATCACCCCTTCTTTTTCAAGAATCCCACCGTCCTTAACAAGGCTGAAAACAGAAATTAAATCTTTTATATTTGCCCTGGCTCCATGCATCCCCCTGCAATCTGGAATAAGCCCCGTTGCATTGGAAAGACATGCCATTTCTATCATTGATTTAGTTCCGTCTACAAATGAGGTCATCATTCTTGGACTTGAACCCTTGCTTTCCGAATATTCTGCAAGAGTTGTTGGATTTGCATAAATATCAAGAGGGTTATTTTTGCCCTTGCCGGCGCAGATAATATTAAATCCCAATGCATCTGCAAAATCATAAAGCTCTTTAAGTGCTGCCGGTTCATCCCCTGCAGAAAGTGTATAAACAAGATTTCTATCATTAGCAATTTCTTTAAGCATGGGTCCCACTGTTACATCAGCTTCAACATTTAAAGTAACAACGTGTTTGTTTCCACACAACGCACTCAATGAAACTGCGGCACCCACTTCCGGATATCCTGTTGCATCCACAATTATGTCCACATTTTTTAAAAAGGGTAAAATTCTAAAATCGTTGGTAAAGACAATCCTGCCTTTTTCTATTTCCCTGTCAAGCCTTTCAGCATCAGTGATTTTATCCAAATATATGCCCCTATAAACATCTTCAATATCAGTTTTTAAAATTTTCGAGATATCATTGCACTCAAAAAAATAGAAATTTTCACCCTTATCAAGTTCCAGCACGACAGATATTTCATTGAGCTTTTCAGTATTTTTATCTGCAGCAGCAGTTACTTTAAATCCCTTAATGCTATTTAAGTGTGAGATCAATGAAAGCCCCATCTGGCCCAATCCAACAACTGCAGTTTTTATATATTTACCCTTTTCTGCAAAATCTCTTAATTTTTCATTTAACCCAAGCAAAAATCTCTCCTGTACAAATTAATATACCCTGATATAAACTCTCTTTCAATATTAAACAGGTTATATTGCCACAATTGAAGGAGCAGAAAATGCAAACAATAAAATGCGGATATCACCTCTAAAAGTATGCTCTTTTTTAGAAATCGCCTTTTCTTTTACTTACATTTACTGAGCTGCAATATTTGCAAAGAATGCGTTTTTTTCTGCTTCGTTATATCCCACTGCTGATGCATTGCCGAATGACTGGGGCCATGAATTGAATTTCTGTATTGAAACATCGCCGTACCCCATTGAAAGTAATGCAGGAAGTATCATTTGTGCCTGTTCCAGTGATATATTTGACCAGACAAACTGGCTTAAAGCACCTAAAAAGCCTGCAAGGTTATTAGAATTTACCATGCCTCTTTTCTGCATTAAAAGATCTATCAGCAGCATTGCTGACTGTGTCTCTCTTGCATAAGCACCGCCGCCATATAAAGTTCTTCCGTACCTGCACCTGCAGACTGCAAGTGCCTGGTCACCATTTAATGTGTGTGTACCTGCATTTATAGTAATTGTATACTTATCAGCTATATTCTCCTCAATATTTGTTGTAACACCACCAAAATAATTGATAAGCGGGGCAAAACCATCAAAATCTGTTATTACATAGAAGTCAATAGGTATACCCGTAAACTGCTCAAAAGTTGCTTCTGCAAGCGAATTCCCGCCAATAGCATGTGCTCCATTTATTTTGCCTTTGCCATGGCCTGGAATTGATGTCCAGGTATCCCTGGGAATAGGTACAAGAACAGCTTTTCGGGTATCGAGGTTAAGATGCACAAATATATTCATATCGGTTCTTCCATTAACCCTTCCACCAGGTCTTCCCAGGCCGCTGTCATCACCCCATATTATGAAGTTAACTTTATTTCCTGATGCGAAACCGGAAGATGTTCCTGTAATTGCCCCACCACCTGAATAAGATGCTGAAGATGAGGATGAAGATGAGGAAGTAGTGGCGCCCTTATACCCTGGGTATGGAACAATTGCATAATGCGCACAAAGATCTATAAATTCCTGTGAATGAGTAAAGCCATCAATAACAGTCTCCCTTTTGGTTCCACTGTTTAGTTTTGAAATCCAGGCATTAAAACCACCCTCATCAGGTTCCCTATCAAAAAATGCCCTGTAGAGTATTGTAATAAAAGTGGCATTGTCATATTTTTTATCAATAAATTCCTTACTTAAAGCAAAACCTTTCGCTACATCTGCACCTGTTTTTGCTCCAGTTAAAAGACTGGAAACCCACTGGCTTAAACCACTCTGGTCGGGCTGCCTGTCAAGGCAAAGTAGATAAAACCTTGAAACAAAAGCTTCAACCTGCGATGTGTTTCCAGCATTAATAAAAGACGGTGAAAAAACCGCAAACAGTGCTGTTATACATAAAAAAATTACTGCGTATTTCCACACTTTACTTAGTCTGGTTAATTTAGCTTTGCTCACTTTTATACCTCCTTATTTGCTTCGTTTTTTTATTAAATTTTAACCGTTAAAAATATGATTGATAGTTTATAAAAAAATATTGCACAATTATACAAACATTTAAATAATCTTAAAATAGCTTTTTATTTATATTTTTTACCCAGGCTTTTATTTAAAGCGAATTTTTTACTTTAAAAGCAGCTCAGCCTGCTCAAATAATCTATTGGAATTATCCCTGCTGGTATGAATATGTTCCATAATGGTTTCAGGTGTATTTTTAAGAAGATCCTTAATAGTGATTATTTCCTGAGCAAAAAGTAAACTTTTTTGCTGTTCTGATAAACCTGATAATATGGAAACCGGATATAATTTCTTATCTTCAATAAAATATTCAAGGTTTTCATGTTTTGGGTAATGCCAGGCAACTATCTTCAGCTTGACACAGCTGGCATATTTTACTGCTTCGCTTGTAATTTTTGTATTTGTTGCAAGCCATCCTTCCTTAAAATTGTAATGATTTAGCTTATTTTCACATGCTCTTTTTATGTCCTGGAATCTGCTGTGAATATAAAGCGCAGTTTTTATATCACTGCTTGTTTCAGCATCATTATGATATTTACATTCAATCATATAGTGCTCACCATTTTTGGCTGCAATAACATCAATTTCATGCTCTACACAAAACCCGCTGACAAAACTGCCTACTTCAGTCTCAAACCCGAATTCCTGTAAAATTTTTGCCATATATTTCTCAAAAACAAAACCAGTAGGTCCCAGATTCATAATTGCCCTTTTTAGTTTGTACTTTATTGCTGATACAGGTTGTTTTTTATTCAGCTGGTTTATTGCCTGCCTGTATATGTCTTCTGTTCTGGCGTAATTTTTTAATTTTTTCTTAATTGAGTATACTGTCGAGTTTGCAGTATTAAAATCAGCCCCAGCATTTAGAAAGGACTTCCTTATTTTTTCTTCATCAAAAACTTCATGCTTACCGCTCCATTTAGTTACATATCTTTCCATTTTAATTTAAATCTATTTTTTCAATTGTGTGAAACTCCCCCGACTTAAGTCGCAGGCTTCCTCTTTATTATATAAATATAACAAAGCCTGTCCATCACCGGACTGAAGCCCGGTGGCTTAACGGCAGACTGAATAATGACCTTTCATACCAAGTCTAGTAAGGGCAAAATCATACTTCACCGGGTCTTTCGGACAGAATTTTTTAAAAGAATCTGTTATCTGGATCGCTGCAGTCATATCAGCCTGTTTTCTTTCGGTTAAATTATGCTCAATGGCTATTCTGTACATATGTATGTCAAGCGGAATAATAAGTTCTGAGGCAGGGATACTATCCCAGCCGCCAATATCAATATTATCCTTTCTTACCATCCACCTTAAAAAAAGGTTCAACCTTTTATATGCACATTTACCTGTCGGAAGGGGTACAAGACTGTTGTAGCAATCACATTCACCGGCTCTCAGTTCCCTGATAAAATCTAAAAGAGCATAAATTATATTATTACCTTTCTTATAACCTTTCATAAAACAGCAATTTAAGGAACCATATTTCCTTAAAATAGAGCCTATGTTTGATAAAAAAACAGCAAGCTCCCTGCCATTTGTAAACCTGTGTTTAAAACCTGAAAAAACTGCTTCTAATTCCTGCAGAGTGGTTTTTTTTAGAAATTCTGATGGCTTTTTGCCCATTATATTTAAAATACCCGAAACACTTTTCAAAATCTGCTTTACCTGACCGTATGCAAGTGAAGAAGTAATTATGCCCGCAACTTCCCTCTCTTTTAAATCAGGATAGTTATAAAGAAATTCCAGGGGGTCGGGATGAATAAATTTCCTGTCATTATATTTCTCGTACAGGTGCTCAAGATAGGATTTATCAAAGTGTCTGGCTATAAATTTATCTGTCACAAAAGCCCTAACTCTTTGTGTTTTGCTGTTATCTTATCTGCAAGCTCATCAATAAGCCTGTAATCATTATCCTTTGGATATCCTTTCACCATAACAGGTTCAATTACTTCAGCTTGCAGGCTTCCAAGCATTTCAGCAAGCATATCAACCATCTTACCTCCCCACCCGTATGAGCCTATTATGGAGAGAAACTTAAGTTTTGGTCTTAAAGCCTTCACAAGATATGCAGCAAAAAGTGCTTTCGGATGCGGGCCTGTAAGAACTGTAGGAGAGCCTATAACAGCAGTTGCAGCATCTACAAGAGCCATTGCGATTTCTCCTATATCAGCATCTGCAAGATTGAAAGCTCTGACATTTATATCTCTTTTTTCCAGAGCTTTAATAAAATATTCAGCGATTTTATCAGTGCTTCCATGCATTGAGATATAAGGAAGAACAACTTCATTTTTTACGTTATCTGATACCCAGTCACTGTAGCAGCCTAAAATAAAATCTTTTCCTTTATGAAGTGGGCCGTGGCTCGGGGCAATTATATCAATGCCCAGGTCCTTTATTTTTTCAAGATTTTTTCTAATGATACTTCTGAAAGGCATCATTATTTCCGCATAGTATCTTTTTGCAGGTTCGTAAATTTTGCCGGTGTTATCAGGAAAAAGTTCTTCAGTTGCATAATGGGAACCTAAAAAATCACAGGTAAAAAGAATCCTGTCTTCAGCAAGATATGTAAGCATTGTCTCGGGCCAGTGCACCCATGGAGTAAAAATAAATCTTATGGTCTTATTGCCTAAAGATATTTCCTGCCCATCTTTTATAACAATGAATTTATCATCTGTTATCAAAAGCAAATCCATAAGCTCAGTTTTACATTTTTCATTGGTCAGAACTTTTGCCTCAGGAAAAATTTCAAGAACGTCGGGAATTGCTCCCGAGTGATCCTGTTCACCATGGTGAGCTATTATATAATCAATGGAACTTATCCTGAGCTCTTTAAGATTTTTAACAAGGATGTCTTTCTTCGAAGGGTCAACAGAATCTATCAAAGCTGTTTTATTGCTGCCTTTTATCAGATATGAATTATAACTTGTTCCGTCAGGAAGCGGAATCAGCTGGTCGAATAGCCTTCTTTCCGGGTCATTTGCACCTACATAAAATATATCATCCATTATTTTAATTAAATCCATAACGAACCATCCTATTTCATTTTTTTTAAAACAGTTAATCCTTCAAAAACCTAAGGTACCTGCTGCTTGCTTAAATTCAGGTTTTGCCTGCCATATACGCTTTCACCCGCTTACTGAAGTGCGCAGAACTCTTCCCTTTTGGGTTTTTAGAAACGTAAAAATGTACTTGTTTAACTCTTCCATAAACCATGGAGGTTGCAGTATTCCCTTGCAACTATATTTTCAGAATCAATATAAAACTCAGATTCAGGAGATATGCCTGGTTTTAAAAACTGCCTGTATGCTTTATCACCCGATATAATTTCAATCCATTCTATGTAATGGCTTTCCTCCATTGGATGGGTTACGCTGCCGACTTTCACCTTGACTCCGCCGGCAATTTTGCTTACTACTGGAACATGTTTTTCAACTGCAGCATCTGTTGTATTTTCTGCAAACAGTTTCATTGGCTCATTGCAGCAAACAAGCTCACCTTTACCCGGATGAAGCATCTCAATAATATTTCCACAGACTTCACATTTATATATCTGTAGTCTCTCTGTCATTTTTACCTCCTCGTTTCATTATAAATATAGTTAACAGGTAAGAATATGTATGGATATATAAATATCCCTGCCCTGTCCTTGCCTGACAAAATATTGACTTTTTAAAATTTAAGTTATTATAACCTGTTTCTTATTATGTCTTCAAGCTCTTCTGCAACTTCCATGTAACTTTTATTTTTAAAAATAACCGGTTTTCCAAAAGTTATTTTAACCCTGGGCCATTTAGGCATATGACCCCAGGGCAGTATGCCATTTCGTAATATATTATATAAACCTTCAATTTTTACAGGAACTACCGGCACTTTCATATCCAGGGCGATAATACCTATTCCTGATTCAAACTTTCTTATACTGCCATCAAGGGTGACGCCGCCCTCAGGAAAAATAAGGACAGACCAGCCCCTGTCAATCAATTTTCCAACATTTTCAAGAACCTGCTTGAAACCGTGTGTTCTTGAGAGCGGACAAGCATTAACTGCAAGATTTACAAGAAGATAAAATCCTATTGCCTCAATTACACGTCTTATGAGCAAGCCCTTGCGGTAAAAAAAATTCTGAAAATGGTGTTCGATTGACATCAGTGCAGTCACCCGATACCTGACTTTTAAAGGCATTGAGTAAAGGACCACAAAAGTGTCAAGATTACTTATATGGTTTGCTGCAAAAACCACAGGGCCTTTCAAACCTTTTAAATTTTCTCTTCCGTAAACTTTAAGGATATAAAGCATTGAAATAAAAGGATACAAGAAATACTGAAATGCAGCTCTTATGATTCGAACTGCAAGCCAGTAAGGAAAGCTGTAAAATGGAATCCTTTTTGATTCTTTTGGGGGTGATGAAATCATTTTTTCCAGTTCTTCAATTGTGGTATCTTTTGTAATGGCTGCATCATCAACCTCAATATTGTATTTCTCTTCAATAGCTGCAGAAAGTTCAATAAGTTCAAGGGAATCAAGCCCAACATCACTTTCAAGTTTTGAGCTTCTGCTTACAGGTTTCCTGCCTATTTTATGAAAACTGCTGATTATACCATAAACCCCCGAGGATTTTTTTTGCTGCAGCTCCCTCTTTTCTTCCGGCATAAAAAGCTTGTCTGCAATTTCACCGCTTGAAAGCTTTTCCCTGATAAAATCAGCAAGTATACTTTTTTTTACCTTCATTGTCGGTGTCCTTGGAAAATCATCTTCTTCCCATATTAAAAAATTATCAACTTTCTGATATAGGTTCAATCTTGAATTTGCTTCCATAACTATCTGCCGGGGTGTCTTTCTTGCACCTTCCTTCAAAATCAAAACAGCAATTATCTCAAAATCCTTTTCAGTTTTCATACCAACAACAGCGCAGTCCTTTACCGAACCAACAGACTTTATAACTGTTTCTATATCTTCAGGAAATATATTTAAACCATCAGACCTTACAATTACATCATCTTTCCTGCCCTTGAAAAAAACGTTCCCTTCCTCATCTACTTCAGCAATATCGCCTGTCTTAAACCAGCCGCCCTCAAACGCCTTCTCAGTTTTTAAACTGTCTTCATAATAGCCTCTTGATACATTTGCCCCCCTCACATACACCTCATTGTTTACTATTTTAATTTCCTGCCCCGGAAGCAGTTTTCCAATTGAGCCTGCCACACTCCCGACCGGATCAGATAAGGTTATAAGGGGGGAGGTTTCGGTCAGGCCATAACCCTGAAAAATACTGTATGCAAGACATCTAAAAAATTCATCCACTGCAGGATTAAGAACAGCACCGCCAACCATTAAAGCAACCAGACGCCAGCCAATCCGATAATGTAAACCCATAAAAGCAATTAACCTGAGCTGCCATCTCTTAAACTTCATTTTCAAATAAAAATTCCTGAATTTTTCAGTGTTCAGCTCAAATTTTGCAGTGATATATTCTTTCAGCATCTCTAACAGTTTTGGAAGAAGACCCAGAATCCATATTTTTTCTTCTTTTATCACTTTTAATAAATATTGGGGACTTAAGTTTGATGCAAACATCACAGATGAACTGACCATTAACGGTGTAAATATTCCAATCAGCTGGCCGTACATGTGACTTAAAGGAACAAGAGATAATATTTTCGGGTTAATCATAACCTTAAAAATCCTGCCATATTTTTGCATGACAGGTATTATTGCTTTCAGGTTTGCTTCAATATTTCCATACGTTATCATAACCCCCTTTGGCTCAGTGGTTGTCCCTGATGTAAACACTATTTCGGCAAGATCATCGGAATTAACTCCTGCGTTGATATTCTTCAAATAGAAATCAATAAAATTAGGTGATCTTTTGAAGTGATTAACATCAGCTGAAGAACCGGAACCGGCATCAGCATTGGAAGTAAAAAAAGCAGTTTCACTGGAAGAATAAACAGAAGAGTTAAAAAAAAGTTCTTCAAACTGGTCAAAAAAAATTTTAATTATGTTTATATCTTCAAAATGTCTGGAGGTTTCAATATCCTCGGTTACTACAGCACGGGCTTTTACTTTTGAATAGACTTTTAAATCAAATTCAGGGCTTGACTTTAAATCCAGCGGTACTACAACGCATCCATTCATAAGGCACCCAATAAATGCTGCTACCCACTCGGGTTTGTTTTTCCCTTTGATTAAAACTTTGTCAACCTTAACAAGCCCTTTATCAGACAGAAATTTTGCAAATTTACATGATAATATAAAAATCTGACCAAAGGTATACTTCCAAACCCTGTATTTATCTTTATAAGAGAAAAACCTGCTGCCTGAATTATTACTGGATGTTAAATTTTGAATTATAAAATCTAAAAGTTTTAATTCTTCCATCAATTGAACTTTTATCCTGACTATCCTTTCAGTATCCAGGAAAGTAGTCAAGCCTTAACCTGCTTTCCGGTAGTTTCTCCAGTATAAGACCATCCTCAACAGATTTTACCATGCCTATTGGACCGGAAATATAATAATTTATTTGACTGAAATTTGGAACTACAGTCTTTATCAAATCAACATTGCAAACTTCAGGACTTATTATATATCTTACTTTGAACTTGTGATTTTTATTTGCAAGAATATCAAAATTTTCTTTAAAAACAATTTTATCTGTCCTATTGCTGTATAGAAGGTAGACTTCTATATCATTTAATTTTTTCCTGTAATCTAAATCAAGCAGGATAGACCTGAAAGGAGTTATTCCAATGCCTCCTGCAATAAGCACATAACTTTCATCAAGATTGTTTATGACAAATTCTCCCTGTGGCTGGGAAGCTGTTATTTCTGCGCCTTTCTGTAATTTCAACAGTGCTTTTTTAAAAGTGCTTGAACTTTCACCAAAAAATCTTGTCGTAATCATTATAATTTCCTCATGCGGAGCTGAAGATAGGGAAAAGTACCTGCTTACACCCCTGTCATCAGGGTTTTCGTGCTCAATTGTAAAATACATAAACTGTCCTGCCTGCCAGGCAAGAGGATTTCCGGATTTGAAAAAAAAGGAGTAAACATCTGCAAACCTTTCAATTTTATCTTCAAGCGTTAGAATCATATTATAACCTCATAATATCTTAGAAAGTTAATAATAGAAAATTTGTTAAAAATAAACCCAGAGATTCTATATCTATATATATATTTTAAAAAGCTTCCTATGTAATTTTATAATATTTTAATTCTATTGGCACTACAAAGCAGGAATTTTTAAGAGGAAAAGAAAAATCATCGTCCAGCAGTTGGCTATTTTAGGGACAAAAAAGGATTAACTGCTCAGATCTTCAATATCCTGAAATAATTTTGAAAGTATTACAGTCTTTTTTAGCTTTCTATAAAAGACTTTTTTACCGGTTGTTCTGATACCAGAATTTAAAGTTTTTACCAGGGAAGAATAGTCTTTCTTCTGATTATAAATCCTGATTAAAAGATCGTAGGTTAAGACACTATCAGTTCCAGTCCTTAAATTTCTCAGCAGTAATTTTTCAGCATTTTCAACCCTATTTTTATCAATTAATAAAAGGGCTTTAACCTCATTATTCCTGACTTTTTCAATTGAATTCAATAATAAAACCATGATTTAAGCCCTTCATACAAGCAAACATTTATATTAATTCCATATTTGTATCAGCTCTTTTTATTATCTCTTTGGCGATATCAAGTTTTACTTTTTCCTTTTCTTTACTGGAGTAGAACTTCAGCTCTCCTATTATTTTATTATATTTAGAGATATAGATTCTTCTCCCATTGTACTTATTAATATACTTTGTAAGATTTGTTCTAATATCTCTTATATCTTTTTGAATCATCGCCAGAATGCCTTTTTATAATTTTAGTAAATACAATAATAAAAATAATTTAAATCATATATATCCAAACACACATACATATTAAAAAATTTTATAGACATAAATTTATAGAAATAAAAATCTTATTATTTTTTTAATTCCTCTGATATTTATATCGGATAAAAAATAAAAAACTCAAGAAAATATTTAGAATTTTTTAAATATTTTTAAAATGAGATGATTCTGTTACTTATTGATTAAAAGGTGCTAAAATTTTACAGCAGAAGAGCTATTTATATTTTTTTTTATAAACATAAGTACCTTTTTATTTATCTGTGAAACTCTTGACTCTGTAATATCCATTATTTTACCTATTTCTCTGAAAGTTTTTCCCTTGAAATAGTACAGATAAACGACTTTCTTTTCCTGGGGAGTTAATTTTAGAAGTATTTCTCTTAAAAATATTATATTTTCCAGCCTTTCGGCGAATTCTGAAGTGTTTAAGTTATAAAAGTCATATAAATTTTGTACATACTCTGAATTTTCTGATGTTTTTATCCCATAAAAGTTAGGGTCATCCATAGAAAGCATTACAAATCTACCTATAACATTAACCCTGTTAGAATTATTATCCCGCTTATAATTATGATTTTCCTTACTATAATTTTCTTTCTCAAAAGTATCATACTCTATTTCTTTTAATCCATCATATTCTGTTTCGTTTAATTCAATCGATTCCGAATTTTCCTCTTCAGCATTTTTATATTTTGATCGCATAGTTCTTGAAAGCCAGTCCTGTTTTCTCATTCCATCTATTACTGCTCCTTTTATTCTATAACTTGCATATGTTTCAAATTTAATATTCCTCTTTAAATCAAATTTTCTTATTGCATCAAGAAGACCTATATATGCATAATTTTCTAAATCATGAAAATCTACTGTTTTTGGTAATTTTGAATAGATGCTGTTTACAATTTTTCTTAAGAAAGGTTTATAATTTATAATTAATTTATCTCTGTAGTAATCGTCCTGATTTTGCTTGTAACTTTTCCATAATATTGCTATGCCTGCATCCATTTTTATTTTCTCCCTGGTAATTTTATTTCCTATGTTTATCAAAATATTATTAAATTATTATTATAAATAAACTAATAATTAAATAAATTAATTATTTAAATAATATATTGTTTAATTAATAGTTAAAATAATTATATAAATAATTATAAAAATGTCAAGATATTAATTAATATTATTATTAAGATTTATTTCCGTAGTTTTTCTGCAGTTAGTGCAGATTTATTTTTGCTTTTTTAAAATTTCAGAAAATGAGGGGGCGGAGCACTGCTGATATTTATATAAGATTTATATTATTAAGAATGTTATTGTGAGACTGATTGATATCTTTATCAGAAAATATGTTTATGTTATAAAGATTAATACATGCATTATAAGAAGAATAACCAGTACAGTAATTTAAAAGATTAAACAGAAAATTTTAAAAATTATAGATTGAACTTACTTTCCGCACTCTTTTGGGTAAAAACATTATATTTTTTATACCGTAAATTTTCAAGTTCCCTATCTGCCCTTTTTAAACTGTCTTTTGTAGTTCTCAATCCTAATTTTAATAATCTTTTCTGATATCTCTTCCAGAATCTTAATTCTTGATTTTAAAAGCTTGTAATTATCTATATATGACCTTACCTCAG
>Ga0194113_10006086_pt1 | contig 15375 bp, 13 predicted proteins | sample TA2MahC200mmetaG_FD_146193 | JGI IMG/M metagenome (GOLD analysis project Ga0194113, IMG submission 146193) | Freshwater microbial communities from Lake Tanganyika, Tanzania - TA2015017 Mahale Deep Cast 200m | ecosystem: Environmental > Aquatic > Freshwater > Lake | place: Tanzania: Lake... | reverse complement strand
TTCGGGATCGGCATCCCCTCCCGCGCGGCGATTTCGGACAGCGTCAGTCCGCGACCGCCACCGTTGCCGCGCGCGAGTTGAATCAGGCACCTGAGCCCGTATTCCTCACCGGCAGTGACTTTCATTGGATCCTCCCGGTTACGCCCCTTGTCGCCGAGTCCATGTGCGCCCCTCTCCTAGCCGCAGTATGCGTAATCTTCACTATATAGTCAATAAATAGTTTCACGCGCCCCGCCGGCCCCTCGTCCTCAACGCATTGCCATGAAATCAAATACGGGGGGCCCTGGCCGTCCACCCAGGCAGGATTCCCTCGGACGCCGCAGGCAGATTGCCCTCGGACGCCACGGAAAGAGCCGCCGCCGGTCCAATCCGGCGACGGCTCAAGGCAAGATCAGCCCGTTTCTGGCTGGCGGGATCCGATCCCGCCTCGCGGGCTCGCCAAGGGGTGGCGGCCTGCGCCGCCTCGCGTCTCTCTAGAAGCGCACCCCCGCGAACAAGAGGAGTATCGAAACCGACTGTTCAGCCTCGAAATCCTCTCCGCGCCCCGAGTAGCCGCTTATCGACACCTCGGTCTCGCCATCGACCTCCGGCTCACCCAAGGAGAGGTACCGGAGACCGAAGACCCCCTTCTGCCCTACGACGATTCCTCCCCCGATGGAGAACCCGAAGCTCGTTCCCATGTCGAAGGTCGTCTCGGAGCTGCCTCTGAAGCAGTTGGAGTATTCGCAGTACTCCAGGTCGAACTCATACTTCGGGAACTTCAGGATGTTCATGCCGACCTGCCCGAACCCAAACATGCTGAAACCGGGCGATGTTTCGGCCTCGTACTTGAGCCCCACCAATATAGGGACATTGTAGTAGGAGCCGACATCGAAGTTGTCGATCTCCGCGCAGACGTATTCCCCGTATTCGCCGAAGCACCATTCCCCCTCGAGCGCATCCTCGATCTCATCCTCATCCACGCCGTTCATGAGGAAGAAGATGCTCCCCGTGACCGACAGCCCCGGCGAGTTGAGGGGGAAGTCCCCCTCAAAACCAATCCCGAGCCCCGTCTTTGCAAGACCCGCGTCCGACCCCGAGTCGTCGCCAAAGTCCCCTTGAGGAAGTGAAAGCCCTCCATACAAGGTGAAGCTCGGCCCCATCCCCATCTCGTCCTGCGCAACAACAGGACCGGCCAATGTGAAGGCCACGAGAAGCGCTAATCCCACTGCCTTCGATCTCATGAGATCCCTCCCCTTCTCAGTACAGGAATCGCTCGCTCAGCCGGAAGCGGACGGCTCGAAACCGCGAGAACGCTCACTTTCAGAAACCTGCGAGGCATCGGGTCGCCGCTTCGGAAGCCCCGCTGATCGCGACACCGCCAAGTGTTTTTCGGCCGCCGCCAGGGAGTGGGATCCGCGAAGGCCTGTCAAGCGGCCGCTTGCGCGCGTACCCCGACGGACTCCCGAAGCCCCGCGCCGCGAACGCGAACATAGCGGGGCGGAGGGAGCCGTCGGGGTCAGCAAGCCTCGCGGTCCGCATGCTCGCTTCGCAAATCGAGTCAAGCGCGTCTGGCCGCGGCGTTTCATGGCTCACCCGTCGACTTCCCCCGGCCGAGCGCCCACCGGAGGAACGGCAACCCTGCGAGCCCGGGGAGCCAGTAGCCGCAGAGCGAGTAAAGGATGCCCACGCTCAAGGAGACGGCGGGGAGCGCATGGCCCGCCATGAGCCGGATCAGCGCGGCGTCCCGCGTTCCCATTCCCGCGATTGTCACGGGAAGGAGCCCCACGAAGATCGCGGCGGGCAACGCCGCGACGACCTGGGCCACGGGGACCGCCACCGACAGCGCGCGGTAGAAGAGCCAGGTCTGCGCGATGCTCGCGGACCAGTTGGCCGCTGCCAGCAGGGCGACGATGAGCAGCAGTCGGGGGCGCTTGGCGAGGACCCGGACCGCCTCGAGGAGTCGGTCAACCTTGAGGCGCAGTCGGGCGGGCACAGGCAAGCGGATCGCGAGGAGTCCCGCCGCGCCGGCCAGACCGAGGCCCAGGACGACTGCCGAGGCGATCGACAGAGCCCGCCATCCAAAGACGAGCGACCCGGCGAGGCAGAAGGCCAGCAGGACGAGAGTATCGACGAGGCGCACGGCAAGAACGGATCCCAGGACCGAGCTCACGGGGAAGCGTCCCCTGAGGAAGTACGCCTTCGCGAGGTCGCCGCCCTTGGACGGCGTGAAGATCGACAGGGTCCAGGACGCCAGGACTAGCCCCATCGACTCCCTGAGCGCGATGCGACATCCCATCCCCTCCATCACGCAGCGCCACCTGGCCGCGGAGAGAGGAGGGAAGGCCAGCGTGATCGCGAAACCCGCGACGAGGGGAAGGAACCGGGCCCCGCGGAGGATTTCCCCCACCGCCGCGAAGGGGACATCCCGGAAGATGAAGAAGAAGACGAGGACGGTGACCGCGGCGATCGCCGAAAGGCGGAGCCAGTCGCGGGCCGTGTTGACGGGCCGTCTCGGCGATTCGTCCGCCTGCCGAAGGGCAGAGTCGCCCGCCTCGTTCACGGCTCCTCCGAGGTCGCGATGCGGACGAGCCCCTTCTTCAGATCGATCTCGCGGACGACATCGATCCTCCCGGTCCTGTTCAGACGCTCGATGTCGGCATCCGACAGGTAGGAGCCGCTGACGCCCAGCTCGAAGCTCTGGAAGTAGCGCGACTGGGGAACGTACCGGACGCTGAAGTCGTCGCCGATCCTGACCCTCTCGAAGCGCGGCCCCCTCCCCCGCTCGATCCGGTCGGTCACGATGACCCTGCCGCTCTCGAAGCGGATCGCGCGCCTGAAGCGCGACGGCGACGCCCCGCTCCGCGTCATGAGGAGCCGCCGGATCCCGCCCTTGATCCGGTAGGCGAGCCACGCGCTCCAGCCCGCCGAGAGGAGGAAGAGGCGGAAGAGGATCATCCTCCAGGGGGTGAACGCCTTCGTGACCATGAAGTGGAGAGATCCCTCGACGACAAACTCGTTCTCGTCCCACCGGATCGCGCGGTTGGGATCGATCCACTGCGAGGTCACGACACGGCCGTCAGCCCTCTCGGCGAGGATGCCGCAGTCGCTCGCGAGGACTTTCGGGGCTTCCCCCACGCCGCAGACCTTGAGCACGCCTCCCTTGGCGAGGTTGACCGCGATGTAGGCCTCCGGAGTCCTGCGGATCTGCATCCGCGCGCGCGGCCAGCTCCTCGTGAACGGAGGACCGTCGCAGGGAAGCGGGGGAAGCGGATCGGGTCGCGGCCTCCAGTCGATCCAGGACTGCAGCAGCTCCGGGATCCTGTAGAGGAAGTAGCGATCCTCCTGGATTTCCGGGGGCACGAGGCGGCCGCGCCGGAGGGCGGACAGCATCCGCTCCGCCACGGCGCCCGCCATCGGAACCCGGGGCGCGGCAAGCTCGAAGCCGTGGGGGTAGAAGTGGAGCGTCTGCCGGCTGCCCAGCGATCCGCCGAAGTGTCCGTCCGGAAAGACGAAGTGGGAGCAGAAGTCGATCGCGCGACGGATCACGCCATCGATCCGCTCATCGGCGTAGATCTTCCGCAGCTTCCCGAGAAACGAGATCGTGGCCGAGAGGTAGCCCGGATCGGCGCCGTCGTACTCGAGACACCATCCCTCCTCGTCGCAGTGGCGGAGGAAGTCGTCGAGGCGCTCGTGGAATCCCGCGAGGAGTCTCCGGTCGCCCAAGAGCGCGTAGGCCTCGTAGATCGGGAGGATGGCCATCGCGTGATGGTTCGCGAGCACCCCGGGCTCGTCGTATCGCGCGAGAAAGCGGGCCGCCCGGTAGACGCTCTCGCGGAGTCGATCTGCCAGACCGGGCGGCAGGTGCCCATCTAGAAGCCGCAGGGAATCGCAGATCGCGTAGACCAGGAATCCCGTCGGGCCGGCCCATCCCCGCTCGTTCGGATAGAACTCATCGAACGATCCGTCCGAGTGCTGGATGCGGGTCCAGAACTCCATCCCGGCCAGAGCCCAGAAGAGGATCTTCGGGCTTCCGAGATACGGGTTGTCGGGAAAGGGCGTCGTGTAGGCGAGCGCGAGGGAGTGCGCGCCGAACTGCGCGATCGCCGAGGGGAAGTCGACGCTCCGGCAGAGCCAGTACTCGCGGTGAAAGCATCCGTAGGTCGGCGAGAACTCGTTGCGGTCTTGAAGGGAGAGCAGGCGCGGGATCTGCGCGAGCGCCCGATCTGCGTACGCCCTGCGCAACTCCTCCCCCCGGGGAGGGGCCGCTCCATCGGGGCGGGCGCCTTCGAAGAGCGGGGAATCGACGTTCCCAGAGTCCATGACCTGACATGTTAGAGCGCCGGGGCGAGCGATGTAAGCTCCGAAAGAGCTGCCTAACGCGTTGTGAAATAGTCTGCTACATCGCAAGGTCAACCGCGGCAGGAAGGCCTCAAGACGCCTTGCCCTCGTGAATATCATAACAAATGCGAAAATAGTGAATAAAAAAGAGTGACGTCCCTCTCAGAATGACCGATGATCACCCCGTGGTCGAGATTTGGGGAAGCAAACCAACGCATAGGACTCCTCCCAGTCGAGATCGTTTCTGAGCGAGCAGCAGGGCCGAGTTGATAGATGGTCCGAGCAGTGACATAGATGAAGGTGAGGCTAGACCTCACCCTTGCCCGCACCTACTTTTGCGGCCAAAGGTGGTGCGGGCATTTCCTTGCCCTCCCCGCGCACTCGCGCGGATCCGCTCGAACGGTCTAGACTCCCCCCGGGCCAAGGAAGGGAGGGTCTTCTGGAGCGCAACCAGCCAAGGGGCGGCCCCAGGCTCCGCGAATCCCCATCGATCGAGCGGGCCGCCTGGATCCTGATTGGGATCCTCCTGCTCCTCCTTCTCTACCGAACCTGGCAGGGCCCCGACATCTTCTTCCATCTCCACATGGGCCGGCAGATTCTCAAGACCGGATCTCTCAGTCCTCCCGATCTGGTCCTCGCCCCGCCGACCGGATACGTGAACATCTACTGGCTCTTCCAGGTGATGGTCGAGATCTCGTACCGGATCGGCGAGGTCTTCGGCGTCAGCCTCCTCATGGTGGCCGCCTGGGTCGCGATCGTGGCGCTCTGGGCGCGCGCCGCTTCCCTCCTTCGCTCCGGCGGCGTTGGAATGATCCTCGCCATCGGCGGCATCCTCATACTCCAGAATCGATTCGACCCCCGCCCCGAGGTCTTCTCTTACCTCCTCCTGATCCTCATGGTCGACCGGCTGGATCGATGGGCCCGGGACGGCGTCGAGCTGACCTGGCGCCGAATCGCCTCGGTCGGCCTGCTCCAGCTCCTCTGGACGAACACGCACGGCTTCTTCGCCCTCGGCCCCGCGCTGGTCGGGATCATGGCCGTCTCATCGATGGTCCAGGGTCGCGGCAGATCCTCCGGCTGGCTCAAGCTCCTCGCGACCGTCTCCGTGGCGAGCTTTCTCTCTCCGCACGGAGTCGATGGCTGGAGATTTGTCCTCGACCTCTGGAGATTCCAGGGGTCGATGGGCTGGGCGATCCGGGAAACGCGCCCCCCGACCGGCGACTTCCTGAGGATCTGGACCGTGCAGGTCTTCTGGGCCTGCTGGGCCGCGGTCCTCCTGGCATCGGTCGCCAACGCCTTTCGCGGCGAGAGACGAATCCATCTCTTCGCCTTCGCGGCCGCGGGCCTCTACCTGAGCGCCTCGAGCGTCCGCAACGGTCCGTTGCTTCTTCTTCTCGGCGCTCCGGCGATGCGCTCCTTCCTCGAGCGGGCGTTGCTCGAGAAGAAACCGGGGGGCAAGCGGCGCGCTCGCCTCTCTTCAAGAGTGCGCGCGGTCGCCGCCCCCGCCGCAGGTCTCATCGCCTGCGCGATATCCGTCTGGATCCTATCGGGGACCTACCACGGGACTATCGAGGCGCGCACGCAGCTCGGCCTCTCGCTCACGCCCTACACCTACCCGACGAAGCTCGCGGACTGGCTCGTTCCCGCTCGCTTCGCAGGCAGGATCTTCGCCAATCCCGCGGACGCATCCTACCTGCAGCTGCGACTTCCGGGGGCCAGGATCTACATGGATCAGCGCTTCATGCGCGCGGCCGAGACGCAGACCTTCCTCACCGCTCTCGCAGACCCCTCCGCCTTTCGGCGTCTCCATGCCCAGTACCGGTTCGACGCCGCGGTTCTCCTCCTCGGGCACAGCAACGACCTGATCGCCTCCCTCGAGTCTGACCCGGAGTGGACGCTCGCCTACGGCGATCTGCATCGAGTCCTTCTGCTCAATGCGCGGTCGGATCAGGCCGCGAGGCTGGAACGCCGGCCGGTCCGCTACTACGACGGCGAGGACCTGTCGCTGCCGCCGAACGGATGGCCCGCGATCCAGTGGGTCATCCTGAGGATCGGGGAGAAGAACCGGGCGGAGCTGGGCGAGGCCCTCCGGCAGTTCGGGGGCGCGAAGGCGATCCCCTCTCCGCTGATCGGCTATGCCCTGCAGTATGCGCTGCAGGTGCGGGATCCCGCCCTGGCCAGGGAAGCGCGTCAGTTACATCCGAAGATGATCGTCCTCGACCGGCGCGACAGGGGCGACGTCGAAGCGCTCATGCGGCAAGCGGCCCGGCTGGCCAGCGCGCCCCCATAAGCAGCCGCACATAGGCAGCGACGCGTTGACCCTCCGCGCTTCCATCGAATAGGATCGGCCATGCCCCTCGGCCCGACGCGGCGGTTGCCGGGAGCCGCTGGAACTTGGGACGGGCGGACGGGAGGTGGACCATGCATCGGCACCGACGGGGCCGCGGGTTGCCGCTTGTCGCGGCGCTCGCTCTCCTTCCCTTACTCCTCCTGCAAGCCTCGGCCGCCTTGGCGGAGAACGCGGCGGAAGATCCTCCCGCTCCCAGGCCCCCGCTCGATCTCAAAGCGGTCGACACGCCCAACGACCGGGGCGAGAGCGTCGATCTCGAGTGGCGCCCGAGTCCGGATGAAGCCGATCCCGCAGCGGGCGCGCTTCTCTATCTGATCGAGCGCGCGCAGGCGCAGGCCGGCCCCTTCGAGCGGATCGCCGATGCCCCGGCCGGCACGACCGCCTACACCGACAACAGCGTCCGCGACGAGGAGACCTACTACTACCGCGTCTCGACCACGGGGACGGGCGGCGGGACATCGGCCCCGAGCGCGGTCGCCGGCCCCGTCCGCTCGACAGGGCAGTGGTTCGATCTCCGCAAGCTGGCCACGCTCATCCTGACCTTCCTCTTCTGTCTCACGGTGATGGTCCTGATCCGGGCCGCCCGGCGGGGGAAGACCTTCTATGTGCGGCCGATTCCCGGTCTCTCGGCCGTCGACGAGGCGATCGGCCGCGCGACCGAGATGGGCAAGCCGATCCTCTTCATACCGGGGATCTCCGTAGCGAGCGAGGTGGCGACCCTCGCCGCCTTCACACTCCTCGGGCGGGTCGCCAAGAAGACCGCCGAGTACCAGACTCCGGTCCTCGTCCCCTGCGCGGATCCGATCGTGATGACGATCGCCCAGGAGATCGTGAAGTCCTCTTACCTGGACGCCGGACGCCCCGAGCTCTACCGGCAGGAGGATGTCTACTTCGTCACGCAGGATCAGTTCAGCTACACGGCGGCGGTCAACGGAGTGATGTTGCGCGAGCGGCCGGCGACGAACTTCTACATCGGGAAGTTCTACGCCGAGAGCCTTGTCCTTGCCGAGACCGGGAATGTGGCGGGATCGATCCAGATCGCGGGGACCGATGAGATCACCCAGATCCCCTTCTTCGTCGCGGCCTGCGACTACACCCTGATCGGCGAGGAGCTCTACGCCTCGAGCGCCTACCTCTCGCAGGAGCCGCCCCTCCTGGGAACCTTGAAGGCCCAGGACTTCGGCAAGGCGGTCGGCGCCATCCTGATCGTCCTGGGCGTGATCATGGCGGCGTTCGGCCAGACCTGGTTCGTCGACTTCTTCAGAGTGCAGTAGGAGGCGATCGATGCAACGCGAGCTGCCCAGACTCATCACCCTTGTCACCGGGATGTTCATGGCGATCCAGTACTTCATTCCCCACAAGCACTCCGAGCAGTTCTACCAGACGTCGCTGGACTGGCTCATCATAGTCGGGATCTTCTCGATCGTCCTCGGGATCGCGAGCCTCGTGAACCTCCACGTCAACAAGATCCAGAGGCGGGACGCGGGGACGAAGTACAGCTACATCCTGCTGGCGGGCCTTCTCTACATGATCCTCTCCGCGATCCTGACCGGGACCGACCAGCAGAGCTTCTTCATGAAGGGGTACATCGCGGTCCTGAACCCGATCACATCCACGATGTTCGCCCTGCTGGCCTTCTACATCGCCTCCGCGGCCTTCCGCGCCTTCCGAGCAAGGAGCCTGATCGCCACGATCCTCCTGGTCTCGGCGGTCGTCGTCATGCTGGGCAGGGTGCCCGCGGGCGAAGACCTGATCCCGGGAATCGCCAAGGTCTCCGACTGGCTGCTCAACGTCCCCAACATGGCCGCGAAGCGGGCGATCTCGATCGGCCTCGGGCTGGGCGGCTCCGCGACCGCGCTCAAGGTCGTCCTGGGGATCGAAGCTCCCCACCTCAGGTAGGAGGCGGCGATGGCAGGGACAAGAGGCTTCCAGCTCGAACGCCACCTCGTCTTTCTCTTGATCTTCCTCGCGGTCCTCGTGCCGCTCTTCCTTCCGGCTCCCAAGACCGTTCGCGTCACGCCGGAGGTGAAGTCGGTCTACGACCGGATCGAGGGGCTGCAGGCGGGCGAGATCGTCATGCTCCCCTGCGAGTACGACCCCTCCATGGCCGCCGAGATGTCGCCCATGACGATGGCCGTCCTCCGCCAGTGCTTCCGGAAGGATCTCCGCGTTCTGGTGACCTGCCTGGTCTCGAACGGGGTCTCTCTCGTGGAGTCGGAGCTGCGGCAGATGGCGGAAGAGTGGGGACGGAAGTACGGGGAGGACTACGTCTATCTCGGCTACAAACCGTATCCCGGAATCGTGATCATGGCGATGGGGGAGGACTTCCGCGTCCCCTTCCCCACCGACTACTACAACACGCCGCTCGATGAGATCCCGATGATGAAGGGCGTCAAGAACTACCAGAACGTCGCCCTGGTCCTCACGATCAACTCCACGAGCGGGATCGACTACTGGATCATCTATGGGACCGGCCGCTACAAGTTCCCGCTCGCTTGCGCTTCCACGGCCGTGATGGCCCCCAACTACTACAACTACCTGCAGTCCGGACAGCTCTTCGGGTTGATCGGCGGGTTGCGCGGGGCCGCTGAGTACGAACAGCTCGTGGGCCACCCCGGGAAGGCGGTCAAGGGGATGCTCGTCCAGTCGGTGTCGCACATCCTGATCGTCGCCTTGATCCTGCTCGGCAATGTGATCTTCATCGTCGAGCGCCGCCGAAGGAGGAGCTAGAGGCCATGGAACAGCACATTCTCTACACGATCGCGGCGATCCTCTCGGTGGCGATCTTCACCTTCCTCTGGAGGGATAACCCGTTCTACAAGTTCGCGGAGCACCTGGTGGTGGGCGTCTCGGCGGGTTACTTCGTCGTCATCCTGGTGACGACGTCCCTCATTCCGAAGCTGCTCGACCCGGCCAAGCGGGTTCTCGCCGGCGCCTCGACGACGCTCCTCGATCCGCTCGTGGTCATCCCCGCGATCCTCGGCCTTCTCCTCTTCACCCGATTCATCCCGAAGTACGCCTGGATCTCGCGCATCCCGATCGCCTACATCCTCGGCGTGGGCAGCGGTGCGGCGATTCCCCTGGTCCTCCAGACCTACGTGATCCAGCAGATCTATCCGACCATGACCCTGTTCCAGCCCGGTTCGTTCAACGGGACCGGCGCGCTCGTGAACAACATCCTCATCCTCGGGGCTGTCCTCTGCGGCCTGGCCTACTTCTTCTTCTCGGCCCGCCACGAAGGAGTCATCGGCGGGATGTCGAAGGCCGGGATCTGGATCTTGATGATCGGCTTCGGGGCGAGCTTCGGCTACACGGTCATGAGCCGGATCTCGCTCCTCTACGGGAGGGTCGATTTCCTCGTCTTCGAGTGGGCCGGGCCCCTGGTGAGGCTGATCTCAGGGTAGACGGGTCAGATCTCGATCGGCTGCAGCTCCGGAATGTAGGGTCCCCAGGACTCTTTGCGCAGCGTCGTGGGAATCGACAGGCAGGGTGACCAGGTGGGCTCGTGCGGCTCTCGGACCAGCCGGACGCCAGCTTCTGCGAGCGTCCGGTTCGATTTTCGCCGGTTGCACTTGACGCACGAGAGGACGCAGTTGGTCCAGCTCGTGCGACCGCCCAGCGATCGGGGCAGCACGTGGTCCACGGTGAGGTCCTCGATCGGAGGCTTCGCGCCGCAGTACTGGCAGATGTTGCGATCCCGCCGGTAGACGTTCCGGCGCGAGAAGGTCACCCTCCGGCGCGGCACCTCGGCGTAGTGGCTCAGGAGCACGATCTCGGGCACCTTGAGCCGGTAGCGAACCGCGCGGACGTGCGGCTCGCCCTCCGCCACGGCCAGACTCGCCCACGAGTCGAAGTCGTGCAGACTCGCGTCCCCTGGATGGACCGCCCGGGCGGCCGCCCGATAGAGCAAACAGAGCGCGGTCCGCACCGAGGTCGTCCCGACCGCGGTCCAATACCGGTTGAGGACGAGGGCCCTTTCTTGGAGTACCATATCGCTGCGGCAACCTCCGCCCATGAGAATACCAGATCCGGACCAACAAGGGGATCGGTGAAGTGGAATACTTGCTCGAGGGGAATCTGGGAGCCGGCTTGCAGCGCTGGTCGCTACGAGTAGGTCGCAACGGGATCGGGCGTGAACAGGACAACGCCGTCGTCGTCGCCCACCGGACGGTTTCCCGCCACCACGCGGAGATCCGGATCGACGGGGACCGCATCGAAGTCGAAGATCTGCAGAGCCGAAACGGCACCTTCGTGAACGAGAGCCAGATCGCGACCGCCACCGAACTCCGTTCGGGAGACCGGATCAGGCTCGGGAGCGTCGAGCTGGCGCTCATCCACAAGGGTGCGCCGGCCGCCCGCGGGGGCGCGCGGGCCGCGGCGGCGGTGGGGACGGCCACCCGCGACACGTTCAGCTTTGTCGAGTCGGACCAGATGCTCCGCTCGACGCGCATGAGCTGGGATCGGATGCAGAGCGAGATCGGCGCCGGCTCGATGCTCGAGCGGGGGCTCTTTCGCGTCGTCACCGAAGCGGGGGCGCTGCTCGTGCAGCCTCACCCGCTCGAAGAGGTCTTCGGCGTTGTCCTGGATCTTGCGTCGCGGGTCATCCCAGCGCGGCGGATCCTCCTCCTCACGCGGGAGAAGGACGACTCCGACGCAGTGGTGCGTGCCGCGCACCCCGCCGAGTCCGCCGGCGGCAAGATCATGCTGAGCCGCACCATGATCGACGCGGTTCTCCAGGGCAGGGAGTCGATTCTCGTCAGCGACGCCCAGGTCGATCCGAGATTCAGCGGCCACGAGAGCATCATCGCTCAGCAGATTCGCTCCGCCCTCGTGGCGCCTCTCTTCGACAACGAGCGCGTCCTCGGTCTGATCTATGCCGACACGGACAATCCGGCCCTCCACTACGATCAGGATCAGCTGCGGGCCTTCACGATGCTCGGCAACCTGATCGCGGTCAAGATCACGACGGCCCATCTTCTCGAGGACCAGCGGGAGAAGGAGCGGATGGAGCAGGAGATGGCGACCGCGGCGCGGATCCAGCAAAGCCTCCTCCCGACCACTCTGCCGGAGATCGCGGGGTACGAGATCCTCGCGCGGCAGATCCCCTGCCGCCACGTCGCGGGGGACCTCTTCGACGCGGCGCGCATGCCCGACGGCGCGTTCGGCATCGTGGTGGGAGACGTGAGTGGAAAGGGAATGGGCGCGGCGCTTCTGATGTCCCACGTCATGGCCTCCCTTCGCCTCCTCTGCGACGAGAACGTCCCTCCCGGGACCTTGATGGAGAGGGTGCATCGGCAGGTTCTGCAGTCTTCCGACGCGACCCACTTCGTGACCCTCTTCTTCGGACGGCTGGACGCCGCCGCGCATCGCATCGAGCATGTCAATGCGGGACACAATCCGCCCCTTCTCATGAGTCGCGACGGCTCGCTCGAGACGCTGGAGGCGACCGGACTCCCCGCGGGCCTGCTCGCCGACAGCTCGTTCGAGGTTCAGACGAAGGAGATTCCATCGGGTGGGCTCCTCTGTATCTACTCGGACGGAATCACGGAGGCGGAGGGGGCGGATCTGGAGTTCTTCGGCGAGGAGCGCCTGATCGATGGGCTCAAGAGTAGGATCGACCGGCCGCTGCAGGAGATCCTGGATGGCGTGATGGACGACGTGCGCGCCTACACCAAGGGCGCTCCGCCGCAAGACGATATCACGCTCTTCCTTCTGCGGAGGGCTTGAGGAAGGCGCTCGCCTCGGGGGAGCGTCTCTCGCGCGGGGGACGCTGCCGGCGACGGATCGGAGGATGTGAGCATGTGCGAGTTCTGCCACAAGCACGGCGAAGGCAAGAAGTGGTATCTCCAGGCCAAGAACTACTCCGACGACCTCATGAGCGATCTGAAGCGCCGCCGCTTCATCGGAGATTTCTTCTCGCGCATCGAGCATCTGAGCGAGGAGGCCAGGTCGCTCGACCGCTTCGCGAAGGCGCCGCCCCTCGTGAAGAGCCTCGTCCGCAGCACCGTCACGCGAAGGATGAAGCGCGAGCACTTCGGGCAGGTCGTCCCGATCGAGGAAGTCGAGCAGATCTTCGGCTTCACGAACTCGATCGTCCGGCTTGCCTGCGTCTGCCGCCTTGCGACGGTGGGCAAGGAGAAGCGCTTCTGCTACGGGATCAGCCTGGAGGCGGACGGCGGCGAGTTCTCCCGCCTCATCAGGGGGCTTGACCAGAGCTACGCCAGCGGCCCGAACACCGTCGGGCTGGAGTCGCTGTCCAGGGAGCAGGCGATCGACGCCTTCCGCGAGCACGACCGCCGGGGGCTCTGCCACTCGGTCTGGACATTCCGCACCCCGTTCATCGCGGGGATCTGCAACTGCGACCGCGCCGACTGCCTGGCGATGCGGAGCACCGTCACTCACGGAATCAAGGTGATGTTCCGCGCGGAGTACGTCGGGGCCGTAGATCCCGACCTCTGCGCGGGATGCCGGGACTGCCTGCGAAGCTGCCAGTTCGGAGCGATCAGCTACAGCCCGGCGACAGAGAAAGCCGTGATCGACCAGATCTGGTGCTATGGTTGCGGCGTCTGCCGGGCGGCCTGCAGGAAGGATGCGATACGCCTCGTGCCCCGCGAGGAGGTGCCTGCGGCCGCCGGAGTCTGGTAGGGCGATCACACCGCCGGGCGGACAGGCCAAGAGGCAAGAGCCCGGGGAAGGAGACGAGGCCATGCGCCAGCCCGCAACTTTCGTGCTCGCTGTCCTGACTGCCGTCCTCTTGGTGGCGGGAATCCTCCTCTACCAGAAGTACCGCCGGACGGAAGCCGCCTACACGGCCACCAAGGCGGCGGAGGAGACCGTTCGAGGACAGTACAGCGAGGCCATCACTGCCATCGCCGAGATCCAGGACAACCTCAACGCGATCGACCTGGAAGAGACCGATGTGCGCCTGCTCTCCCAGGACATCGAGGCCGACTCGAGGGTCACCCAGTCCCGCAAGGATCAGATCAAGGAGCGGATCGAAGATCTGAACGCAAGCGTTCAGCAGAGCAAGGAGCGGATCCGCCAGCTCGAAACCACGCTCAAAGAGAGCCGGCTGAAGATCGCCGGGCTCGAGAAAATGATCGAGAGCCTGAAGATGACGGTGGCGAACAAGGAGGCTCTCATCGGGAGGCTCACGGCGAAGGTCGATTCCTTGAGCACCAGGGTCGTAAGCCTAGAGGCCGAGACCCGCCGGGCCCAGGAAACGATAAGCGAGCAGCAACAGACCATCGAGGACAAGCGCCGTGAGATGGAGACGATCTACTACATCGTCGGATCGCGAAAGGACCTGAAGAAGCTCGGGATCATTGAGGAGACGGGCGGGGTCCTCGGCATGGGCAAGAGCGTGCAGCTCGCGAGCAACTTCAGCCGGGGCTACTTCACTCCGCTCGATACCCAAGAGGAGCAGATGATCCCCACTCGGGCGGCGCGGATCCGCGTCCTGAGCGGTCAGGCGCGAACAAGCTATGACATTCGCGTCGCCGGAGACTACGCGGCGGTCTTCATCACCAACCCACGAGAGTTCTGCAAGGTCAAGTACGTCGTGGTGATGATGGAGGAATAGAGTCGGGAACGGCGCACCGCGCCGCCTTGACCCTCCTCGCCCCTTTGTGACAAGCTCGCGGGTCGCGATGTTCCGCCCCGCTGCGGACCAACCTGTCTTCATTCCAAAACGAGGAAGGGGCGCGGGTATCTCAAGTACGATTACATGAGCCACGGTTCGCCGCACAGTCCCGCGAACAGCGAGTCATACTGGGAAACGAAACGTCCCTTCGCGGAGAAGTACGGCGTCGACTTCGAGGGCTTCGGCGAGCCCGCGCCGAAGGATCCGCATCTCTTCCGCGCGCAGGTCGAAGCGAACTTCCGCAAGGTGATCGATCTGCTCCATCACGACCAGGAGCTTGTCGATCACCTCGCCGTCGCCCTGGCGAGCCTGGGCGACTCAGTCCCATCCGAGATCGAAGGCTGCCATCTGAAGCCCCGCCGCTCTCCCGCCCGCGATCCGCGCCTGCTCGACTTCCGCTCCTACCCCGAGGATCTCTGGGCCAAGCCGGGCGAGAAGCAGCCGAACCGCGCCGCCCTCGGCAAGTGGGGCGCCTACGTCAACAGCATCTGCCGCAGGGAGCACGGAAGGCCGCTCTTCCTGGCGATGTCGGCCGATCTCGCCGGATCGACCAACATCTCGGGCTTCGCCGACGGATGGGGCGAGATCCCGGGATGGGGGAAATACGATCGCGCGGCCAACCCCGAAGGATCGCTCCTTCCGCAGGAGATCACGGAGTTCGCGAATGCGGGAATCTCGACCGGCATCGCATCGGTGAACCTCGCGGAGAACCCCTTCGAGGAGTTCGACGGCTTCTACGCCTCGTGCTCCACCTACGGCAGCTTTTCATACCTCAAGTACGGGCCGATGCGCCTCTTCAGCCAGCTCGCCCAGGACTGCCCCCTGAAGGTCGGCAAGGTCGTGTGGATCGCGGGCCACTTCGAGGCGGCGCGCGGGGCCTACCTGATCCGGGACTACTCCCCGAACGCTCGGCCGATGGGTTGCATCCTTGTGCAGAGCACAATGTCGACCACAACGTCGTGCAGCTTCTCCCCGAGATCGAGCGGGCGGGCTTGAACGTCAAGAACGTCGCGGCGATCAGCCCGCAGCTCTTCGCCTGGCAGGATGAGGCATACAAACGACG
>Ga0194113_10006084_pt1 | contig 15378 bp, 12 predicted proteins | sample TA2MahC200mmetaG_FD_146193 | JGI IMG/M metagenome (GOLD analysis project Ga0194113, IMG submission 146193) | Freshwater microbial communities from Lake Tanganyika, Tanzania - TA2015017 Mahale Deep Cast 200m | ecosystem: Environmental > Aquatic > Freshwater > Lake | place: Tanzania: Lake... | reverse complement strand
TGAGTGCACCCGGAGCAGGAAAGACATCTCTTATTGAGAGAACAATTAAGGAACTGAATGGGAAAATAAAGATAGGTGTTATAGAGGGTGATATCGCAGGGACAGATGATGCCCAGCGGATAGAAAGCCTCGGGATCCCTGTCATTCAGATAAACACAGGTAGTGCGTGCCACCTTGATGCGAATATGATTAATGAGGTGCTTCCAGATATGCCTCTGAAAGACATGGATCTGCTCATTATAGAAAATGTTGGAAATCTTGTATGCCCTGCAGAATTCAAGGTTGGTGAGAACATCAAGGTTATGCTCCTGAGCATAGCAGAGGGAGATGATAAGCCACTCAAATATCCACTGATGTTTCAGGAGTCATCAGCATTACTGTTGAACAAGATTGACCTCCTGCCTTATACCAATGCAGATTTAGGAAAGATGAAAAGAGATTCCTTATCCCTTAATTCATCCTTGAAGATATTCGATGTGTCTTGCAAGACAGGCGAGGGGATAAGAGAATGGGCAGACTGGCTACACTCACAGGTAAAGTAAAAATTAGCAATTATCAATGCAAAATTAGCAGTGAGATTTAACTTGATAATTGCTAATTGATAATTTTAACTTGAAAATAACCCCGTGAACATGAAATATCACGAAGCTGTTTTTAATATTTAATGAATCACACAAGGATAAAAATATTAGTCAGAGGCATTGTACAGGGAGTTGGTTTCAGACCCTTTGTTTACAGTCTTGCTAAATCCTTGAATCTTAAAGGCTTCGTAATGAACTCATCGAAAGGTGTTACTATCGAGATTGAAGGTGATCACATCTCCACCTTTATTGATCGGCTTACCAGCGAAGCTCCTCCACTTTCGCAAATCATGGACGTTGATGTCATTCCCATGCCCTATTACGGTTATCAGGATTTTCAGATTGTTGAAAGTGCGGATGAAGGGAGTTTTACCCTTATCTCTCCAGATGTCTCGATATGCAAGGACTGTTTTCGGGAAGTGCTGGATAAGAATGACAGGCGCTACCTTTATCCCTTCATAAACTGTACAAACTGTGGTCCGAGATATACCATAACAAAATCTATTCCCTATGATAGACCGAATACCACGATGTCTGTGTTTAAGATGTGTGCTGATTGCGATAGGGAATACCATAATCCGGAAGACAGAAGATTCCATGCCCAGCCGAACGCATGTCCGGTATGCGGACCACACGTAAAATTAACAATGAAGAATGAATCATTAAATAATCACCCTCCCCAACCCCTCCCGTCGAGGGAGGGGAGATGGTTTGGTAGACTCCCGTCGAGGGAGGGGTATATAAATGTTCCCTCTCCCCTTGTGGGAGAGGGCAAGGGTGAGGGGGTATTTTCAGAAAAAAAGTTAAAGGTTGATGAAAAAGAAAACCCGATTAAGAAAACAATAAGACTTTTAAAAGAAGGGCATATTGTTGCTATTAAAGGGCTTGGAGGATTCCATCTTGCCTGTGATGCAACGAATGAAGATGCTGTTAATTTACTAAGGTTGAGGAAGAGAAAAAGTAACAAACCTTTTGCCCTGATGTCACCGGATGTTGAAACAATAAGGAAATTCTGTGAAGTTTCTCAAGAAGAGGAAAGGCTCCTCATTTCTAATAAAAGACCGATTGTGCTTTTGAAAAAGATAGATAACAATTTACCGGTGGCTGTTTCACCCAATAATCCATGTATTGGATTTATGTTGCCATACACGCCACTACATTATTTACTTTTTTACTACCCTATGAATACAGAACTCCCAACTCGGCACTCAGCTACTAACAAATCCCCCCATCCCCCCTTTGCTAAAGGGGGGTTAGGGGGGATTTTTCATAACTTTGATGCCCTTGTGATGACGAGTGGGAATCTTTCGGAAGAGCCTATTGTGATTGATAATAATGAGGCAGTTATCAAACTATCGAGTATCGCAGATGCATTCCTTATACACAACAGGGATATCTTTATGCGGGTTGATGATTCGGTTGTAAGAGTCATCAATTTTAGAACAAATCCCCCCACACCCCCCTTTGCTAAAGGGGGGCAAGGGGGGATTACTGGATTATCTCCTTTGAGACTTCAACCCTCTTTATCTTTTATCCGTCGCTCACGAGGATATGTGCCTGATCCTATTGTACTGCATGAGGACGGTCCGGAGGTTCTTGGATGTGGTGCTGATATTAAAAATGTTTTTACCCTTACAAAAGGAAATTTTGCAATACCAAGTCAGCATATAGGTGATATGGAAAACTATGAGACATTAAATTTTTTTGAAGAGAGCCTGAGAAACCTGAAAGCAGTTTACAGGGTAAATCCGGAAGCACTTGCGTATGATCTCCATCCAGGGTATTTATCAACGCAGTGGGCACTGAAACAGGAGGGGATGAAAAAGGTTGGTATCCAGCACCACTATGCCCATGTTGCATCTGTCATGGCTGAAAAGGGCATGAAAGATAAGGTGATAGGTGTCTCCTTTGATGGAACAGGTTATGGCACGGATGGTAATCTCTGGGGTGGAGAATTTCTTATTGCAGACACAAGGGAATTCAAAAGGGCAGGGCATTTTGCCTATATCCCTCTTCCGGGTGGTGAAGCATCTGTCAGGGAACCGTGGAGGACAGCTACAAGCTATATCCATAAAATGGCTGGAGATGAGGAGATGAAGTATCTTGAATCTGTCGACTTTATCGAACGATACGGTTCTAAGAAGATTCAGGATATTCTGCACATTTCAGATAAAAGAGAATTTTCGCCGCTTTCATCAGGCTCTGGCCGCCTTTTTGATGCAGTATCAGCAATGATCGGCGTATGTGACAGGAATACCTTCGAAGGTGAGGCAGCAATAGCACTTGAGTCAATTACAAGACCTGATATATTTGATGATTATCCAGTTGATATAAAATTCAGAGACCCTGTTGAGATTGATTTTTCGCCAACTATTTTGAGGATTATCGGGGATGTAGAAAGAAAGGAAGATAAGGGTGTTATCGCATCACGGTTCCATAATACAATTGTTAAGGTTATTGCACGTGTTGTAGAGAAGCTTTCATCCCTGCATTTAATAAAAGATGTTGTTTTATGTGGTGGTGTCTTTCAGAATATGTATCTGCTTGAAAGGACTATTGATACACTGAAATCAATGGGGATGATTGTTCATATACATGATAAGGTGCCAACAAATGATGCTGGAATATCCCTTGGCCAGGTATATATAATTAGAGAGAGATTGAAGGCAGGGATAGGGTGAAAATAATCCCCCCTTGCCCCCCTTTATCAAAGGGGGGATGGGGGGATTTGAAAGGAGTGTATAATGAAAGAAGTGGTTGAAAAGATTAAAAATCTTAAGGATTCCATTGGAAGGCCGGTTAAACTCATGGAGGTATGCGGGACACACACGGTTGCAATATTCAGACATGGCATACGGAATGTCATACCCAAAGATATCACCCTTCTGAGCGGGCCTGGCTGTCCAGTATGCGTAACACCGATTAAAGATGTGGATGTTGCTATTGCCCTTTCGAGACTCAGTAATGTTTCCCTTACCACATTCGGTGACATGATGAGGGTACCCGGGAATAAGAAGTCCCTCTTTGATGCACAGGCAGAAGGTGCTAATATAAAGATTGTTTATTCACCAATAGATGCATTAAAAATTGCAGCAGAGGATAAGGAGAAAAAGATAGTCTTTTTTGCAACAGGATTTGAGACAACCTCACCATCTGTTGCTGGAACACTCTTTGAGGCAGAAAAAATGGATATTGATAATTTTTATATCTATTCAGCTCATAAGATAGTCCCTCCAGCACTGAAGGCCCTTCTTGATTCGAAAGATGTCAGAATAGATGGTTTAATCCTCCCCGGACATGTCAGTACCATTATCGGGAGCAGACCTTATGAATTTATCGCATCTGATTACCGCGTGCCTTCTGTGATAACAGGATTTGATGCGGATGACATCCTTGAGAGCATCATGATGCTCCTTGAACAGATTGCGTCGGGGAGGGCTGCTGTGGAGATTCAATACAAACGGGCAGTAAAGGAAGAAGGCAATCAGAAGGCAGTATCCCTCATCAATGAATACTTTGAGCCGTGTGATGCAAACTGGAGGGGAATCGGGGTAATCCCCCGGAGCGGATTAACATTGAAAGATAAATACAGCCATAGAGATGTAAATAAAGTAATACATATTGATGTCCCGGAAGCTCAGGAACCGAAAGGCTGCCAGTGTGGACTTGTACTCAGGGGAGTGAAGATACCAACAGATTGCCCTCTCTTTGGGAAGGCGTGCACTCCAGAGAGGCCTGTCGGTGCATGTATGGTGAGCACTGAAGGAAGCTGCGCAGCTTATTATAAGTATTCAGGAGTATATCATGGATAAAATTCTACTCGGTCATGGTAGTGGTGGAAAGATGATGCATCAGTTAATCAGGGAGCAGTTTGCCCCTGAATTCGAGCTTACAACCCTGAATGACTCTGCTGTGCTTGAAGGAATCAGTCAAGGAAGGATTGCATTTACAACTGATTCTTATGTTGTTTCGCCTATCTTTTTCCCGGGAGGGAATATTGGTGATCTTGCTGTCTATGGCACGGTAAACGACCTTTCTATGGTTGGTGCAAGACCTCTTTATATGACCTCAGGCTTTATCCTTGAAGAGGGATTCCCACTTGAGGATTTAAAAAGAATTCTTACTTCCATGTCAGAGGCTGCTCAAAGGGCAGGAGTAAAGATCGTTGCTGGCGATACAAAGGTGGTCAACAAAGGAAAGGGAGATGGCATATTCATCAATACATCGGGAATCGGGATAGTCGAAGAAGGGCTTGACATTGCTCCTGCACGGGTTATGCCTAATGACAGGGTTATCATAAGCGGGTCCATTGGAAATCACGGGATTGCCATTATTGGAGAGAGAAACGGCCTCAGTTTTAACCCGCCCGTATTGAGTGATACAGCACCCTTAAATGGACTTGTCTACGAGATGTTGAATGTAACGAAAGAGATCCATGCCATGAGAGACCCCACGAGGGGAGGGCTTGCAACAACCCTTAAAGAGATTGCATCTGATTCAGGATACTGTATTGTTATTGAAGAAGACGCAATCCCTGTGCCATCAGGAGTGAGAGGGGCATGTGATCTTCTTGGCTTCGACCCGCTTTATGTAGCTAATGAAGGTATACTTGTTGCTATAGTAACCCCTGATATGGCAGATTATCTCGTTAGTGTAATGAAAAAACATCCGCTGGGTAAGGAAACCTGTATCATTGGTGAGGTTCGTGAGTCTCCAGCTCAAATGGTCTTGTTGAAGACATCCATAGGCGGAACACGGATAGTAGAGATGCTCTCAGGCGACCAGTTGCCGAGGATCTGTTAAAAAAACAAGTTAAAATGAACAATTAGCAATGAAAAATTATCATTTAAAATTTGACTTGATAATTTTAACTTGAATTTGTAGCAATGCAAAATCAATTAAAAAAAGATAAGGGTGATGAACTGGCCGATCGTTTGCTTGATTATACTGTACGGATAATAAAACTTGTGAAATCTCTGCCGAACACTATAATTGGTAAACATATCGGAGGACAACTTCTTCGATCAGGCACATCGCCAGGATCAAACTATGAAGAATCTCGTGGTGCAGAATCAAGAGCAGATTTTATTCATAAGTTAGGCATCGTTTTAAAAGAGCTAAAAGAAACAAGATTCTGGTTAAAAGTTGTTTTAAGATCTGAAATTTTAGAACCAGAGCGTGTGGAACCACTTATTCAGGAATCTATGGAATTATGTGCAATTATTGCAAAAAGTATTGTTACAGCAAAGAAGAATAGATGAATCAATACTGTCTGATTTAAAAATAAATTTGAAATGTTAATTGCTAATTGATAATTTTAACTTGAAATTATGCTTTTAGGTGTTAATATTGACCATGTTGCTACGTTAAGGCAGGCAAGGAAGGGTATTGAGCCTGACCCTGTTATGGCTGCCACTTTTGCAATCCTTGGTGGTGCAGATGGCATTACGGTTCATCTGAGGGAAGACAGACGCCATATTCAGGACAGAGATTTGAAGATGTTAAAAGATTTTGTCCCTGTTGAATTAAACCTCGAAATGGCAGCAACAAAAGAGATGATTGGCATTGCCACCACAATCAAGCCTGACCTTGTTACCCTTGTTCCTGAAAAAAGACAGGAGCTCACAACAGAAGGTGGCCTTGATGTGAAGGCACAAAAAAGGATTATTTCAGATGCAATAATGAAGATACATAATAGAGGTATCCCTGTGAGCCTCTTTATCAATCCTGACATCGAAGATATTACTCTATCACACCAGATAGGTGCAAATATGGTGGAGATCCATACTGGAACCTATGTAAATGCTAAAGGTGAAAGACAGAAAGAGGAATTAATTCGTGTCATAAATGCAGTCAGACATGCGATAGAGATGGGGCTTGTAGTGAATGCCGGCCATGGTCTTAACTATTGGAATGTCAAGAACATAGCTTCCATAGAAGGTATAAGAGGACTCTATATTGGACACAGTATTGTATCAAGGGCTGTGTTTGTTGGTATGGAAAGGGCGGTAAGGGAGATGAAGGATTTGATAAAAGAGGCCAATAAGCCCTTGTCACCATGAATTCATTTCAGGGTCTTGCTTTTAGAGATTCTGAAACCCCGGCCATGCTCCGCATTGCGGGGCAGGCAGGTTCAGGATGACAACGAAAACATGACATTTTATAACGATTCCTGTATAATTCAAGAGCTAAACAGGGTGTATACTTAAAAAGGAGGAGCAAATATGGAAGAACAATCAAGACAGGAGAATAGGAAGAAGGTAGATATAGAGGGAGATATAATCAATCATTTTTCCAAAGTTAAGGGTCTGTGTGATTCGGTATCTGCTCTCATAAATAAAGGAGGGCAATCTACAGAGGATGATATCACAAAAGCAAATGAAATTACAGATGAAATCCAGTATGCATTAGAGGATATAAGAGATTTGCTGTTTGAACTCGAGGACAATTTAGCGGGGTTCAGCGGCGACGAGTAGGCTGTAGAGACGGTATCGGTGAAACAGCGGGATATACTGCCGGGTTATGGTCTTTTCCATGACACGTTAAAAAGCACTGGCCTGCCTTGTTCCCCAGATCCATGAATTCTAGACGGCCACTGCTTGATGGCCTTATGGATGTGGTATCCAAATCTATAAGATGAGTATATTTGGTACTCCCATGAGGATTATGGCATGTCCTGCACGATGTGCCTTCGGCAGAGATATGCAGATTGTGTAACTGAAAGCTTTCATCACTGAGGATACCACTCCTTCTATGGCAGGCATAACAAAGTTCATATTGAAAGGGTCCCTCTGGACCGTCAGTTTCAGTAAAATTTTTGCTAAGGATATATCTGTAGGCAGAGCCATGTGGTCCTTTGGGACCTAAAGGATTATCATTGTTATGGCAATCCGTGCATTTGATCAGGCTTAATGATGTCAGGGGTGGGGACAGGCTCCAGACATCATTATTCTTGCCCGGGGCTTCCACTGGATGATACGATGGATTTGATATACTAAAAAGTTCAGCTTTATTTGTCTGATTTGCTGGGAGATTTGCACTATATGAATGACACTTAAAACAGAGTTCATATTCAAAACTTATGCCATCAACTTTTACTCCTTCTCTGTTTACTCCCTTAATTCCTTCCATTTTGTTCTCTTTAGTTACATAGTGATGATGGTGACAATCTATACACTCCGCATGTCTTGGTATTGATGGATCCCTCTCAGGCATGGTCTCACTAAACCTATGAATCCCTATTTTTTCAATCGGATGACGGTAGGGCTTTTCAAATTCAGCCTGGATATTATCTGTTTTTGTATTCGGTGACAGATCCCCCCTTTTTATTGTCCTCTCTACATTTACACTATGACCGTGACATCTGAAACAAAAGACATCCTTACGTTCCGGAAGCATAGGGGTATTTGGCCTGCCATGACCTCTATGGCAACTTGCACACCCCCTGGGGAGTTTGCTCTTATCCGTATGGGGTTTCTCCCCCAAGGATTTTGGATAAACAGGGGAGTAAGCTATAAAGAGTATTAAGAATACCGAAATTGATATTAGCCTGAACATTTATTTACCACTACCACTCCTGTATACATCCTTGTTTATGGCATACATTGCAAACATCATCATGTGTCCCCTTTCTCCAGAATGGGGGAGCATCGGGTACTCCTTTGCTACCATGTGGATCATGGCATGATGGACATTGGACACCGTAACCACCCTGTGTGGGATACCGCTTTACATCGTTATCAGTTAGCGGCCAGTTAAGATGACAGAGCTCTGTTTCTGCATTTCTCTTATTTTTCAAGTTCTCATCAAACAAAATTGATATGGGATGCCCACCTGATAAATCGGTCCCAATATACCCTGCAGCACCCGGAAGAAGTTTCCCTGAAGCATCAATAATCCCAGGAATTATAACCATATCTATGTCCTCCCTACAGGCTGCCACTGCTCCAAGCGCTACTGTCCCATCGTGGCAACTCAGACACAGCTTTGACAAACCGTCAATAGGTGGGGCTGCCCCTTCACTATAGGATTGCAGGGTAGGACTCCAGTAGTTAATATAGTTTACAACTGCCGATAGCTGATGACTCCACAGGGGATATGCAGGGCTTGAGTTATGAGGAGTATGGCAGAATTTGCAAATCTGTGTCTCTTCAACTGCTATAATTTCTCCAGGTCCTGAGACAGAAAGGTTATGCTTTGTATCTTTTACTCCAGCTATTGCGAAAAGAGGAATGAAAGTTAAAATGAACAATACAAAATGTAAAATGTAAAATTTTAAGATTTGTCTAAAGTTCACGATTTCCCGCATTGCTAATTTTGTATCGATAATTGATAATTGATAATTGTTTTACTGTGCTATCCATATGGCTTTTATTCTCACATTGTTATTCTCGTTGTATTCGGTAATGTTACTGTCTGCGTCTGCTTTACCAATTATATAGTACCACATGTTTGGTGGTGTGTCTGAGGGAATGGTGATTGTAGAAGTTCCTGTATTACTTCCCCAGACGCCAAGAACTGGAATAGATCTGCTCACAAGAAGTGTATCGTCTGAATCGAGTGGTTTATCAATTGAGAGGTAGAACTTCGTTGTTGATAAGATAGCTTCAGCAGCACCGTTGTTCCTTGTTGTATCTGTGATAGAAATATTTGTTCCAGGACTTGCAGATGCTGGAGCTATAAGAGAAGAGATCTGAAGGTCAGGTCCTATTGTTATCATTCTATACTTTGTATTGTTATTCTCATTACTTTCATTGACATCATTATCTGCATCTGCTTTTCCAATGATAAAGTATGCACCTGAAGTTGTACCTGAAGGAATAGTTACAGGTGTTGTGCCAGTGCTCTTTGTGCCACCAGCAAGTTCGGATATAGATGGTTCGCGTTCGCCAAGAAGTGATACATCTCCTCCATCAAGTGTTGTGTCTTCTGATAAATAAAACTTTGTTTTAAATGTACTTGTATTATCAGCGCCCTTGTTCCACGTTATATCTTTTATATTGATAGGTGCCCCACGTGCCGTGCGGGATGGAGCATAAATCTTGGAAATAACAAGATCAGGACTAAAAGATGTTAACCAGGAAGTATAGTTAGCAGACATTCCGGGCCAGATATGAAGCCTGCCAGATGATCCGGGACCATCCCATGTTCCATTCGTACGCACATTTGGTCCTGCTGAATCACCCCACCAGTTGTATTTGATATTAAGGGTCCCGTAGTAATGTTTTACCCCAACAGCACCGTTTGAGTTTGCAAAACTGTTGTAATTGACAACCATATTCTTAGGATATGCACCTGTTCCTCCTTCCAACCCATCTTCTATGATTAATCCATACGTGGATGTAGATGCACCAATCGTATTACCGGCAAACAGGATACCGTAAACATAGCTGTCAATATAAACATTGTAGTCGTTATTGCTATTGACCGAATTACCATATATCTTGGTTCCGGAGACCCCGGCAAGGTAGATACCGTGCCGCCCGTTATCATGCACCGAGTTGTATTCAATGGTATTTCCGGTCATAACATATGTTGCAGGCGGGGATTTTGAGAGGTGGATTCCATTCCCCGGAGATCCTGATCCGCTGGTGCTGCTGTTTTTTGCCTCATTGTGTGAAATCACAATCCTCCTAGAACGATATACATAGATACCGAATCCATTATTATCCAGCACATTGTAGCTAAAGTTCCCGCCATTCACATTGATTTCTCCCGGTGATGCCATGAGCGTGTTTGCAGCATCATTTCCAACCATAATACCGGCATTCTGATAACCATCCCCTGATATCTGGCTCAGGGCATTATTCAGGGTAAATCCCTGAATGGTAACGTCATTCGCTCGAACCTGAAAACAATCTCTATCCGAACCAGAGGTTGGAGCATTGACAATGACATTCCCTGGAGTTGTCGTATCTCCTGTGATTGTTACAGATGTATTGACAATAATTGGAGCAGTTACATTGTATGTACCTGAAGCGACATTCACCGTGCCATTGGAATCCACCAGATCTATACCCTTCTGAATAGTCTGGACGGCGCAGTTCGGAGCAACGCCAGGGCTATAATCAACATTCACCGTGCCGTTGCATAGAGTGTCATCCCCGCCCGTTCGAACGTAGATAGGTGTTGCTGACTGGGCTGCTGGCACAAGCCATAGGGTGATTAAAGCGACTAATAGAATAAATCGTAATTTCTTATTTATACTCATATCTCACAAGTTACTAAGAAGTGCATAAGTAAGGCATCATTATTGAAAAATCTCCCCTTGCCCCTCTTTGCCAAAGAGGGGTACATTGCCTCCCTTTAGCAAAGGGAGGTGAGGAGGGATTTTATAATCAATGTCTTCATACTTATGACCGTATTAGTAAAATTATCAATGAACAATTATCAAGTTTCATTTTCAATGCTCATTTTGTATTGATAATTGATCATTTTGAATTGAGTTCTTTCTTCTCCTTCAGATACTGAAATATCTGAATCCTCCTGTTATAGGAATCAGCCACATAAATCCTGTCCTGTTCGTCAATAAAGATTCCTGATGGGAGCACCATTTGTCCCTCTTCACTCCCTGTTTTCCCAAAGTCAAGGAGGAAATTCCCCGCTTTATCGAATATCTGAACAGTATCAAAATGGGCATCTGCCACGTAGATATGGCCCTCGGAATCTACAGCAATGCCTTTCGATTTTGAAAAATCCCCTGAACCATCACCGTGTTTGCCAAAAGTAGAAATAAAATTCCCATCCCGGTCAAATATTTGTACTCTAAAGTTCATGGAATCTGTAATGTAGAGAAATCCATTTTTATCTATACATATATGTGTTGGATAGTTAAAATCACCTTTACCATTGCCATGTTTACCAAAATGAAAAAGGAATGTGCCCTCTTTTTTTGAAAATACTAACACATGGTGCGCATGGGTATCAACTACATAAATCCTCTCTTCATCAATCGCGATGCCCGTTGGTCTTATGAATGATTGGGAAGAGCCTATTTCACGCAGATATTTCCCTTCTCTATCAAATGATAAAACTTTCTTCAGCACTGAATCAGAGACATACAGTTCACCGTTTTTATCAACTGCAATGCCGATGGGTGATATGAGATTCTCTTTTTTCCCATTCCGTATTATGAGATGCCTTTTTTCTTTCATGTCGAAGATGTGGACACTATTGCTGCCCGGGTCGGTAACATATATCCGTTCCGAGTCAGCAAAGACGCCATACGGTCTGAGCATAATCTCCTCCATGTCATCTTCTTTACCGAAAATAGCATTGATTGTTTTTTTGAACCATGATACCTTTGTCCCTATATCTTGTGGACCTGAAATGCTTCTCACATATTGGATTCGCGGTGTCTGGGGAGGAGGAGGCCAGACAAGAACAGGTAACTGAGGACTGAGGGCTGAGGACTGAGGACTGAGTTCAGGCGTAGCACACCCAATAATTAAGATAATAAGAGCGTATAGCGTGTAGCGTATAGCGTGTATCATATTTAAGTTAAAATTATCAATTATCAATTATCAAGTTCAATTTTATTGATAATTTTTCATTGAGAATTGATTATTTGAAATTGTTTTAATTTCATATCGGCCTGCTGAGTTTCATATAGAGACGTTTATACTCTGAACTTGAACTAGTAATTATCTTTGAAACATTATATTCTATGGAAAAGGATGTACTGCCTAACCTATAATAAGTTTCTATTTGATATTCCCTGTTTTTCGTTCCATACACTCTCTCATCAGGACCGTACCAGCTATACCATCCTTTGCTCCACCATTCTTCCCTCCACCATGCTGAGAAGGACAGGTTTTTAAAGATATGGTACTGCAATCGTCCTTCATAAGAATATTTTTGTATTTCATTTGAATTTATCTTTCCAGTAGTATAGCTGGACTTAAAGGTAGTATCCCCTTTGCCCCGGATAGGATATCGCACTTCTCCTGACATAGTATAATCCCTGATATTTTGTGCCCATTGACTTTCAGTTGACCAGAAGGATATTTCTGATCCTCCCACCCCATTTGTTAAGTTGGAATATCTCCCTTCTGCTTCTACAGTCCAATACATCCTTCCGAAACCCTTCCCAGTGACTCCTGTCTTGAGTTTATGTTCTCTGGAATCAAAATGGGCTGTCTTATCAGGTTTATCCGGTATTGTATATGCTGCATCATATGTCTTATAGGAAAAGTTATAATTTGAATATATCTTTCCTGCCCTGAGTTGTCTGGTTGCAAGACCAAGACCAAATGTATGATCAACCATTTTATAGTCTCCCTGATTCAATTTATTAGCATAAGAAAATCCGTAGCTTGAAAGAAAGTCAAGAGATTTTATTGGTCGCTTATAGTCCAGGTTCATGGCTGTATCATAGAGCTCCTCATGCTCACCATTCCTGTCACCAAATCGGTAACGGAGGTCTGCCTTGCCACGGAACCAGGTATTAAACCGGTAGTTCCACAGAGCGGTAACATTATGGAAATTGGTTATTCCTCCCCTTCCTGTTTCAGATGTGAGAAAATCGTAACCATAGCTATGGTGGAAACGCCCAAGTGGACTTAATTTCAATAGAACCCCGATATTCGTGAGGGTTGAGATATCTATATTTGAGTAGTGAAAGTACGTGGACAGGGTAGTATCTTTCTTGATGTGTACATCTATCGTACTTCTCAGGTTCTGGCCGGTATAAGTCCTGTAAGGATTGGAATATTCGAAAAAATTTCCGCCCAGTGAGTAGTTCAGTTTTGGAGACTTCAGTGCCCCGGTTATTCGAAAGTCAACCCCGTCAAACTCTATCTTTTCTTCCACCCGCTTCCTTTGATAGACAGACTGTCCAAAAATATTCGTTACCTTTTCGATTTGATCCCTATCCTGAGTATAATCCCAGTGATTATATGAAATTATTGTCACAGGAAGTTTTCTCTGTGTAACAAATAAGCTTGCTCCGTATGTGTTGGAAGTGACTTCGTATGGTGACGCACCCCATCCCTCTATCCGGGATGTAGCTCTCATTGCAAAAATATTCAAGGAGACAGGTCTTTGTGGAAGCAAGGAAGCAGAAAGATCATAACTTATTCCCTTATTTCTGCCGCTTAAATCATCTTTTATTTCCTCATTTATGAATGATACACTCGTGGAAAATAATAAAAGTCTGGGATGATATATGAAACCGCTAAGCCCCAATTTATACCTTTGCTCAAAGGCGGACCAATTGCTCTCGGTCTTGTTTCCATCATGAATGGTTTTTGTGCTGTAATCCCGATAGGTAAGCTCAATCAGACCTGAAAAATGGTATTTTCTACCGTAGAAGGCTTTTTGTTGAGCAGATACTTGATCAGGTGTAATGAATAAAAGAAAAAAGAATGAAAGAACAAATAAACATAAAACTGCCCTTATTAATTTCCCAAGAGTCATGCATATTGTGTTGCAAAAATTATACCAAATATGCTGTTATAGCTTGCTGGCATCTATTTTATTTCCTTGAGATACTGAAAGACCTGTATTCTTCTGTTAAAGGTATCAGTTACATATATCCTGTCTTTCCTGTCTATATACATCCCTGTAGGATATGAAAATTCGCCAGGCTGTCTGCCGCTGTTCCCTACCCAGAGGAGTAATCTTCCCTCCTCATCAAATATCTGGAAATTAGAGAATGCGGTATCTACTATGTACACATGCCCCTCTGAGTCTACTCCTATACCGGCAGGCCTTGAAAAGAAACCAGATGCATCTCCAAGTTTGCCAAATTTTTTTAAAAAATTTCCATCAGGATCAAATATCTGAACCCTGGAATTAAATGCATCAACCACATAGAGCCTTCCAGACCTGTCAATGGCTAAATAGCTTGGGAAGTTAAATTCTCCATCACCCCGGCCTTTCTTCCCGATAGTGAACAAAGGTTGCCTCGTATTACCATCATATACCCTTATTATATGATTCTGTGTATCAGATACGTAAAGCCTGTCTTTCTCTTCATCGAAGACGATACCTGAGGGGTTTTTGTATCCTTCGGTAACACCTAGAACTGTAATAACATCTCCGTTCTTCTTTTTTAAAACATATACTTTGTCACTGCCCGAGTCTGATACATAGATGATTCCCCTTTTATTGTCTATAGCAAGGCTGATAGGCGTAGTAAGAGTTCCTCTTCCGATAAGTCGCAGGATATTTTCCTCCAGGTCAAAGACAAATACTGCGCGCCGGGTTGAGTCCGCAACATAGACATTTCCTGCTGTATCTGCAGCCACACCATTTGGTCTCATTAACCACTCAATCCTTTCTTTCCCTATAAGAAATGACAGAAATTTATTTGGTTTTCCGAAATCATACTCGTTTGACCATTGTTTCAGAAACTTAATCCTTGGAATTTCAGGCGGCGGGGGCCAGACAAATTCCTTGTCCGGTTGTTCCGATTTAGGAGGAGAAGAAGCGCAACCGATGAATAGCACTAATATAGCGTATAGCGTGTAGCGTGTAGCGTGTGACAAAATAGCGTTTAGCGTATAGCGTGTAGCGTATAGTTTTTTCAATGGCATCATCATATCTCCAATTTCACTAAGAATTTTCCAGCTTTCTTATCATGCGTCATTCCGTGCTTGTCCGGAATCTTTCTTCGTATTATCCCCCTTTGCCAAAGGGGGATGAAGGGAGATTTTAAGAATCACAAATACCCCCATATTCTTTCGAGAACACCCTATGTATTCTCAAATACCTCTTTGTCAGAAAACCTGATGACTCTTAAACCAATGTCTTTCATATATCCATCCCTTGCCCTATCTTTCGCTTTTCCTTCAGA
>Ga0194113_10006077_pt1 | contig 15383 bp, 13 predicted proteins | sample TA2MahC200mmetaG_FD_146193 | JGI IMG/M metagenome (GOLD analysis project Ga0194113, IMG submission 146193) | Freshwater microbial communities from Lake Tanganyika, Tanzania - TA2015017 Mahale Deep Cast 200m | ecosystem: Environmental > Aquatic > Freshwater > Lake | place: Tanzania: Lake... | reverse complement strand
AGACAGCGTCTTCTTCACTTCATTGAGTATTTCAATACAACCATGGCGAAACCTTTTAAATGGACTTACACAGGATATCCACTCAAGGCATAAAAGGGGGTTAAGAACTTCTGCCGACGTGTACTAGTTGGTTACTACACTTGATATCGAAGAGCCTGTTTATTTAAAGGATAGCATAGCATGCTGGAATTGTCAAGAATTTCTAATGGGTAGTAGGAAATTTCCTTGACAAGTGGATGATAAAATGGTAAAATTACCAACGGTTATTTTAGAAATTAGAAAATATCAATAATCGCTTAACTTAGGAATTTTCTGTACCGGGCAAAATTGTAAGATATGGCAGTACCTCAAAATCGTTTAGAACAAATGCTCGCCAAGCTTAGAGAGCGTGGCTTCCGGATTACCCCCCAAAGGTTAGCCGTGCTCAAAATATTAGCTTCCAGCGAGGACCACCCAAGCGTGGAACAAATCTATGAACAAGTGAAGGCGGATTTTCCCACCACCAGTCTGGCTACTATCTACAAGGCCGTAACGCTTCTCAAGGAATTAAACGAGGTATTGGAACTCGGATTCCCTGAAGGTAGCAACCGCTATGATGGGAACAAACCGTATCCTCATCCGCATATGATATGTATTAAGTGTAAAAATATAATGGACCCAGACCTTATGGGCCTTAAACAACTGACCGAAGAGGCAGCCCAAAAAACCGGCTATAAAATCATAGACCATCGCCTTGATTTCTTTGGTATCTGTCCCGCTTGTCATGAAAAAGAGTAAGCAAACTTGTCTTTAAGAAAGAAAAGTTTGATCAAAAGAAATAATTGGAATATAGTAATTCGTTTAGGATTTTTTTACCCTGTAATGGATAATAATTATCAATAAAGATTTATAATCCTCTTGACAAGTTATTGAGAGTATTGTATAATATATCTGCAATGGATAATAATTATCAATAGAGAATTATAATTTTTAACTAAAAAAGGGCCGCTTGAGATTCAGCGGCCAGTAAAAGCATAATCGTGAAGCCGGTTCCTAAACCTGCTTGCTTTTCTGGGTCGCTCTACGCTCGGGTAGGCTGTGAGAAGGAGCTGGTTGAGATTCGCCAGCCATGAAAAGGCAGTGGAAATAGGAATAAAGTCTGGATTGAGTAAAAAGCAAAACAGAAAGCAAAATAACTTTTCAATGCACCGGACCTCCATTGGCAGCTTTTGGCAGAAAGCAACCAAAAGCTAAATGCCAATGTAGGCCGGTGAGCTCTCACATTAGCTATACAAATCCAAACCTGAAAGAAAAGGAGAACAGAGATGAATAAAGATAGCAAGAGCCCGGTAACGGGCAGGGCTCACGAACACATAGCTGGCAGAGGCACGTCGATCCGAGACTGGTGGCCGAACCAGTTGAACCTGAATATTCTGCACCAGCATTCCCCCTTGTCCAATCCGATGGGCGAGGAGTTCAACTACGCTGAGGAATTCAAAAAACTCGACCTGGAGGCCCTGAAGAAGGACCTCTATGCGCTGATGACCGACTCGCAGGACTGGTGGCCCGCCGATTTCGGTCACTACGGGCCTCTCTTCATCCGGATGGCGTGGCACAGCGCAGGCACCTACCGCATCGGCGACGGCCGCGGGGGCGCGGGGCATGGCACCCAACGCTTTGCCCCCCTCAATAGCTGGCCGGACAATGCGAACCTCGACAAGGCGCGCCGGCTGCTCTGGCCGATTAAGCAGAAATACGGCAAGAAAATCTCCTGGGCCGACCTGATGATTCTCGCCGGCAACTGCGCTCTAGAGTCGATGGGCTTTAAGACGTTTGGCTTCGGCGGTGGGCGCGAGGACATCTGGGAGCCGGAAGAGGACATTTACTGGGGGACCGAGAGCGAGTGGCTTGGCGACAAGCGCTACTCCGGTGACCGGGAACTCGAGAATCCTCTCGCCGCCGTGCAGATGGGTCTGATTTACGTGAACCCGGAAGGACCGAACGGTAACCCGGATCCACTTGCCGCAGCCAAGGACATTCGGGAGACGTTCGCGCGCATGGCCATGAACGACGAGGAGACCGTCGCGCTCATCGCCGGCGGACACACCTTCGGCAAAACCCATGGCGCCGGTCCTGCGTCCCGTGTGGGGCCTGAGCCCGAAGCGGCTGGCATCGAGGAGCAAGGCCTCGGCTGGAAGAGCAGCTTCGGCACCGGCAAAGGCAGTGACACCATCACCAGCGGCCTGGAGGTCACTTGGACCACCACACCAACGAAGTGGAGCTCCAACTTCTTCTGGAACCTGTTCGGCTACGAATGGGAACTGACAAAGAGCCCGGCCGGTGCGCATCAGTGGATACCGAAGCATGGGGCAGGTGCCAATTCGGTGCCGGATGCCCACGACCCGTCGAAGCGTCACGCGCCAGCCATGCTGACCACTGACCTCGCCTTGAGGTTCGACCCTGCGTACGAGAAGATATCGAGGCGCTTCTACGAGAACCCCGACCAGTTCGCGGACGCGTTTGCCCGGGCGTGGTTCAAGCTGATGCACCGCGACATGGGGCCGCGCTCACGCTATCTCGGTCCGGAGGTCCCGGCTGAGGAGCTGATCTGGCAAGACCCGGTACCCGCAGTCGACCATGAGCTGATCGACGCGCAGGACATCGCAGACCTCAAGGGCAAGATGCTTGCCTCGGGTCTGTCGATCTCGCAACTGGTTTCGACCGCGTGGGCTTCAGCGTCTACGTTCCGTGGCTCCGACAAGCGCGGCGGTGCGAACGGGGCGCGTATCCGTCTTGCGCCGCAGAAGGACTGGGAAGTCAACCAGCCGTCCCAACTGTCGACTGTACTGCAGGCCCTTGAGGGAATCCAAGCGGAGTTCAACAGCGCGCAGTCTGGAGGGAAGAAGGTGTCGCTTGCCGATGTGATTGTTCTGGGCGGATGCGCAGGCGTCGAGCAAGCTGCCAAGAATGCCGGTCACGATGTGACGGTTCCCTTCACGCCAGGGCGCACGGATGCGTCGCAGGAACAAACTGACGTGGCTTCATTCGGCGTACTCGAACCGGCTACAGACGGTTTCCGCAACTACCTCAAAACCAAATACGCCGTATCGGCAGAGGAACTACTGGTTGATAGGGCGCAACTGCTGACGCTGACCGCTCCTGAGATGACGGTTCTCATTGGGGGTATGCGCGCCTTGAACGCCAACTTCGGACAGTCCCAGCATGGCGTCTTCACCAAGCGGCCAGAGACGCTCACCAATGACTTTTTCGTGAATCTGCTCGACATGAGCACGACGTGGAAGGCAACCTCGGAAGACGATGACGTGTTCGAGGGTCGTGCTCGCGCAACGGGCGAACTCAAGTGGACCGGCACTCGTGTCGACCTAATCTTCGGTTCGAACTCCCAACTCCGGGCCTTGGCGGAAGTCTACGGGTGTGAGGACTCCCAAGAGAAGTTCGTGCACGACTTTGTCGCGGCGTGGAACAAGGTAATGAACCTTGACCGCTTCGACCTCGCCTGGTCGTAGTAAAAAAGTCTTCGAGGGCTTCTGAATTGACATGCATCGACGCGATGGCTCGCTGGCGCTTTACGTTCAGAACGAGGCGCCGGAAAGCAAGAAGCGGGCAAACTGGCTCTCTGCGCTTGCCGGGGCATGTTTCAAATTGTCTCAAAAATTAGTTGACAATCCTTCGTAAAACGTAATACGTAATACGTAACCAAACTTTTCTTTAAGAAAGAAAAGTTTAATCAAAAGAAATAATTGGAATAAAAAGTAATTTTTTTCATTACGCATTACGTTTTACGCATTAAGCATCACGTTCTTGAAGTGTAAACCGTTTTCTGAAACATGCCCGGATGGTCGCAGTTATAAATCCCCTTTTCTCGCCTGACCCCGACATGTTCTGGGATTTCCTATCGCTGACTCCAGAATCAATACACCAAGTCACCATTCTCTTCTCAACCTATAAGACACATCTTCCCTGTTGCCAAAGTGTTTTCAAACGTGAAACGTGATGCGTGAAAGGAATTCTCTATTCACGTTTCACGTATCACTTTTCCCATGCCGAAATCAACGGAACCAGGTAAATCCGTCCTCTGAAATATAAACTATTTTCTGAAACATGCCAAAAGGTCTTTCTAAAATTTCTGATGTAGATATTGCAGATTTTTAAGATATATGGTATAATTAAATAACTTATCGAAAATTTTGATATTTGCCTTAGGGAGTTTAGGAATGATAAACTTAGGAATTGACGTAGGTTCGGTGAGTGTGAAGCTTGCTTTAATCGGAGATATGGAAGATAAGGAACTTTTTGACCGCATCCTCTCTGAATATCCGACGTTTTTCAAAATACATGATGGACTGTCGCCCCGCTTTTATAAGCGGGAGAAATTAATGCTGTTATCTCAGTATCGACGGACTAAAGGTGAACCCATTTTGGCAACATACAATCTTCTGGAGGAGTTGCGCGAATACCTCTCTGAAGTTGATGGCATTCGGGTTACAGGTTCAGGCAGCACTTTAGTTGGCGAGTTATTAGGCGCTTCTCAGGAAAACGATTTCAGAGCTGTTGCAAAAGGCGTAGGCGTTTTACATCCTGAAGTAAAAACGATCTTCGAGATGGGCGGCGCTAATTCTAAATACATTCGCATCAATATTGACGAAGAGTCAGGAATAGTTGGCATTCAAGATTATGAACGAAATGGCGAATGCGCTGCGGGGACAGGTTCTTTCATCGACCAGCAAGCTACTCGTCTGCAATATGATATCGAAGATATAGGCGACATTGTAATGTCAGCCGACAAAGCGGCTATCGTTGCCGGTCGGTGTTCGGTGTTCGCGAAGTCCGATATGATTCATGCGCAGCAAAAGGGCTATCAACCGCCAGAGATTCTCAAAGGGCTATGTGAAGCAGTGGTTCGGAACTTCAAAGGTAGCATTACCAAGGGGAAGAAAATTGAGCCAAAAGTCGCTTTCATCGGCGGCGTGGCAGCCAACAAAGGCGTCGTCCAGGCGATGAAAACGGTGTTCAAATTTACGGATGATGAATTTTTTGTGCCCGAAGGCTACGCGTGGATGGGGGCTATTGGCGCGGCCTTGTTAGAATCGGAAGCACTTGAGAAAAGGAAACCGCAGGGAATTGAAAATCTAAGCAGTTATGCCGCGAAAATTGGACGGGAATATTTTTCCACAATGGCACCGCTTTCAATGGAAAAAGTGACGCTTTTGCGCGACCGCGTAAAGCCGTATTCCTTCGACGGTCTGGAATTGCCTGTAGATGTCTACCTTGGTGTAGATATTGGTTCCGTAAGCACGAATTTAGTTGTGCTAAATGAACATGGCGACTTAATCAAAGAAATTTACACTTACACCCGTTCCAGACCGATTGAAGTAGTCGGAGAAGGGCTAAAAGAAATTGAAGAAGAAATCGGCGATAAAATCCGCGTCCTAGGCGTTGGCACGACGGGTTCTGGACGAGAATTGATTGGAAAATTAATTGGCGCTGATATAATCAAGGATGAAATTACCGCGCACAAGACGGGAGCAACGTTCGTTGGCAAGGCTCTCATCGATAGAGTACCTGACACTATTTTTGAAATTGGCGGTCAGGATTCTAAATATATCAGCATTCAAGATGGCATTGTGGTAGACTTTACGATGAATGAAGCATGCGCGGCGGGCACGGGCTCATTTCTCGAAGAACAGGCGGAACGCATGGGAATTCAAATCAAAGGTGAATTTGCAGAATTGGCGTTGAGTTCTAAAAATCCTATCCGTCTCGGAGAGCGCTGTACCGTTTTCATGGAAAAGGACATCACCCCCTTCCTTCAACGTGGCGCTTCCAAAGAAGATCTGACCGCTGGTCTGGCTTACTCCATTGCCATCAACTACCTGAACCGTGTTGTTCGTGGACGGAAAATTGGCGATACCATTTATTTTCAAGGCGGCACAGCCTACAACGATTCAGTAGCGGCGGCGTTCTCTACCATTTTGGATAAAGAGATTATCGTCCCGCCATACAATGGCGTGATTGGCGCAATCGGCGCGGCATTGTTAGCGAGAGAAAAAGTGCAGGCAACTCAGGCGGAAACAACCTTCCGCGGCTTCAGCCTGGACAAGATTGATTATACCCTGCGCGAGTTTACCTGTAGAGCGTGTTCCAACTATTGCGACATTCAAGAATTTAAAGTTGAAGGCGAACGAACCTACTGGGGCGACAAATGTTCAGACCAATTCCGCACCCGTAAAATTGACAAAGAAGCGGTTATTCCTGACCTTATAACATTCCGGCAGGAAGCCTTTATGGAAGGTTATGAAGAGAAGAATGGGTCGGGCATCAAGATTGGAATGCCGCGAGGAATGTATTTTTACGAACGATTCCCATTCTGGAATCGGTTCCTCAGTGAATTGGGATTTACTATAATTCTCTCTTCGACGACCAACAAAGAAGTCGTCAACTATGGCGTTGATGCCGTAGTCGCCGAGCCTTGTTTTCCAATAAAAGTTATCCACGGGCATGTCAATGATTTGTTGAAAAAAGAAGTTGATTACATTTTCATCCCGCACGTTGTCAACTCCGAAACCAATTTTCCTGAAGTTTATTCCCACGTCTGTCCATGGGGGCAGACTCTTCCCTTTGTGATTAAATACGCGCCCCTGCTGGAGGGAAACGAAGAGAAACTTTTGCGGCCGATGGTTCACTTTAGAGATGGTATCGAAATCGTCAAAAAGGAACTACGGGTATTTACCAAACAGTTCGGCACTTCCAAACAACAAACAGACAAGGCTGTTGAGATGGGCTACGAAGCGCAAAATGCTTTCCGCAATAAATTGCTGAAAGCTGGGGAGGAGGCATTGGAAATATTGCAAGAGAAGGGTGAACCAGCAATCGTGTTAGTTGGACGGCCATACAATATTTACGACAGCGGAGCCAATTTAGACATTCCTCGCAAACTGCGCGATTATTATGGCGTGAATGTCATTCCTTTTGATTTTCTACCTTTTGACGATATAGATATCTCCGATGTCAACCCCAATATGTTCTGGAACTATGGCAGAAAGATTCTTCAGGCGAGTAAGGTAGTCGCTCGATATCCGAACCTCCATATCATCTACATCACAAATTTCAAATGTGGTCCGGATTCATATATCAAACATTTTGTCAATGACGCTTCACAGAAACCATATCTGTCGCTTCAATTCGACGGACACAGCAACGACGCAGGCTTCATGACCCGATGCGAGGCATATCTGGATAGCAAGGGATTTTTGCGCTGGTGGGCGCGGGAGTGAACGAAATTCGGAGAGGGGCAAGATGGCAAGATGGCAAGGGGGCTACGGAATTAGGATTTCGGAATTATTTCCCCTTAATAAAGGGGGCCAGGGGGTTGTTAATTCCGCATTCCCGGTTCCGAGAAAGGGGGCGGCTCAATGGAAACAATATTAGAATTGCTTTTCCAGGAAATACGCCGTTTTTCAGTAGAAGAATATCACCGGATGAACGAGTTTGGCATTTTACAACCTGGCGAGCGGGTGGAATTGATTGATGGAATTTTAAAACAGATGAGTCCGAGTGGCAGTCAACATGCTGCTTGTGTAAGCAAGCTAATGAATCTATTACTTCCTCCATTGCAAGGGCGTGCCTTAGTGCGTGTTCAAAACCCTATCGTGCTTGATGATAAAACGGAGCCGGAACCGGATGTAGCTATAGTCAAGCAACGCAACGATGACTATTCAGCGGCGCATCCGCGACCCAACGATGTTATAATAGTGATAGAAGTTGCCGATACAACCTTAGAGTATGATAAAAGAGTGAAATTGTCGCGATATGCTCAAGCAAATATTGAAGAAGTCTGGATAGTCAATTTGGTGGAGCGGCGAGTTGAGATATATAAGGAAGTAGTTTGGCTTAAAGACCGCGCGGCAGTCTATCGGACACGCACAGATTATTACACGGATGATGTGATTTCGGTTTCTGCGTTTCCTGACCTTGAAATAGCCGTTGCCGACATTTTGCCATAAGCTAAGAACTTGTTGAGCAGCTTTGCTTAGTTCGCAAGTCTAACTGGAGGTGAAACACAATGGCAACCGATACCAAAAATAAAAAATCCAGTCGCCGCAGACATACTGTGAAACGTGATGAATCTGAGCCAATCGAAATTTCACCTTATATCAAATCAGTGATGGAAGGTGCACCGCCGAAGTATTTGGATGATGAAATCGAAGCGATTAATATAGCAAAGAAACTCGGCTGGTGTCCTAAACCAGGTGAAGGTTCGCCGGCGTATAGACCGGGAAGCTATATGGAATATCTGCATAATCATCCAGAAGAAGTTGACCGGATTCTAAGGGAACATGGAATCGACCCGGATGAAATAAATAGAATTTTAGAGCAAGGAGGGGGAATACTCCCCGGTTGGAATGGCAAGAAGAATAAGCGAAACCAAACGTAGACATGAAGCTCATGGATATACGAGGAGCCTGCTTACTACGATTTATCAGTATTCTGAATTCATTGAGCATGTTGATACCCAGACAATTATCATATCGTCTGATGGGTCTGGTCAGTTCTACATACCATCGTTGGCACTGTTTCAACAACTGGTACCTCACTCAACACCCATAGGAGTTGTGTTCTACGACGGCTCATTTTTAACCATTAAAGAAATCTTTCGCTATGACTATGCCAACAATGAGATTGAACCCCGGATTATTCGTTCAGAATTTAGTTACCATTATCAATCTCCGCCGCTACGGTTTTTCTTTCGCTATGACTATCATCCTGGAGTAGGAAATTTGACGACGCATCCACTCTATCATTTGCATGTTGGCTGTTGGCATTCCGGGGAGGAAAAGTTCTCCGGCAAACCGCGCTTCAGAGTGCCTGAAGTGATGTTGGAAGAAGTATAGGAATAAATTCCTCTTCTTTTCTTTTTGATCAAACTTTTTCTTTTAGGAAAAGAAAAAGTTTGGTTGGAATTGATTATTCGTGATTTTTTGACATAGCAAGAAACCCGTTTTCTCTGAGAAAACGGGTTTCTGAACAAGGAGGCATTTTTAAGCATGGACAACCAGAGTTTAAAAGGCAGAACACTATACATTCCTCAGATGAACTACGCTGGTTCGCGAGCGTTGGCTGCTGTGTTTCGGTCAGTTGGGATAGATGCGACTGTATCCCCCGATTCAGACCCACAAACGCTTGAATTAGGCGGCAAATATACGTCAGGCGATGAGTGCTATCCTGAAAAAGTTACTTTGGGTGATTTTCTGAAATTAACGGAAATGGAGGATTTTAAGCCAGAAGAGACTGCTCTTTTCATGGCAACAGCCAATGGTCCCTGTCGCTTTGGTCAATATTCGATATACATCCAAAAAGTGATGCGAGATTTGGGATATGACGATGTGATGATATTTGCGCCGAGTAGTTCCAACGGTTACGGTGCTGAAGGCGAAAATGCGACATCATTGGAACGGACAGCCTGGTGGGCGATAGTTAGTTCGGATATCCTACAAAAAATGTTGCTAAAAACTCGGCCTTATGAGATTAACGAAGGCGACACTGACGAAGTTTTTAAGAAAGGCGTCGATAAACTCTGTCATGCTATTGAACAACAAGGCGCGACGGGAAAAGAGCGACTGGCGAGAATAATGGAAGTATTAACCACAGCACGCGAGCAATTTCATCAGATTCCCATCAATTATAATCCCGAATTTCCGTTGATTGGAATCGTCGGTGAGATTTTCTGCAGGCTGAATAATTTCAGCAACGATAACCTCATCCGTCGAATAGAAAAATTCGGCGCTGAAACCTGGCTTTCCGATATAACCGAATGGGTTTGGTATACCAAAGTTGAACATATAAGAAGACTCCGTGAAGCGCGCAAAAGGTTTTCAAAAGATATGCTCATAGCAAAGATTAAGAATTCTTTTCAAAAGTCAGATGAACACAAACTGTTGAAACCGTTTGAAGAAGATTTCCGCGGCTATGAGGAGCCAGAGGTTTCAGAACTTCTTGATTATAATGAACCGTATCTACCATGCCCACCCGGCGCAGGCGGCGAAATGGTGTTGAATATCGGCAGGGCTATTTACCTCTACGAAAAAGGCGCAGATGGTGTAGTGGATATCAGTCCCTTTACCTGCATGAACGGTATTGTCTCGGAAGCGCTCTACCCGCGCGTCAGCCGCGACCATGAGGGGATTCCCATCCGTACTTTCTATTTCGATGGCACGCAATTGGATTTAGACCGAGACATCGGCATTTTTATTGAGTTGGCGCGTAATTATAAGCGGAAGAAAAGTAAAAAACGTAAAACGTGAAACGTAATGAGTGACCGGAGGGTGTCCGGCAATTGGTTGAGGCGCATCAACGCGCCGAGGAACGGCTTTCCAAGCTGGAAATGGCCGTGCAACAACTAATCGAAGGTCAAAAACATCTAACCGAAGGACAACAACGTCTCACGGATACTGTCGGTGGGCTCAAGGGGCAGGTGTTAGAGATTACTTATCGCAACAAGGTTTTCGCGTATTTCGGAACGCTATTACGACGAATGAAGGTCATAGAACCTCACACACTGGAAGATGAGCTCGAAACAGCGCTCACGCCTGACGAATTTCATGATGTTCTTCTTATTGATTTGTTGGTGACCGGCAAGTTGCGTTATGTTCCTGAATCGCCTGATATCTTGTTAGCGTTGGAAATTTCGTCGGTGGTGGATAGGACGGATATTCTTCGCGCGGCGCGTCGAGCAAGTCTGTTACGCAAGGCGGGGTATCCTGTGGTATCAGTCGTTGCCGGCGAGATTGTGACACAAGGCGGGGAGGCGGCTGCCAAGGAGCAAAATGTGATGTTGACGCAAGATGGTCAGGTGACATTTTGGAAGGAATCGCTGGCTTCGTGGGAGGGCCTAGATTGGCTGGCGAAGGGACACAAACGGAGGTATAGAAAAGAACGCTATGTCAAGCTCAGAGAAATTCAGCAAAAGCAGAAGAGAATTCTTGAAAAAATCTACCAGTATTGGGCTTGGACTCTACGGTGTAATGCGATTGGGTATTAACTTTAAGGCTGCCGATGCTGCTGACGTGAAATCGAAAGTCGTAATAGCTCAAGATGATGGAGTTATAGATAACCAAAACGCGGTTGTTGAAAGCGTTGTTCAAAAGCTACTGGACGATGCGCTTATGAATCTAATGGGAGTAAAAAATAGAAATGCGGCGTGGAGTCGATATTTTGATAAAAAAGACATCGTGGGGATTAAAGTCAACACCCTTGCAGGCAGGCGCATGTCTTCACATATTTCAATTGTCAAGGCGATTATCAATGGTTTGAAAGCGATTGGCATTCCAGAAGAAAATATCATTATTTGGGACAAAGCTGATAATGACTTAACAGGAGCGGGATTTGAAATTAACACAACTCGCAAGGGTGTAAAATGCTTGAGCACAGAATCTACAGTGGAATATGGCGACTTAATCGTGTATGGCAGTATCGCAAGTTGCTATAGCAATATTCTCTCTAATTGTACAGTTCTGGTGAACGTCCCTGTGCTAAAACATCACAGCATGGCGGGCGTAACCATCAGCCTGAAAAATTGGTTGGGTGCAATTCACAACCCTAATAAATATCATTTCAACGCCGCTGCCGACCCATACATAGCCGATATAAATATGCCCGATATTCTGCGAAAGAAACGTCAGCTTATCGTATGCGACGCGCTGTTAGCTCAGTACAATAGCGGCCCCGGATTCAATCCGAACTACACATGGAACTGTAACAGCTTGCTGGTCGCTACCGACCCGGTCGCGCTGGATTCTGTAGGCGCGCAGATGATTGAAGCGAAGCGAAAAGAGATGAAATTGCCCTCGCTTAAAGAAGCAGGCATTGAACCCAAGTATATTGCAACAGCGGCGGATGATGAACACCAGCTTGGAACGAATGATTTAGAGAAAATACAGATTGCCAGGGTGTAACCTACTACACTGTAAAATAAATTATGACAAGTTCGATTTTCTTAACCACCAAGACACTAAGACACAAAGAAAAGAAAAAACTATTCCTTCGTGTCTTAGTGCCTTGGTGGTTAGCTTTTAAACTTGTCAAGACTTATTTTACAGTGTACTACATTGTTAAATAAATTATGATAGTTATTGTAGTAACGACTTCAGTCGTTTGGTACAGTTTGAAGAAAGTCGTTACTACAATGCCAATCAAAACTATGAAAAGGTTCTGAACCTTTTCAAGGTTTCCAAATGAGGAGGTAGCTAAATGGATAAGAATATGCTGTATATTATCGAGAAGTACGAATCGGAGTTGCTGGATGACTGGATAAAGGAGCAGTTATCGGCTCCAACTCTCCGCCCTGATTTGATAAATGAGTCGGAACTGCGCCAGCAGTCGGCAAAATTCCTGAATTCGTTTCGCGAGGCAATACAGAGTGGGAATCTGACAAACATTATGTCGCCCGAATGGACAGAGACGCGGGAGATACTGGGGCAAATTTCGCGCTCCAGAGCAGAGCGGGGATTCACTTCTTCTGAGACAGCGACGTTTGTTTTTTCCTTAAAACAGCCGCTTTTCAATCGCCTAATCAAGGAATTTAGTGGCAAGTTAGAGGCTTTAGTCGAGGAGACGTGGACTGTCACTACCCTTTTGGACAAGTTGGGGCTTTATACTAATGAACTATACCAGCAGAGCCGTGAAGGTGTGATAGCCCGCCAGCAGAGAGAGATATTGGAACTCTCGACCCCGGTGGTGCAGTTGTGGGATGGTGTTTTGGCGGTGCCGCTGATAGGAACTCTTGACAGCGAGCGCACTCAGATAGTGATGGAGAACCTATTGCAGATGATAGCCGATACAGGCTCGAACATCGCCATCATTGACATCACGGGTGTCCCGACGGTAGACACGCTGGTTGCTCAACACTTGCTCAAGGCTGTAGCAGCCACCCGTCTGATGGGGGCGGATTGTATCATCAGCGGTATCCGCCCGCAGATAGCCCAGACTATGGTAACCCTGGGTGTGACGTTCGATGTCGTAACTAAGTCAACGTTAGCCAAAGCCTTCGAGCTTGCCTTACAGCGGACTGGGCTTACAGTCACGAGCACTTAGTACCTATCCGAAAACCTCTTGTCATTCTGAGCAAAGCGAAGAATCTTTCTCTTGGAAAGAGATGCTTCACTTCGTTCAGGATGACAGTTTTCGGATAGGCTCTTAATGCCAGGAACCCATTTTCTCTGAGAAAACGGGTTTTTGGGTTTCAACGAGGTGTTTTTATGGAACGTATACCGATTCTCAAAATGGGTGACCTTCTTCTGGTGACTATACAGGTGGATATGTACGACCAGTTGGCGATGAAAAAGGGATGGAACTCCTCCGTGCCTCGCTAAGGATGCAGGCAAAGGAGGGCAACGATGTTAACTCAGAAACATGATACTCTGTTAATCCGTTCATCAGAAGACATAGTCAGGGCGCGGCAGGCTGCACGGACGTGGGCTGTGGAACAGGGCTTCAGCCTGGTGAGCCAGACAAAACTCGTGACGGCAGTTAGTGAGATTGCCCGCAACATGGTGGTGTTTGGCGGCGGCGGAACCATGCGAATGGAAGTTCTTGACGCTGGAGCCCGCGAGGGACTTAGATTGACCTTTGAGGACAAAGGGCCAGGCATTCCAGACATCGAACTTGCCATGAAAGATGGTTACACTACTGGGAATGGTCTCGGCCTGGGCTTAGGTGGCACCAAGAGGTTGGTGAACGAATTTGATATCGTCTCCCGCGTGGGAGAGGGTACACGCGTCACTATTACGATGTGGCAGTGACTTAAAAACAGATATGGGTTTTGTGCAGAAGCAAAGACTTCTGCACTCCAGATATGGGTTTCTGGCGAAACGACAGCATCGTTAAATATATTTTGGAGTGCATCAGTCTCTGCTGATGCACATGCAGAAGCAGATATGAATAATATGAAATCCGAAATCCGAAATGTGAAATTGCCCGTCACGGAAGCAAGCCAGGTTGCAGAGGCGCGCCGCATGGCGACAAACTTAGCGCGCAACATTGGCTTCAACGAGACGGAAATCGGTAAGGTGGCTATCGTCGTCAGCGAGGCTGCGAGGAACTTAGTCAAACACGCCATCAGCGGCGAATTGCTCTTGAAATCGCTTAATTGTGAAGGTATTGCTGGCATTGAGATATTAGCGTTGGATAAAGGACCAGGAATGACCAACATAGCAGAATGTCTGCGCGACGGTTACTCCACTGCTGGTAGCATGGGGACCGGGCTTGGCGCTATTGTCCGTCTCTCTGCGCTATTCGATATCCATTCCATTCCCAGGGTGGGAACGGCTTTGCTTGTCCGTCTATGGTCGAAGCCGTTGCCCAAGAATCCTACGCGCTATAATCTGGATATCGGAGCAATTTGTCTGCCCAAACCCGGCGAGGAGGTTAGCGGCGACACATACGCAGTTGACCAACGCCACGACAGAAGCCTTATTTTGGTGGTTGATGGCTTGGGGCATGGACTGTTGGCGGCTGAAGCTGGCATGGAGGCGGTGAGGATATTCCAGAATAATATCAACCTTGGTCCTGCGGCAATTATAGAAGCAGCCCATTTTGCCCTGCGCGGCACTCGAGGAGCAGCAATGGCAGTATCAGAAGTCAACCGTGTTCAACCCCCCTCCGTTGACAAGGAAAAGCTATCAGTTAGATTTTCGGGAATAGGGAACATTGCCGGTGTTATTCTCTCTTCAGAGGAAAGCCACAGCATGGTATCCCACAATGGAATCGTTGGCCACAATGTCCATAGGATTCAGGAGTTTACCTATTCATTGCCTGTAGGAGGGCTTCTTGTAATGCATTCCGACGGGTTACAAAGTCGCTGGAACCTTGAACGCTACCCAGGTATAGCTGGAAGACACCCTAATTTAATCGCCGGGGTTCTCTATCGGGATTTCAACAGAGGACGTGACGATATAACAGTAATAGTAGCGCGAGCATAGACGGGGGATTTATCGTCGGCTCAGAAACCAGGTTTTTCGCTCAATTAGTAGTTTACGAAGTAAAGGCGACTCGGCGAGTTGCTCCATGTGTATCAACTTAAGGAATTTTTCGTGCAATTTATGCGTTCCAAACGCCTTGAACTGTTCAAGGCTAAGAAGCTAAAGTCCACTCCAAGTGGACTAAACCGGTTCCCAGTCGTCTTTGAGACGACTTGAGCGTCTTAGCCTGTGAATTGATTCACAGGCTTAAGTTGATGCGTATGGGGGCGCTACCATTTCACCCCATACGCATTAAGTTAAGGGTTGTAAAGAGGAAAGCACTTTGTTATCATGTCTGTTATCATCCAATCTATCATGATAAAAAGGCGCTTTCCGATGAACATTATACCGCAAGTAGCTCATACAAGG
>Ga0194113_10006072_pt1 | contig 15394 bp, 11 predicted proteins | sample TA2MahC200mmetaG_FD_146193 | JGI IMG/M metagenome (GOLD analysis project Ga0194113, IMG submission 146193) | Freshwater microbial communities from Lake Tanganyika, Tanzania - TA2015017 Mahale Deep Cast 200m | ecosystem: Environmental > Aquatic > Freshwater > Lake | place: Tanzania: Lake... | reverse complement strand
CGCTGCCACTGGTGCCCGGCTCTTCCAGGGTCTTCCGGGCACGCAGGGCCTCCCTGAGATCTTCCGCCCGAAAGGAACCGACGGGTTCGGTGCAGAATTGCCGTGCGGATGGGACGGGACGATCCCCCTCTCGCCCCTGGACCGCCTCTTCTCTTCTCCTTCGGCCCGGCGACGGTGCGACGTCCTGGCTGCCGGACCCGTTCTCCTACGTCTTCCCGCACCTAATAGGGGCCGTAGCCACTCGCTATAGTCCATAATCGGTGACTGTCCCCAATATCCACCTACTGACAAAACTGTCACTGCCCAACGCCCGCCCGGTGTGGGTCCGTAGACGAATCTGGGCCACTTCGCTGTCCGTCAGGCCCTCCGTCAGTTCCTTCCGCCACACCGCCGCCGACATCTCGTGGTACCAGCGGGGCAGGTTCAACCATCCCGATTCGACCTTCGGGTCGGTGTGCGCGGCCGCACTGGATCAGGCATACTGCCACGCCCGGCGGCAGAGCTTCGCCCGCACGGGATTCCGTTCCACGTATTTCAACGCCAGCCACAAATGCCGCCCGTCCAAAGCACACGAGTAGAACCGTCCCTGCCACAGATGGCCGCTGCGCCGGTGGAGACGGTTGACATATCGCGCGTAGCGAAAGTGGGTCCGCCCGATCGCCTGGGCGAGCGACTCTTCCGCCTGCGGCGTCGCCACCAGATGGACGTGGTTGCTCATCAGGCAATAGGCCCAGACTTCCAAGCCGTACTTTGCGGCCTGTTCCTGGAGCAGCTCCAAGTACACCCGCCGGTCGTCGTCCACGAAGAACACGTCCTGGCGGTTGTTCCCGCGCTGCGGCACATGATGGGCACACCCCACCGCCATCGCTCTGGCGAACCTGGGCATCCCAGGAGTCTACCGCTCCGCGCCGGCCCGCGTCAACAGAAACATAGGGACTGTCTCCCCGGTATCCCCCAAAGCCTGACCCCTTCATCCCCACAGAATAATAGGTGACTGTCCCCAATACAATGCCACAGAATAATAGGTGACTGTCCCCAATACAATGGTGCGAAACAGAACGATGGCGCCAAGGCGTTTCGGGGCGTTAGATGTCACGCGGTAACGTAGAAGATAATGGAAGGCCGAAACGGCCGCGCGGACTGTTTTTCAAACGCGCAGTAATTTCGGTCCGGGGAAGGTATTTTTTGCTTGACAGGAACCCTATATGGATGACCCCCTTCTTCCCCCTTCTTCACGTGACCCCCTTCTTCCACCCAGAAGCTGCCCCCGGTGGGCAACGGCCCTTGACAAGCATGTCCAGACCCACTATGTTCTACCCCGGTTTGGCACAGCAGATGGCACAGCGCAGATTGCCCATATTAACATGGCCCTTAAGTTGCTTTTTCATAGGTAGTTATGCGCGGTCGGCAGGCTCACGCATTAGACTTGAAGTCCCCTGCCCGCAAGGGCGTATGGGTTCACATCCCATCTCGGCCAGTACGGAACTTGCCGAAACGACCTGTCACCGGTCTCAGGGGAGACCTCAATGCCGGGCGGAAATCCACGGGCTCCATAGGAGATTCACGCGTATGACAGTGTCATCATGGCTGGGTGTGCTCATCGTGACGATCGCGGCCGGCGGGCCGGCTCCGCACCCGCCGGGCCTGAGCGTTCGCGCTGGGGTGTTGCTCAGAGAGGGAGCGCCCTGCCGGGCCGTTGGCGTCAATTACTTCGACGCGTTCGCGCGGACGCTCAAGGACCCGGGCGACACGTCCTATGAGGCCGGCTTTCGGGTTCTCGCCGAGCACGGGATTCCCTTTGCCCGCTTCATGTGCGGCGGCTTCTGGCCCGCGGACATGAAGCTGTACCAGCAGGACAGGACCCAGTACTTCCAGCGACTGGACGGAGTGATCCGGGCGGCCGAGAAGCATGGCGTTGGCCTGGTCCCGAGCCTATTCTGGCACATGGCGACCGTGCCCGATCTCGTCGGCGAGCCCTGCGACCAATGGGGCAATCCCGCCAGTCAGACACACGCATTCATGCGCACGTACGTCCGCGAGGTGGTGACGCGGTACCTGGACTCGCCCGCGATCTGGGGCTGGGAGTTCGGCAACGAGTACAATCTGCTCGCGGACCTGCCGAACGCGAAGGAGCATCTGCCGAAGATCGTGCCGACGCTCGGGACACCAGCGACCCGCAGCGAGCGCGACATCCTCACGCACGCGATGATCCGCACCGCCTTGCGCGAGTTCGCCAAGGAGGTCCGCCGGTACGATCGCACGCGGATGATCGGCACGGGCAACTCGATCCCCCGCCCTTCCGCCTGGCACCAGATGCACGAGGGGACCTGGAAGAAGGATGGGCCCGAGCAGTTCGCCCGGATGCTGGCCGACGACAATCCCGACCCCGCCGACACGCTCTCCGTGCACGTGTACGAAGAGGCGGCCGAGCGTCTCGCGGAGGCAGCCCACGTTGCGAAGAGTTGCGGCAAGCCTCTTTTCGTCGGGGAATTCGGCGTCCAAGGCGAAGGACCGGAGGCAAGGAAGCAGTTTCAATCGCTCCTGCGGCGTATCGAGGAGCTCCAGGTGCCGCTGGCGGCCCTATGGGTGTTCGACTATCCGCGGCAGTCCGAATGGGCCGTGCAGCCGGACGGCAGCCGGTCCTATCAACTGACCGCCATCGCGGAAGCGAACCGACGCATGCAGCATGCGGCCAGTGCCCCGGCAGACAGCTACCGCGATCGCCGCGAGCAGATTCTCAAACGCGACCCGAAGGCGAGAAGAGTGCCGGTGATCCCGCCGAAAGATCGGCAGATCCGCGTCATCATCGACTCGGACGCCCGGAACGAGATCGACGACATCTGGGCCCTGGCGCTGGCGCTTCTGGCCCCGGAGCGGTTCCGGATCGAAGGCTTCGTGGCGGCCAATTTCGACAACAGCCGTCCGGAAGCCGGCCTCGACAGCATCGAGGCCTCCCGCAAGGAGATCGAGACCATTCTGCAAAAGGCCGGCCTGGCGGGCCGCTATCCGGTGCTGCGCGGCGCGCCGCCCCTGCGCTACCAGTACGAGCCGTCGGAATCGGAGGGGGTGGACTTCATCGTCGAGAAGGCGATGGCTTCCACGCCCGAAGATCCGCTGTGGGTCGTCGGCCTGGGGGCCGCGACCGATATCGCCTCCGCATACCTGAAGGAGCCGCGGATCGCGGAGCGGATCGTCGTTTTCTGGCATTTCCGGACCCGCTGGCCCGAGAAATGCTGGAATTTCAACGTGATCGGCGACGTCCGGGCCGCCCGGCTCGTGTTCCACTCGGACCTGTCGTTCGTCCTGTTCGACACCGGGACCCACCTGAGCTGTCCGATGAGCGAATCCCGGCAATTCGCCGCCTGCGGCGAACTGGGCCGGTACCTGCACCAGTACCGCTACGAATCCGCCTGGTACCAGGACCCCAAGAAGGGCTTCTACGATCTGGGCGACATCGCCGCGCTGATCGATCCGGACCTGGCGTCCTGGGAGGTCGTCCAGTGTCCCGACGTGGACTGGGATCTCGCGTACAAGTTCAACGGCACGAAAGGTTCCATCTTGCGCTGCTATGATATCGACCGGGATCGGACGTTCGAGTTGTTTCAGCGAAAGCTGCAAATGATGTCACAATAATGGAAAGACGAGGTACACAAATCCCAAAATTCCAAATTCCAAGCACCAAATCCCAAACAAATCCAAAATCCAAAATTCCAATGACCGAAACGCACGCGCGGGCTCTGCCCGTTTTGGATTTTGAGTTTTGGTCATTGACATTTGTTGGGGATTTGGTGCTTGGGATTTGGGATTTTGAGACCTATTGTCTTCTCGGCATGAGCCTGTGCAAGGGTAACAGGGAGATCTTTCAATGAGCGCCAAACACGCTGCAATCCTGGTGATGAGTCTTCTGTCCGGTATCGCCCAGGGCGAGACCCTCACTATTCCTGCGGAACAGTTGCGGGACAAGATCCGCGGCGGGCTGCTGGGGCAGATCCTTGGCAATCTCAACGGCCTGCTGCATGAGATGAAGTACATCGCCGAGCCGGGCAACGTGACGGCGTACACCCCCGCCCTGCCCCAGGGCGCGTGGACCGACGACGACACGGATTTCGAATGGGTCTATATCAAGGTGATGGAGGACGAGGACTGCCTGCTCCTGCCGCCGGAGCGGATCAGCCGCTTGTGGCGCGAGCGGATCAACAAGCGGATCTGGTGCTCGAACCAGTACGCCCGGCAGTTGATGGATTTGGGCATTCCCCCGCCGCGGACGGGGATGCCGGTCTTCAATCCCTGGGCCGATTTCAACATCTCGGGCCAGTTCCTGTGCGAGACCTTCGGGCTGATCGCCCCGGCCCTGCCCCAGCGGGCGGCCCAAATCGGCCTGAACTACACCCGCGTCGCCATCGACGGCGAGCCCGCCCAGACCACGCAACTGTTCACGAGCATGATCGCGATGGCGTTCGTCCAGGACGACATCGAGACCCTTCTCGACAGCGGTATAGAGGCCCTCGACCCGGGCAGCACGATCGCTCAGATCGTCCAGGATGTACGGGCCTGGCACAAGGAGCACCCGGACGATTGGCGCGTCACCCGCGGGCTCCTGAAGGACAAGTACAGCAAGCACGACGGCCAGATGCGCGACCGCAACGGCTACGAGCTGAACACCGGCTCGATCATCGCCGCTCTGCTCTACGGCAAAGGCGATTTCGTCAAGACGATGATCACGGCGTTCAACTTCGGCTGGGACGCCGACTGCAACGCCGCCACCGCCGGCACCATCGTAGGCGTGATGAAGGGCTACCGCTGGATGCTCGCCCAGGACTGGCAGATCGTGGACCGTTACAAGAACACCACCCGCGAGAACATGCCCACTGACGAAACGATCACCAGCTTCGCCGACCGGCTCATGGATCTGGCGGAGAAGGTCATCCTCGAACAAGGCGGCCAAAGGCTCAGGAAGGATGGCCGGCTCGTCTATCAAATCCCCGCCCAGCGTCCAGCCTGCGTCCAACGCTTGGAAAGCCCCGAGACACAAACCGCCGCTTTACGCGAAAAGCTCCAAGCCGAAATCCACCGTGCCATTGGCGCGCCGGCCTCCCCGCAGGAAGCCGCCCGCGCCGCCTACTATGCGATCAGCTTGGACCTCGCGCCGTCGATCCGACAGAAACACCCGGAACAATGGTCGCACGCCTTGGCAGCGCTGAGCAATTATCAGAATGTCGTGCAAGTGCTCTTTCACCACTCTCCCACCCCCCTGGGTAACGAGCTCCGCCGGAAAGCCCTGGCCGCCGGCCTCCAGAAACCTGCCGCGCGAGCGAATCTGTGGTAGAATTCGAGCTATGAGTAACATCTATCTGGACTTGACGCGCAAGTTCAACAGCGGCCGGACACGGGCGATCCTCGCGGGCGGCCAAGCGGTGGTGCTTCATCGCCTGGCGGTCATGAGCAAGGATGGCGACTGGATTCTGCGCGAGGACCCCGAGACCATAGAGCACGTACTGACCGTCCTGGAGCGACACGGGGCTCGCTATCGGTTCGGCGCCCCCCTGGATGTGCGCTGGCTGGCGGGGGGATGGAGCACCCATCTGGAGTTCCAGTGGCAAGAGATCCGCGTGCGCACCGATTTTGTCACGCGACCGCCCCGACTCGATCAGAACTCCCTGCAGCGAATCTGGCAGAACGCCGAGGGGCAGGAGGTCCCGTTTCTGGGCACGACGGACCTGGCGGCCATGAAGAAGACCAACCGCGAGAAGGACTATGCGGTGATTGGCGAGCTCGCCCGCCGGATACCGGACTTCGACGGCCAGATCCTCCACTCGCGCAGCGCCCGAGACCTCCTGCAATTGGCCGAGCAACACCCGGATCGCATGCCACGCCTGATAGAGCAGCGCCCCGCTCTCGCGGCTCTCGGTCAAGGACGCGCGGCCCTGGAGGTTGCCTTGGACGCCGAGCGCCGCCAGTTGATCCGCGCCAACGAAGAGCGTTTGGCCCGGTACATGGAGGCCGCGCGACCGTGGGCGGCGGCCTGGCCGGCGCTCTCGCGAGAGATGGAAGGGCTGACACTCTGCGAGGCTCATCGACGCATGGTGCAGCGTGCGGAGACCTTGCTTCCTTTCCTGGTGCCGGGAGGATGGCCATGACGGAATTCCGCGACGAGTTCCTCAGCGAGGAAGACCTGGACCTGCAGTCGTTGACGGATGAAGAGCTCGATGCCGTCTGGATGGCGTGGCTGCGTCAGGCCCAGGGCACCAACGATGAAGACCGGTACACCTACTCGCACGGCGTGTTCACCCATGAGCCGGTCGTTGAGGAAGACGACGCGCAGGGCGCAAGAGCGGCAGGGCAAGAAGCGGAACAGTGAATGTAGGGTGTGCTGTGCACACCACCATCGATTGACGTTCGGAATTGGTGTGCACAGCACACCCGACATGACTGGCGTGCGTGAAAAAATGCCGGAGCAGCCGTCACAAGGAGGTAAAGAGGCACTCCGGAAAACCGGATTACTCAGCCATTGGCTATGTCCTGATGCCCCAGGCTTTCTCAACCTCGTGCCTGGTACTTGGACCCGTGCTCAACTGCTCCGGCTCCTATACTCTACCACCAAAGGAATCGAAAAGGAAGCCAGAAATTCGACTTGGTTCAGAAACCGGCCTTCTCGGGTAACAAGGGATGGGTGGCAAGGGGCCCCCAAACGCATTCGTTCGCGTTTGGGACCCCAGCGTCAAGCGCAGTTTGGCGAGGGCGGTTCTCCCAGGCGTGGGACCATCGCCAAGGCCCCCGTGGCACCCAAAGCTGCTTCCATGGGTTTCTTTCCGGTACCCGACGCGAAGGGGCTTTGCGACTCCTTGGTTCACGAATGTCAACGCGGTCTCCATGATTTCACGCCCCCGAATGGCCACGTACCCCTCGCGTCCACGCAGTTCTGCCCAACTCCGACGATCTGTGTTGTAGAAGTAGCTCCGTCAGCCCCAGCGCTCTGGCAACAACCGGGTCCACCTGGGGTTGGCCGTTGACGTGGCGGCGGTTGAGGCCGAAGCCTTCGTCCCAGCCCCAGACGGCCCAGCCGATGCGATGCTCCGCGAGCACCTGGCCGAAATCGCGGAACCAGTTGGCCCGGTGCTCGGGCCGGGCGTAGTTGGGAAAGACGCCGAACTCGCCGCAGTACAGCGGGACGCCGTGCCGCGTGCCCCACTCGATGCCCTCCTTGAACCGTGCGGCGAGCCGCCCTTTGTCCCAGCGCTCGTCGCCGTAGCGCTCCAGCATCCGCCGGGCGCCGGGCTTGTCCTCGAGGGCCGCCAGCAGCGGCGCGACCGCTTCCGGGCTGGAGGGATACGGCACGTTGCGCAGCGGTTTCACGTCTTCGCTCGACCACGTCGCGCCCTGGTGCGTGAACGGGAAGGGATCGTAGCAATGGAAGGAATACACGATGTTCTTGTCCGGCAGGAGATCGAGCTTCTTGAGACCGTCGATGCCGCCCCAGTTGGGGCCGGTCGTCATGATCGTGTGTTGGGGTGCGCTCTGCCGGATGGCCGCCGCCAGACGGGCGTTGAGCGCGTTCCACTGTTCCTCGCGCCGGGCGAACACCGGCTCGTTGACGATCTCGAATATCGTCAGGTCCGGATCGAACCCGCGCAGGCGCGTCGCCAGTGCGGTCCAGAATTTCGTGAAGGCGTTCTGCCAGTCCGGATTCAGTTCCGCGGCCCGGTCTTCATTGTGGAGGTCCAGGACCACCAACAAGCCGGCCCGGTGAAACCGCCGCAGCGCGGCTTCGAGGTACACGGCCCGCTCCTCCAGGACAGCGCCGGTGGACTGGTCCATCAGGACGTTCGGGTGGATGCAGAGGCGAACGTGCTTGAGGCCCAGCCGGGCCATCAGGGCTGTCTCCGCTTCCGAGATGTAGTTGCTGAAATGCTCGGGCGTGTCGCGGCGGACGTAGCGGAACCAGCGGCACACGTTCGCGCCGGCGGACAAGTGTTCAAGCCGGCGGGCGGGCACCCCCGATGAGGCGGCGGCTTTTACGGCCTGGCGGCCCAAGGCGGCGGCCCCGGCGAACAAAGAGGCACGGCGTAACATCTCCCGGCGGGTGAAAGAGAACTTGGCTTGCATGTCACTATCTCCCATCAAATCTGCTCACGGCCCCCCTGCCAGCCTTTCCCTGCTGGGGGCCGAGAGCCCTTTGCTTGTTCGGGCTCCTTCATTCCGAGTCCACCGCCCATTGTAGCGCCACGCGGGTGCCGATGCCAAGTGGAATCGTCGCACAACCAGGGCAAACCCCAAGTCGCGAAACCGGCCCCACGTATGTCATCGCGAGCCGCAAAGCCTCGTTTGTAGTGGCGTCGTCAGACGCTATCTTCATGCTCTATCGAGCACTTTGAGCGGATCGTTGGTTTTTTTTCGTCCTCGGTCCCATATAAGGACCGGGGGCAATCCGGGCGGGCGGGCCGGCGCAAAAAGGCGGGCGACGGGGCCGGTTTTGTTCGGTTTTTGTTTGGGTTTTTCCGTGGGGACGGCCGATAGGACGGGGGTCGGTAGGACACCATGGGAAAAACGAACCGAGTTCAGGGTGCCAAGGATGGATATGTATCGAATTGGACACATCGAGCCGTTGTGCAAGTTCGGACCGGGAGGCGAATACCTTTCCGTATGGCCGGCCGGGCGGCCCCCGGAAGACGACCTGTCGGCCGGGCATTTGACCCGTGTTCTGGAATCGCTGGGCGAGATCATCGGGGTGCTGTCCGGGACCCGCTGCGTCCCGGCCTCCCGCGTCGTCACGTCCTGTAATACCCCTGCTGCCATCTCCAAGGAGACGACTCCCGATGCGGCCCCGCGACACCGATCTCATCGACGGCTTGACCCCGAAACAACTGCAAGTGCTCCGGCACATCGCCGCTTTCCACGGGAGCCAATGCTATTCGCCGACGATTGCCGAGCTGGCGCGCCAACTGCAGCTCAGCCGAAGCACGGTGTTCGAGCATCTCGGCGAGCTGCAAAGAAAATCGCTGCTGTCGACCTGCCCGGGCAGGGCTCGCTCTTTGAGATTGACGCCCCAAGGGCGAAAACTGCTTGAGAACGCCCGGCCGGAGGCGGTCCCCGACGGCCGCGCGCCGCGGACGGGTGTGCCGCTGCTGGGACAGGTGGCGGCCGGCGTGCCCGTCGAGGCGGTGGAAAACAGAGATACTATGTCCCTGGAATCCTGTTTCGGGACCGGCGACGACATCTTCGCGCTGCAGGTCCGGGGCGACAGCATGATCGACGACGATATTCAGCCCGGGGACTACGTGGTCTGCCGCCGGACCTGCCGGGCCGAGAACGGCCAACTGGTCGTGGCGCTCGTCGAGGACGGCCAGGCCACGCTCAAACGCTTCTACCGCGAGGCGGACCGGGCCCGCCTGCAGCCGGCCAATCCCGAATACCAGCCCATCTATTCCGAGAACTGCCGCATCGAAGCGGTGGTCGTCGGCCTGCTCCGCAAGTTGTGAAACCATAGCAACAGCAAATTCCAAGCACCAAACGCCGCCCCGGGGGCGGAAGCACCAAATCCCAAGCACCAAATCTCAAACAAATTCAAAAGGGAAGAAAATCCAAAATTCAAAACGGCTCCGCCATGCGGCGCCGGCGTTTTGAGCCTTGGTGCTTTGAATTTTGGATTTGTTTGGGATTTGGTGCTTGGAATTTGGAATTGATCTCTCCGCATGCGCGGTGTCCGCGCCGCGCGGCTTTGGTGCTTGGAATTCAGAACTTCCTCGGAATGTGGTGCTCATTCCTCCTTTTCCTTTGGCACGCGATTGGCGCTTGCCAGTGCGCCCGCGAATCGCGACAATAGGACCGTTGGGGCGTTGCACTCCTCGATCCGCCCGCCTCTGGAGGATGGAATGCCACCCGTAATGAAGAACACAATGAAGGTATGGAACAGGAATCAGGCATGCACAAGAGAGCAGCTTCCGTGAGAGGGTGTCGGGCCCAGTGGATAGGAGTGATGTTGTTGGCGGCGTTGGCCCTGGCGGGGCCGGCGCGGGGGGAGGTCTGGCCGCGGTTTCGGGGGCCGAACGGGCAGGGGATCAGCGACGCCGGGACGATCCCGACGAAATGGTCGCCGCAGGAATATCGGTGGAAGATAGGCCTGCCCGGCGGGGGACATTCCTCGCCCGTCGTGTGGGACGACAGGGTGTTTGTCACCTGCGCCGACGAGAAGGTGACCCAGGGCATCCTCCTGTGCGTGCAAGTCTCCGACGGGCGGACATTGTGGCGCAAGGAGCGCGACTTGGACAAGGTCCGGATGAACGCGCTGAACCATTATGCCAGTGCGACGCCGGCTCTCGATGCCGATCACGTCTACGTGTTCTGGCCCGGCGTGGAGGAAACGACACTGGCCGCACTGACCCACGACGGCCGGGAGGTCTGGACGGCGCCCCTGCCCGGCAACCGGACCCAGCACGGCATGGGCAGCTCGCCGGTCGTTGTCGGCGAGAACGTGATCATCTCCCGGGAGCAGGATCAAAAGAGCGGCGGCACGATTGCCAGCGTCTGCCTGGCCGTGGATCGAAAGACCGGGCAGATTCGCTGGCGGTACGAGCATCCGAAGAACGCCAATGCCTCGTACTCGACGCCGTGCGTTTACCGCGATGGACAGGGACGGGACCAAATCCTCTTCACGAGCAATCTGCATGGCATCGCCGCCCTCGATCCCGGTTCGGGCCGACTCCTGTGGCAGACGCCCGGGGTATTGCCGGCCCGCGTGGTGAGCTCGCCGGTGGTGGCCGGGGACATCGTGCTGGCCACCTGCGGGGAAGGTGGGCGGGGCATCCGGCTGTCCGCGATAGGACCGCCCGACGGCGCGACGGCGGAGCCGAAGGAGGTGTACGGGCTTCAGGGCAATGCGGTGCCGTACGCGCCAACGTCGGTGGTGCACGGAGAGCACTTCTTCGGTTTCCACGACAGCGGCCTGGTCTCGTGCTTTCGCGTGGCCACGGGAGAAGTGCTCTGGAGCCAGAAGCCCGCCGGCCGCTATTTCGGCTCGCCGGTCTGCGTCAACGGCGTGCTCTACGGCATCACCACCGACGGCGATGTCGTGGTGCTCCGGGCCGGGCCGCAGTACGAATTGCTGGCGGTGCATCCGCTCGGCGAGAAGAGCCAGGCGACCCCGGCCGTCGCCCAAGGCCGCCTGTTCCTGCGGACCCACTCCCACCTGATTTGTGTCGGGGGCGAGAAGGAGTGACGCCTCGACATCACGCGAGAGAAGGAGACTCCAAGCACCAAACGCCGCCCGGGGCGGAAGCACCAAATTCCAAATCCCAAATCTCAAACAAATTCAAAATCCAAAACTCCAAGGCTCAAAACGCTGACGCCCCGTGGGAGAACCGGCGGTCTTGCGCAGGCGGGGCTCAGCGCGAGAGGTTTTGAGTTTTCTTCGCGTTTGGTGTTTTGGATTGATCTCCCCGCTGGCGTGGTGTGTTTGGAATTTGGTGCTTGGAATTGATCTCCCCGCTGGCGCGGTGTGTTTGGGATTTGGTGCTTGGAATTTGGTGCTTCCGCCCCGGGCGGCGTTTGGTGCTTCCGCCCCAGGGCGGCGTGGGACCTCACCGGGGGAGCGCCTCGTCGTGGACCCGGCGGATGGCGGCCGGGCTCAGGGCGGCGTCGTAGAGACGGAGGTCGTCGACGATGCCGTTGAAGGGCTGGCTGGTGGCGGGATCGTGGGGAGCGCCGATTTGGAGACTCTCCACGTCGCCGAAGACCAGATTCTGCTCATTCATCTCGTACACGGTCTGCGGCCGGGCATCGACGTAGAGCCGGATGTCGCTGACGCGCGGTCGGCTCGGGACGAGCGGGTCGAGCGCCACGGCGACGTGGTGCCAGTGGGTGTCGCCGACGACGCGCGACGCGACCGCGTAGCCCGTGCCGCACACGAAACGGAGCCGGCGGGTTGTATCGACCTCCAGCCGCCAATGCCGGCCGGGCACGGGCTCGCCCCAGGCAAGAACCGTCTGGCTCGTCGTGGGGATGCTGTGGAGTCTGATCCAGGCGGTAAGCGTACGCGGATGGCCGGAGCCGAGAGGGAGGCCGCGGATCTCGACGCGGTCGTCGATCCCGTCGAACCGCAATCCGCCGCCGGGCAGCCACTGGGAGTTGTCCGCGGGAAAATCGCGCAGGACGCCGGGATAGCGTCCCCGCTCGTCGGCGGCCATCGAGCCGGTTGTCTCCTGGAGCTTCCAGTGGGCGACAGGCAGACCCAGGCCGGCGTTCTGAGACCACTGGCGGGCGAGGGCCGCCAAGTCCCGAAGATCGATCCGGTCGTCCCCAGCGGCGGAGACGTCGCAAGCAGGCTCCCAGCCCACGTCGCCCGGCTGCCGCAGCCAGGCCGACGACAGGCGGGACAGATCGCGGACATCGACTACGTTGTCGCCCGTGCTGTCCTGCGGAACGAAGCCGTCGACACGGAAGATGAAGGTGCGGCTGAACCGGGTTTCCTCGCCCGGCGCCAGGGTGAGCAGGAGGAACTGCTCCGGCGAGACCTGGTAATCCGTGGTCCAGATCCCGACGTAGGCCGCCGGGATGGAGGTCGCGGCGATCACCCGCTGCTGGGTGTCCGCGTGTTCGACGGCACAGAGCTCGGGGCCGGTGTAGCCGTGGGGCTTGTAGATCCAGATCTTGGGGACACCGGAAGCCCGGTCGGTGAATTCGATGCTGTTCGCGACCCGGACGTACACCGCCGCCGCCGCGGCCCTAAGGTCCCGCACCCGCCCCGAAGGCTGCCAGGGCGTGACCGCCGGGTTGGTCGTGAAATCGTACGGAAACGACAGCCTCACGTTCGGCCCCACCGATTTGCCGGAGAAGCACAGGAAATTGTGCAGATACTGCTCCGTGGTGAAAGGCTTGCTGCCGGTGTTGCGCAGCAGGTAGTTCAGAATGAGGCGGTCGTTCTTGACGATCGCCTCCCCTTCCAGATGGCAGCAGTAGCCGTTGGCATGGCCGCCAAGCGTCTGCACGAAATGAGCGCGATCCGTCTGCCAGGTTACGATCGTGCGGGCCGGCTCGACGACGGGATAGCTCTTGCTGAAGCTGTACGCCCCGGCATCCCGGCGCAGGATGCCGACGCCGATCTTGAGAAAGGGATCGCCGTTGGCGCCTTCATTGTAGCCGGGCGGGTCCGGCTGGAAGGCCTCCTGGCCGATGTCGAATTCCATGGGCAGGCCGCCGAGATAGGTCAAGGCCCCGCCCGTAACCGGCGAGTACAGGAACTCCTGCCCGTGCAGTTGGGCCCGCAGTACGTTGGCGACCGGCGAGAAGCGCAGGCCCTTGTTCCAGCGGCATTCCGGGGACGCGGGGTCGCCTACCTCGATCACCAGCGCGCCGCTGCGCAGGAGGCGCGTCCCGGCGTGGGCGGGCAACGGCTCGGCGGCCGAGGAGGTCCCCAGCCCGAGGCAGACGGGCGCCAGGAGCATGATCCAGATGAACGGTACCCTCGACATGGCCCCCATTGTACCAGGCCGAGGTCAAGGCAGGAAGCACGAAATCTCGAGCAAGAAAGCAAAACCGAAATCCGAGACACCAAATCCGAGCCAACCATGTCACGGCGGCGCGGCGGGTGTCGGAAGAAGAACCTCTGGTATCGGCTTCAGTACAGCAGTTCGAGGATGTTGTCTTTCATCACATCGCCCTGCTGCCGGCGATCGCGGAGGTAGCGGATGACGTCCCGGCGGCTGATGATGCCGACCAGCTTGCCGTTCTCAAGGATCGGAACGCGGCGGAAGGCCTGGGTGCTGAGACACTCGGCGATGTTCTGGAGACTGTCCTCGGGCCCGAAACAGATCACCCGGCGGGTCATGAACTCGCCGACCTGGCCCACGGAAAGGTCCAGGTCCGTCTCCTCGATCCGATTGCACAGCAGCACCAGGACATCCTTTTCCGTAATGATGCCCAGCAACGCACCGCGCGTATCGACCACAGGCAGGCCCGTAATGTTGTTCAGGGCCATCATCCGCATCGCCTCGCAAATATCCTCATCCGGGCCGATCGTGATGACGCCCGTATTCATCAATTCTTTGGCTTTGACCATTTATCGGACCCCCGGCTCGGAAAGAGCCCAAGATTCTGTTCCAGCAACGATTCCCTATTGTCGGCAATCCGCTTGATTCACATGAGCATTCAACAAGTGCCGATGACAGGGCCCGCTGCTCTCACACGTGTAATGCAACTCCTCCCCCTCCTTCATGCGACCCGACTCCAGTAGAGTGGCCACCAGTCGCCTCCAACTCCAGTGGCCTCCGTTCACGACTCAATTCTGGCGGTGGTTCTCCTCAAGCCTCTTCAGAATCTCCCAAACCTCATTCTCATACTCCGCCATCTTCCGCTGCAATTCCGCCACCGCCACCAACACACGCACCGTCAGAAACACCAGTGCCCCCGCCAACGTGACTCGCCCCTTCCCCGGCTCCCGCTGAACCGCCTCCATAGCAACAACCCGCGGACCTCCACACTCTGCATCCACTTCCTTGCACGTAGGCGCCTCCTTGCTTCGCACGCCACCACGCCTACTTGCACTCCCCTGTGCCGCCCCTAATATGCGCACAAGGGCGGTTCAGGGGAGTAAACCATCGTCCACTCTCCCACCGAACGCCGTGCCGCCCTCAACTTCCGAGAGGCGGAGCCTCACTCGGCCCGGTCGTAGACTAACTGCCTGCGGTTCATCGGCCGAAACGTCGCCAGACGGCCGATCGTCGGAGGCTCTACGAGCGAGACTCCCGGATGAGCTTCGCTTTCCGGATTCGGTCCTCCTCCGCCTGTGCCCGGTTCCCCCGTGCGCTTCTTTCCGGGCACGTGAGGGCCTCCCGAAGCTCTTACTCCCGAACAGACCGCCGCGTCCGCACGAAGCCAAGCACACGAATTGTCAAAGTGCCGCGTCGTCACCCCCCTGAACCGCCTCTTCGAGAAACTCTTGGACGAGAACCTGCACCGGAGCTTTGCTTTCCGGAATACATCCTGCCTTCCGCTCCCATCCTCTTTTCCCCTATTTCCTTTCTTTCACCTCCGAAAGATGAGCGGAAGGACGGACGGTTTTATCGTCGGGCGGGGCGCCCAACCTACGGAAGAGCCGCCTCACTGCGTCCGGCTTGGCGTTCCGGCGTACGTCCTGCCTCCGGTCTCCCTGTCGAGAGCGGAAGGATGGACTGTCTTCTACTGCCTTGCGGCAGCACTACGAACGTGCTTGCTTCGTAGTTCGATCCACCCGATTCGCACAGGAACACAGTCTCGATCGCTGTAAACGCCAGGGAACAAATAGCATCGGGTAGCATCGCCAAGAGCTTGCCTTGGCGATGCCACCCCGTTGGCTCTACTATTCCGAGATGCAGGCGTACACCGTCCTTGCGCGGGTAGCATGACCGTGCTTCTGCGCTACTTC
>Ga0194113_10006066_pt1 | contig 15400 bp, 13 predicted proteins | sample TA2MahC200mmetaG_FD_146193 | JGI IMG/M metagenome (GOLD analysis project Ga0194113, IMG submission 146193) | Freshwater microbial communities from Lake Tanganyika, Tanzania - TA2015017 Mahale Deep Cast 200m | ecosystem: Environmental > Aquatic > Freshwater > Lake | place: Tanzania: Lake... | reverse complement strand
TTGCATATCATTCAGGTTCAAGTCTTCCAACATGGCTCAAGTATAAGCGGATGTGAGCAACTTGTCTATCCCAATTAAGTAGGATTGACTATTGCGAAAAGATTACCCCAAGTTATTGAGAAGATACACAGTTGGGGATTTCAACCGTGATGGACGCCCCGACCTGGCGGTAGCGAACAATGGGAGTGACACGGTGAGTGTACTATTCTGCGGAGCCAGCGGCTTTTCCCTTACCGCCGTGAAAAACTATGGTGTTGGCGATATGCCACGCTCTGTGGCGGTTGGCGATTTCGACCGCGATGGACGGCTCGATCTCGTCGTGGCGAATTACAATAGCGACAACGTCAGCATCCTGCTCAATCACATGTTCTCGTTGTTTCTGCCGCTGATCTTGCGGTGACAAGTCGCGCGACGCGCGGTTGCCTGGACGAATTTTCCAAATTGCCCGAAGAAGGTATTGACATTCACTCGGTTAGCGTGTATTATCTAAGCAAATGGCAACGCTGCCGCGATGATCGCGCGTCACGCTGCCGACATCTCAATGTGAGGAGGAAAACTTATGGCACTCTCAATCGGTCAAGTTAGGGGCATCAGCAAGGCGCACGCCAAGACGCTGCGACAGCACGGCTTGGGCGACATCAACAAGTATCTTGCCGCGACCAAAACTGCCGAAAAACGGCGCGCGCTCGCGCAGGAACTGAACCTCTCGGAGCAACAGATTCTGGAAAACGCCAACCGCTGCGATCTCGCGCGCGTGGTTGGCATCGGCAGAGTCTTTTCGAATCTGCTCGAAAACGCCGGAGTGGACACGGTCAAAGAAATGGCGGCGCGCGTGCCCCCAAATCTGTACGAAAAACTGGCGGAAACCAACGTGGGCAAACGGTACGCTCAGCGCAATCCAACTTTGAAAGAAGTCAAGGGCTGGGTGGCGCAGGCGAAGAAATTGCCCAAGACGTTGGAGTATTGACGTTTGGCGATGGCGAAGGGACCCAAGGCGTGTGCCTTGGGTCTCGTTTATTTTCCGAACAATTCGTGCGCGTATTTGGCGACGCGCTGATCCAGTTGGCGATCCTGTTGCTCCGGCAACATTTGCGGTGGCGATTTAGGATCGTAGGTTTGATTTGGCGGATAATCGTTCAAGCGCGTCCAGGGCGCGCCGCCCTTGATCGCCGCGTTGATCAGATCGATCGCGTGCGCGTTGTTCGGCTGAACGTGATCTTTTTCGGACTGGATGCGTTGGTACGGCACGCGCACTTTGCCGATGAAATGCACCGCCTCGCGTTCCGACCAGAACGCGTTATCGGTGCAAGGTTGCCAATGGATTTTTCCTTTGCCTGCGCCCAAATTGCAGCCGCTCGTCGTGTAATTTCGATCCGCCGGACCTTCCCAGTCGCTCAAAAATTTCACGGGTAAATCCGGATACCGCGCGAGCGCGCCGCTCCCCATCGTGATCCCGTACGAGTACGTCACGACGCCGATTTTCGACGCGTCCACGCTGGGCAAGGTCGCAGCAAAGCGAACGACGGCGGCGAGTCCGTCTTGCTGGACGAACCCGCCGAAATCGTCCTTGCCCGCGCTCTTGCCGCGCCCGTCCGGATCGAACACGACGACGACGAATCCGGCATCGGCAAGTTGTTGCGCGCGATTTGGCGGATCGAGAAAAATGCCGCCCCAGCCGATTCCGCCCGGCACGAGGACGAGCGCGGGAAGTTTGCCGGACGCGCTTTTCGGCAAGACGACTTGGGTGTACAAGCGCGCGCCGCTCGTCGGATTCGTGACCCAGTGCGTGTTCGCCGCGCCCGCCGCTTGCGGCGACGCGATCACTTTGGGCGCGGTCGCGGCGGGCGGCGCGATGCTGGGTTTGGCGGGCAAGGTGGGACGCGGCGGCAACGCGAGCGAAGGCGGCGGCGTGATCGGTCCGCAACACGGCACATCGCCGATCAAAACGCCGCAGCCGGCGGTCGAGCAAATCAGAATCGTCAAAGTGATGAATAAGCGTGTCACTGTTTCTCCTCCTGCGATTCATTTTAGCGTGGGCAGATTAGAAAGTGTTTTGAAAATCAGAGAGCGCGCTCGTAGGTGCGACTTTAGTCGCCCGTGCTTTTGCTTCGAGCTCCCGTTCCGGGGATAGGTATAGTATTCCTCTACAAAAACTATCACAACCGCGAGGATTTTTTGGACACAGATGAACACAGACAAACACAGATAAAGAAAAAATCAGTGTTCTTCAGTGTTGGTCAGTGTCCAATGAGTTTGGTTGCGGCTTTGCCGCGCTATGGTATAATCGTGCCGGTATGAACCACATTGACTTTGATGATAAAGTCCAAAAGGTATTGGACGAATTACCAGAGGAACTGCGCCACCACATCGCGAACGTCGCGATCGTCGTCGAAGAACTGGCGGACGACGAGACGTTGGACGCGGCAGACGTGGACGATCCGTACGATCTGTTCGGTTTCTACCACGGCATCCCGCTGACGGAACGGACGCACGACTATGGCTTGGTCTTGCCGGACAAGATCAGTATTTATCGCCAGCCGATCCTCGCCGCGTGTCGCAGCGCCGAAGAAATCCGCGCGATGATCGCCAAGATCGTGCGGCACGAGATCGCGCATTACTTTGGCATTGACGATGAGCGATTGGAAGAATTGGGCGCGTACTAAATTGGATGTTCAACATTGAAAGTTCAAAGTTGAAGCGCGCTTGCCATTTTGAACCTCGAACCTCGAACCTCGAATTTTGAACTTTGAACTTTGAACCTTGAACTCTAAGGATTTGTCATGCAAACACAACCCCACTTTGATCTCATTCTTCGTAACGGTACGGTTTTCGACGGAACGGGCGCGCCGGGACGACGCGCCGACCTGGGAATCGTCGGCGATCAGATCGCGGTGATTGACGATCTGACGAATGCGTCCGCCGCGTATGCGCTCGACGCGACGGATCGGTACATCGCGCCAGGTTTCATTGACATTCACACGCACAGTGACGAAACGGTGTTCATCTATCCCAAGATGGACAGCAAAATCCATCAAGGCGTCACGACCGAAGTGACCGGCAATTGCGGCGGCTCCGCCGCGCCACTCTACAGTGCCGCGCGCGAAGACGCGTTGCATGATATTGCCCAATACAAGGACTTGACGCTCGATTGGCAAACGATGGGTGAATACCTGGATCGCGTCGAGCGCACGCGACTCTCGACGAACTATGTGACGTTCGTCGGGCAAGGCACGTTGCGCGCGTGCGTGATGGGACACGCGATGCGCGCGCCGACGCCGGACGAGTTGAAGCAGATGCAAAACCTGCTCGCGCGTTCGCTGGAAGAAGGCGCGTGGGGCGTTTCGACCGGACTGATCTATCCGCCCTCGGCGTATGCCGATCTGGACGAACTCGTCGCGCTGAGCCGCGTCGCGGCGGAACGCGGCGGCTTGTACACGAGTCACATTCGCAACGAAGGTGATCGTTTGCTCGAAGCGGTGGACGAGGCGATCACGATTGGCGAACGCGCGCAGATTCGCGTCGAGTTGGCGCATCACAAAGCGGCGGGCAAACGCAATTGGGGCAAGGTCAACGCAAGTCTGGAAAAAATCGCGCGCGCGCGTGCGCGCGGCATCCAGGTCGCCGCCGATCAATATCCATACGTCGCGTCCTCCACCGGACTCAGCACCGTCATTCCCGATTGGGCGCACGAGGGCGGCTGGGAAAAACTCGTCGCGCGCTTGCGCGATCCGGACACGCGCACGCGGATTGCCGATGAAGTGCGCGTCGCGCGCCCGAGCTGGGAAAATCCGGCGATGGATTCCGGCTGGCACAACATTTTGATCGTCGGGTGCAAAAGCGATCGCGCGTTGCAAGGCAAGACGGTGTGGCAGATCGCGGAGATGCAAGGCAAGGATCCGATCGAAACATCGTGCGATTTGTTGATCGCGAACGAAGGCGCGGTGCAGGTCGTGATCTTCAGTATGTCGGAAGACGATGTGAAGACGGTGATGCGCGTCCCCTGGGTTTCGGTCGGCTCCGATTCCGGCGCGCGCGCGCCGACCGGAGCGCTGGCAAACGTGCAATGTCATCCGCGCACGTATGGCGCGTTTCCGCGCGTGCTCGGCAAGTACGTGCGCGACGAAAAGGTTTTGACCTGGGAACTTGCGATCGCGAAAATGACGACGAACCCCGCGCGAATGTTGGGCTTGGATCGGCGCGGCGAACTGCGCGCCGGATATTTCGCCGATCTCGTCGTCTTCGATCCGGCGACGATTGCGGATACCGCGACGTTCACCGAGCCACATCAATTTCCCACTGGCATTGATTACGTTTTGGTCAACGGGACGCTCACGATTGATCACGGCAAGCACACGGAAGCGCGCGCAGGCAGAGTGTTGCGGAAGAAATAAAATTGGGGCAGGAGTTGAATTCCTGCCCCAGTTTTTTATTTGCCAAACACCGTTCCGACACGCGCCTGCAAGTGTTGGAGTTCATCTGACGCGTTCGCCAAAGTTTTTTCGACCGAATCGAGTCGCGTTTTTTCGCCGCGTACGAAACGAAAATAGGGCGCGACCCCTTCGCGCAAACGATTGAGCGTTCGGTCGGCTTCGGAATGGAATTGCGTGGTCAGGACGCGATTCAAATTCTGGCGCACCGTTTCGATTTTTTCTTTGAACCGCGTTTTGGCTTGCTGGCGTTTGTACGGAATGATGAAAAAACCAACCACCGCGATCACTCCGGCAAACACCACGCCGGTCACATCGAGCGCGCTCGAACTGACGAGTAGCGTGACGATCGTCCCCAAGCCGACCGCGCCCGCTTCGACTAACGCCATTTGCGCGACCGAACTTTCGACCGCGTTGCCCAAGGCGCGCGATTCGGCTTCGATGTCGTACTCGCGGACGATCGTTTGCGCGGATTGCGTCACGCTGTCGAGTAACGCTTGTCGCCGCAGATCGAAATCGGTGGAGACTTGCCCGACGACGCCATCCGCGACGATCGTGCGCCGTTTCGCCAGAAACGCGGCGACTTGTTGCCAATGCCGCAAATCTTTTTCGACCAGCCAATTCACGGCGGATTGAACGTGATGATCGATCTGGTCCGACACGCCGGTCAAGACCTGGTTTTCGAACCGCGCGCGAAAACGATCGCCGCGCGCAAGATCGGGCAGATTCGTCAGCCGGAATTTCTGATCGAAGAAATCGCTCCCGCGCGCTTGCAAGCGCAACATCACATTGTCCACCTCGGCGAGCCGCGCGCCTAATTCGCTTTGCACTTCCGATGCGTACGTCGTCACCTCGCGCGCGACCGTATCCACCATTTCTGCGTCGGATTGCACCGCGGCGCGTTCGTGCGTCAGTCGCGCGTGTTCCAGTTTCAAAATTTGTTCCGCCACGCCGAGCGGATTGGCGAACTTGACGCGCAAGCGCGCGGTCTCGTCGAGCCAGGAGTGGATGTACGCGCGCAGTTCGTCCATTCTGGTTCCCTGCTTTGCCGAGACCGCGAAAATCTCCGGCGCCGCGCCGAGCAAACGCGTCGCGTTGTCCGCGACAAACTTGGTCACCTCGCGCAATTCGTTTTCGCCCGCGAGGATATCGCGCTTGTTGACGACGAAAACGATCTTCTTGCCCCACGCGCGAATGTGATCGAGAAATTGGCGTTCGCTTTCGGTGAACGGGCGATCCGCCGACGTGACGAAGATGACAAGATCACTGCGCGGAATAAAATCGCGCGTCAATTCTTCGTGTTCGCGCACGACGGCGTTCGTGCCGGGTGTGTCCACGAAATTCAATTCGCGCAAAAGATCGAGCGGAAAAGTCAGCACGACGAGTCCGCTTGCGCCGAACGATTCTTGTTTCTGCTCGCCAAACTTGACGAGCGTGATGCGCGTGGTCGTCGGCGTTACGCCTTCAGCGAGGACGCGTTCACCCAGCAACGCGTTGATCAGCGCGGACTTGCCGGAGTTGAATTCGCCTGCGACGACGATCAAAAATAATTCGTCCAGTTGCAAGAGCGCCTGTCGCAAATCCGCCAATTCCTCCGGCGGATGTTTGAACGCGGTGAGTGTGGCGAGCAGATCGGCAAGGTACGCTTTTTCATCTTTCAGCAATTCGGCTTGCGCGGGCTTGAGAACGGTTGTCATTTTTGTTTCTCCAATACGACCGAATACCCTTGTTCGAAATTTTCCAGAGGGAAGACGCGCGCCAGTTCCCATTTTTCTTTTGCCGCGATCCGCATCACATCGGTCGGCGCGAGCAAAAGCAGATCGAACCACGCGCCGCGCGCGCCGTCGAACACCAGGCGCAGGCGCAGTTGCCCCGGCGCGCGTCCACGCGCGATATTCTGTTGCAAGTACGCGCGATGCACCGGATTCGTCGTGCTGGGTTGGCGCGTCGTCGCCAGAATCCGTCCGCGCGGCGCGGTGACGCGATAGAGTTCGCGCAGCATCGCGCGCAATTTCTGTTCCGTCCCGCCGATCCCCAGGTTGTTGCCGAACAAGATCGCCGTGTCGAATTCGCCGTCGCGAAATAGCAAGCGCGCACAAGCGTTGACGACGCGCGCGTCAGTCACGCCGCGTGCGCGCGCCAATTCGACGATGCGCGGCGCCTGATCGAGTGCGGTGACGCGCCAGCCGCGGCGTTGCAAGTACAAACTATGCCGCCCGGCTCCGCAACCAATATCGAGCACGCGTCCGCGCGCGAATTTCAGCGCGCGTTTTTCGTGCGTGGGAAAATCGCGCCAGGTCGTGAAATACCAACTGGCGTCCTCGCGGCGCAAGTATCCGTCATCGCGTGCGATCCACAAATCGGCGTCGCCCGTTTGGTGAAATCGCCACAACGCTTCGGCAAACAAATCCATCGCTGACATCGGCTGGCTCCTCGCGGGAACATTCGTCCTTCATCGTTCGTCTTGTCTCATTCCGCCGCCAGCCCACGCGTGCGGCGATACGCGGGCAGCGTAATCATCGGCGGACGTTCCGTCGCGCGAATGTCCGCGACCTCCAACTGAAATTCGTCGTGCGCGTAACGAATCAATTTCATACTCTTTTGCAGTTCCTCCATCAACTCGATTTGATGCGCCGCGCCGACGCGCTGCAGCACCACCTGGACGATCTCGAACGCCATCTTGCTGAGCGCCAGCAGCGATTGGTTGCGGTGCACGCGTTCTTCCAAATCCACTTGCCCCAACGCGTTCAAGCCACAGCGCGACCACAAATCAATCAGCAACCCCGTTTCCACGCCATACCCCGCGAAGAACGGCACTGCCTCCAGCGCGCTTCGTCGTCCCGCGTATTCGCCCGCGAGGGGCTGTACGAATCCCGATAGTTCGGGGTAAAACAAATTCAACAACGGGCGTGCAGTCAACTCGGTGACGCGTCCGCCGCCGCGCGCATCCAGTTTTCCACCCACGCGGATCGGTCGTTGATAGAATCCTTTCACATACATCAGGCGCGGCTCGCGAATCAACGGACCCAAAATGCCATACACAAAACGCGGGTGAATGTTCACAATGTCGGTGTCAATCCACGCGATCAGATCACCTTTGAGCGCGAACAAACTCTTCCACAGCGCTTCGCCTTTGCCGCGTTGCGAGCCCGTTTCGGGTAAGATTTCGGAATGACAATATACCGGCACACCCAGGTGTTGCGCGATCTCGACCGTGCGATCAGTCGAGTTCGAATCAATCACGACGATTTCATCGAGGAGCGGAACCTGCTCGATGAAATGCGCGCGCATCATCCGAATAATCTTGCCGATCGTTTTCTCCTCGTTCAGCGCGGGCAACCCCAAACTGATCGTCAGTCCTTGTTGTTCTTTGAGTTTGACCAGATGCTTGAGATCTTTGAACTCGCGCGCGTGAAACGTATTTTCCGCAAACCACTTGTCCACGATGACGGAGATCGTATAGTCCACCTGCGCGGGTTCTTGCGCGAGGCGTGTCGGCGCGGCGCGCACCACCAGCGCGGGGATCGCGCTCTCGTTCAGGACGCGCGTCGCCGTGGGCCCGATCGGCGGATCATCGGGACGCGGTTGGGCGATCGAGCCCATCAGCACGATGTGGTGACTGCGCGCCAAATTGAGGATTGCTTCCGTCGCGTCGCCGCTGATGTTCATCCAGCGCGTCATTTGCGGGAGATTGCGTAGATGCCGCACCAGTTCTTGGTATTCGACGCCGCGCCGTTCGGGCGGTGTGGCGTGCAAGACCGTGATTTCGCTCTGCAACGTTTGGGTGAGCGCGAGCGCGAGCCGCAGCGCGAGCGCGGCGTACGGACCGCCGCGAATCGGCAACAGGATGCGACCACCCGACGCGGGGAAGGGCGGTTTGACGATGGCAACATTGCTCGGCAGCGCGCGCAAGGCGTCGTGCGGCGGCGCATCGTCGCGATGCAATAGGATCAGCGCGGCGTTTTCTTCGCGCGCGGCGCGCTGCAACTCGCGCCATACATCGTGCGCCACGCGCACGGCGACACGCAGGCCGCCTGCGCGCGCGGGCGCGTCAATCGCTTTGCGGAGACGCCGCGCCTCCAGCGCGCCCGCGCTGAGCGAAACATCGGGCGGCACCGCGTGCAAGCCCAGCGCCAGCACGCTCCAACCGAACGCGTCGGCGAACGCGCGCGCGAAAGGAACGAGCGCGTGAATCTTTTCAGCTGACGTGCCGGCGATGAGGATGTGCGTTCCTTCGTTCATCATCGTTCTCCTTTCATTCGCCAAAACAATCGGCAAGCAACATCGTCAGACGCCGCTCTAACATCGTGTACGAGTAATGCAACTTGCCCAACTGATAATTGTGTTCCGCCATCGCGCGCGCCAGTGACGCATCGTCCAACACCGCGCGCACCGCGTCAATCGTCGCGTCGGTGATGTAACCATCGAATTCGATGACGCGAAATCCTTTGGGCTTGATGTCGGTCTCGAAGATCGAGTACGCGTTCACGACGATAGGGCGTCGAAAATAAAGCGTTTCCAAAAACGCATTGCCGAATCCTTCGATGTCGGAGGGATAGGTGACCAAATCGGCGTACGGGTAGACGTCCCACAGCGTATAAATTTTTCGTCCGTCGCTGGCGGTGCCGCGCCGATCCGCGATGAGGTGCGCGACGAAATTCGTTTTGACGCCGAGCAAGTCGGCAAACGCGCGGACGCGCTGCTCGTACGCGTCCCCTTCGTCACCCGAGGCGTGCGAAATGACGAGGCGCGCGGGGCGTTCCAAGCGATGGATCAACTCGATGGCGTGTTCGATGCCTTTGCGCTGCACGACGCGCGTCGGTTGCAGGCAGAAGAGTTCGGCGGGCGCGAGACCGAGCGCGGCGCGCACATCGCGCGTGTACGCGTCGGGCGGCGCGGGCGGATGCTCGAAATCCATCACGTTCGGAATGAGCCAACTGGAAATGCCCGTCCGCAAACTCAACTGATTCGCCGCTGATGAGTTGATGACGATGTGTCGAATCGAAGGCAAATGCGGCGGGAACGCCATATTCAAATAATCCCACACGCAATTGACGAGAAAGCGTTTGCGTTCCCAGAAAAAATCGTGATGATGGGCGAGCGTGGGAAATTCGGTTTCGGCGATGAATTCGGTGAGCGCGATGCCCAGCGGAATGTTCAGCGGAATCGCCAACGCATTTTCGACAATGAGCAATTCGATGTCGAAATCGCGGACGAACTTGGCAAGGTGCGCTTTGAGGTGTGCGCTCGCTTCATAGATGCGCCGCGTCGTGGTAGGCGGACGTGCGCGCTCGGAAAACGCGGTGGTGTAGATGGCGTAAATGTCAGGATACGTGAACAGCGCTTCGGGCGCCACGCGCGAACGTTCGGGTGGATAATCCACCGCGCCGGCGAAGAAAAAGCAGGTGTGTCCCATTCGCTCTAGCACGGTCACCCATTTTTCCGTTTCGAGCGAGACGCCGTCCGTGCCGACAAAGCGCGTGGAGACAAAGCCAATGCGTCGTCCCATTTTCATCCTCCGTGTACGAGCGGCTCGATCCGTTCCGCGAAAAGACGTTCCCAGGCGTACTCGCGCAGGATGCGTTGCTTGAGCCGATAGCGCGCGTCGCGCGCCAACATTTCGGCGATCTGTTGCGCGATCTGCGCGGGCGATTCGTCGAGCGCGAAATAGTGCGCGTCTTCGCGCGCCGATTCGTGAAAGACGGGAAGGTCCGCGCAAAAAATCGGCAGACGCGCCAGACCCGCTTCCAGAATCGGAATGCCAAAGCCCTCGCGCGCGCTGGGAAAGAGGAGCGCGTCGGCGAGCAGATACAAATCGCGCCGCGTCGCATCGTCTACCGCGCCGAATTCCTGCACAAAGACGACCTGCGCGCGCACGCGCAACGCGTCTTGGCGCGCGCGCAACTCGTCGCGATACACCACGTTCGCGGGGTTGTGCGGTCCGAGCGGACCCATCACCAACAGTTTGGGCGCGTGTCCCAGGTCGCGCAGCGCGGCAGTGATTTCGATCGCGAGTTCGATGTTCTTGCGGCGCGTGACGCGCGCGGGCAAGAGTAACAGCGGCGCAGCATCGAACAAGGCAAGTTCGCGCGCCCAGCGCGCGGTGGTCGGGCTTGCGCCGAAAAATTCCAGCGCGTCCACGCCGGGCGGAACGACGGTGATTGCGTTTTCATCCATCGCCAAGAGGCGCGCCAGTTCGCGTCGTCGCGCTTGCGAAACGACGACATAGCGCGCGCCGTCCCAGCGTTGCCGCATCAAGTCCCAGGGGAGTCCGACGCGCATTTCGCGCGCGTACACGGGATCGTCCCACGCAAAATCGTGACACCACGCCAGGACGCGCGGGCGTCCTGCGCGCGCGCGCGCGCTCAGTGCGGCGGTGAGCGCGAGATTCTTGTGGAGCGTCGCGATGTTGTGCGCGATACACACATCCACATCGGTAAGCGCGCGGTCGAGTGCGTCGCGAATCGTCGCGGTCAGCGCGGTGAACGCGTCGGTCACCGCGCCGCGCGCGAGTTCACGATTCACTTGCTCGACAGTGGGCGCGCGCGAATCGAACAGCGGAATCGTTTCCAGCGGTACGCGCGCGTCGAACGGTTCGCCGCGTCCTGCGAGGATTTTCACGGCGTAGCCGTGATCGGCGAACAGGCGCGCGTGCGCGGCAATCGTGGACTCGACGCCGCCAATCGTCGGCGGCGCGGCATAGTGCAAAATCGCGAGGCGAGGTTTGGCGTTCATCGGATTGCGGGTTTCTTCTAACGACGAAAGACGAAGGTCGAAAGCGAGTGTATGCTGATTATAGCGCGGCATCGCCGCACGTCAAATGGCGAAGTGGCATCTTTTGGCGAGTGTGGTATAATCGTGGCGTCTCCGCTTCCGGCAACGCGCGTTGTTGTCGGAAGGGCGGAGCGCGCACAAAATCTATGCCCCAGGATACCCTCGCCCATTTTGACGAACACTGGCGCCAGCTCTTCGAGAGCGGCAAAATTCCGCACGCCGTACCAGACGACGAAACGATCTGGCGGCGCGATCTGGGACGCGCGCGGCGCATCGCATTCGAATGGTTGGGCGATTTGCGCGGCAAGCGCGTGCTGGAACTGGGTTGCGGTCCCGGCGACGAAGCGGTGATGCTGGCGCGCCGCGGCGCGTCAGTCGTCGCGCTCGATCTGACGCCGGCGAGTGTGCGGATCACGCGCGAACGCGCGCGCGCGAGCGGCGTCGTCGCGCGCGTTGCGGTGAGCGAGATGTTGGCGGAACAACTCGCGCTCTCGGCGGCGACGTTCGATTGGGTGACGGGTTTTGGTTTTCTGCATCACGCGCGCCTCGACGCGCTCGCGCCAGAAATCCGCCGCGTGTTGCGGCAGGGCGGAGCGCGCACTCATTTGAGACAGGGTCTCAGTGTCGCGAAACGGGATTAGGAATGTCAGCCGAACAGAAACCTTTGCAAGTCACAGTGATTGTGCCCGCTTTTAATTCTGCCGATACTTTGCCGGCCTGTTTGAATTCTTTGCAGCGACAGACGCGCGTTCCTGACGAGATCATTGTTGTGGATGATGATTCGCTAGACCAGACTGCTCAGGTTGCTGAGAGGTTGGGTGTGCGCGTGTTGCGACAATCTCACGCTGGCCCTGCAGCAGCGCGTAATCTCGGTGCGCGCGTCGCGCGAGGTGATATTGTGATGTTCACAGATTCGGATTGTGAACCTCGCGCGGATTGGGTTGAACAGATGCTCAAGCCATTCGCCGATCCTCGGGTGATGGGGGCTAAGGGGACGTATATCACGCGACAGAGTGAGTTGTTGGCGCGCTTGGTGCAAGTGGAATTCGAGGACAAGTATGCCCGAATGCGCCGGCAGGGAACCATTGATTTTGTTGACACCTACGCGGCAGCATATCGGCGCGATATTTTTGTTCGCTTGGAGGGATTCAACGAAATATTTCCAACGGCATCGGTGGAGGATATCGAGTTATCTTTTCGCCTGTCCGAACGAAAAGCGCGTTTGGTCTTTGCGCCGCAAGCCCAAGTGCTGCATACTCACCCGGTCAGTCTCAAAAGGTACCTGGCGCGCAAAGCGCGATACGGTTATTGGCGCGCCCTCGTTTATCTCTGGCACCCACGAAAAATCAGCGGTGATTCGCATACCGACCCGATGCTCAAAACTCAATTTGTCTTGGTCGGATTGGTTGGGGTAAGCACCCTTGCTGGATTACTGAATCCGTATTGGCTAGGGCTAACCCTCTTGGTGATGGGGTTGCTCGTAGCGACGACTTTGCCTTTTGCGATTCGTGCCAACCGTCGCGATAGTGAGGTGGCTTGGATCGTACCTCCAGTGCACACGATTCGTGCGATCGTACAGGCCGGGGCGCTTGGTGTCGGTTTACTGGTGCACGGTTTCCTCCGCCGCAATCACAAGTTACGAATTGAAGACGATGGGCAATGAGAGCGGAGCGTTTCTGGCTCGCGATCTTTGGCGCGGCGATGCTGTTGCCGTTCACAGTCTATCTCGTATCACTCGCGCCCGATCTGACCTGGGCGCACAATGGCGCGGATGGTGGAGACTTGATCGTGGCGGCGTACACGCTGGGCGTGCCGCATCCGCCGGGTTATCCGGCGTACACCTTGCTCGCGCATCTGTTCACGTGGATACCCCTGGGGAGTATCGCGTATCGCGTGAATTTGTTTTCGGCGGTGAGCGCGGCGTTGGCGGTGGGAGTGCTGGCGTTGCTGACCGCGCAGACCTGTCAGGTTTCTGCAAACCTGACAGGTCTTGGAGCAGGCACGCGGCGATTCAATCTTGACGGGGAGTTAGCCGCGCTCGCCGCCGCGTGGGGATTTGCGTTCATCCCGTTGGTGTGGGAGCAAGCGATCATCGCGGAGGTGTACGCGCCGTTCGCGTTGATGATCGCGCTCGTGCTGTGGCTCGCGTCGCGAGTGGCATCGTCGCGCGGCGCGTTCGCGCTTGGGTTGGCGTGGGGGCTCGCGCTCGGATTTCATTTGACCGCGCTGTTCCTGTTTCCGCTCGTGTGGTGGAGTGTGCGACGCAAGCACGCGCTGCTCCTCGCATGCGTCGCGGGCGCGTCGTTGGCAAGCGCGCAATGGTTCTATCCCGTTTGGCGCGCAGGACGCGGCGCGATCACGTGGGGCGATCCGACGACGTTGCAAGGGTGGTGGTGGTTGGTGAGTGGCGCGTTGTATCGCGAGTACGTGTTCGCCGCGCCGTTCGACGTGTGGCTGGGGCGGATGGCGTTTCTGGTGAACGCGCTGCTGTTCGGCTTGGGACCGCTTTTGAGCGCGTGCGCGCTGATCGGTTGGCGCGAGATCGCGCACGTCGAGCGCGGCAAGGTAATCGCCTACGGCGCGACGATGCTGGCATACGTTGTGTTTGCCATCGGCTACGACAGCGCGGATTCGATCAGTTTAGCGATTCCTGCCGTGATGATTTTTTGTGTAGGGATCGGCGCGGGCGTTGTGGCGCTACTCGATGCGTTGCGCGCGCGGTTTGGGAATCGCGTTGTGATGGCTGGATGGATCGGCTTGCTCATTCAAGTAACGTTCGTGCTGGCGCTGAACTGGCGCGCGGTGTCGCTGGTGGATGATCGCGCGGCGATGCAATTCGGCGAGCGGGTGCTGAGCCAATTGCCCCCCGCGTCAATTGTGGTTACACAAGACGACCGCGCGACGTTCGCGCTGTGGTATTTTCGGTACGTGCTAGGGCAGCGCGCGGATGCGCAGATCGTTGACCGCGATTTGCTTGCGTTCGAGTGGTATCAGGCGCAGGTGGGGCTGACGCCCGCGCAGTTGGATCGAGCGTCCGCGTGTTGGATCGAGAATTGCTGCGTGGATGTGCGCGTGCGGTGTGCGGCGCGCGAGTAGTTGCGCGTTTGGGCTTTCGGCATATAATCAGTTCAATGGGTTCGTGTGAAGGGAAGGAAGGTGCGTGATGAATCCGCGTGTAATCGTGTTCGGCGCGATTGGCGTGCTTGGTTTGACGGTCTTGATCTGGGCGAATCAGCCCGCGCGTGCGGAGCGCGTGAGCGCGCCCAGCGTGTCGGCGGCGGTTGCCGCGCCGCGTGATCAGACGCAACTGTTTTTGCCGTTGGTAATGAAGAACTATGTTGCGCCCGCGCCGCTGTGGCGGTTTGGGGTATCCCAAATACGTCGTCCGTTTACCGACTATGATTATACCGATATGGTTTCTATGCGTTTTGGGTGGTATATGAATTTTGGCGCGACTTTGAATGCCCCCGAACCGTATGGCATCGAGTATTCTCCAACGATACGCGTCAAGCAGTGGAAACTCAAAGATGGAAGTACGTGGACGCAATGTTGCGTGGATTGTCCGTATGTAACGCCGTACACCTACACGGTCTCGCCGGGCGTGAGCCAGATCCAAGCAATGGCGACGAGTCGTCCTGGGATGACGTGGGTGATTGGGAATGAAATGGAGCGGATTGATGGAGGCATCGGGTATTGCAGCAGGCAAGATGAGATTTTGCCTGAATTGTACGCGCAAGCGTACCGCGATTTGTATTATACGATCAAAAACGCCGATCCCACCGCGCAGGTGGCGATTGGCGGTTTGATTGGCTTTACGGACCTGCGACGCCAGTATCTCGACCGCGTGTGGGCGGAGTACACGCGTCTGTACACCGAAACGATGCCGGTGGATGTGTGGAACGTGCACGCCTATGTGCTGCAAGAAGTACGCGGAGAGTGGGGATCGAGTATTCCGGCTGGGTTTCCCGAAATCAACACGGGAACGCTCTACACAGTTTTGGACAATAAGGATTTTACCAAAGCGTGGCAATTCGTCGTGGCGATGCGAACATGGATGAATCAGAATGGGCAACGCAACAAGCCGCTCATTACGAACGAGTACGGCGTGAATATGCCCGCGTGGATCGAATGTCCAACTTACCCCAATACGACCGGCTGCCCGTTCACACCTGAACAAGTGCGCGATAGTTTTCTGTATC
>Ga0194113_10006065_pt1 | contig 15401 bp, 27 predicted proteins | sample TA2MahC200mmetaG_FD_146193 | JGI IMG/M metagenome (GOLD analysis project Ga0194113, IMG submission 146193) | Freshwater microbial communities from Lake Tanganyika, Tanzania - TA2015017 Mahale Deep Cast 200m | ecosystem: Environmental > Aquatic > Freshwater > Lake | place: Tanzania: Lake... | reverse complement strand
GGTATTTCTTCACCGCCGCCGAGGACGCCGCGAGGTGGTCAGCCACACCGACCACCTGGTCAGCTACACCGACCAGGGGTGGTCAGCCACACCGACGCGAACCATCTAAGGGTAACCAACCAATACAACCAGTATTGCCCGGCCTTCTTCTCAGAAAGCCCAAGCCCAGGCGCAGCACCCGCCCAGGTGCCGGCCACGAGCGCCGGGGAACGAACCAGGTGCGAGGCTGGCAATACGAGGACGATCAGCCACAAAAGGAATGCCACATCCCCACGCCAGAAGAGGCCGAAGAGGGGCAGCGCTTCATGGAAGAACGACGCAAACACCCAGGCGACCCAGGCAACCTAAACCCGTGGTAACAGGTTGGCGCATATGCGCCAGGAGAAGAAGCCATGAACCACCTGAACAACCCTCCCCCACTCCGCCTCTTGCCTGATGGCACGGAGACGGAGCTCATTTGCGAGTGGTGCACGCCTCCGCCGAAGCTGATCGTGCGCACCAACCGCCGCAACGGCGGTCAATTCTTGGGTTGCCCCAACTGGCCGCTCTGTTACTTTACCAGAGAGATCCCGGAGTACCTTAGACTGGAGATAGCCGGCCAGCCCAAGCTGTTTTAGTAGTAAGAGGCTGGCGCATATGCGCCAGAGAGGAGAGACGACGAGTGCTCTTGATCAACGACCGCCTGTACGCCATCGGCTACGACTACCTGGCGCAGTGCCAGGACGAGTTGGAAGCACGAAGTCCCGACGTTATTCTCCAACTCATCCCAGACCTTGGCTTCAAGCACATCAGAAAACGCTGGCCGGAGCCGCCACCCGCCAACAAAAAGAAAAAAGAGGAAGAGCCATGAACTTAGCACAAGCCATCGGCAACATTCAGACCACCTTGGAACACGAACGGGTGATACGTGATCGTGTTCTGGTTGGCAAGAACCGTGAACGCAAGCTGGCTGAGATCGCCGCTGCCCTCGCATCCCTGGATTACCTGCGGCAACGCCTCATCGATGCGTTCCCCAACGAGGTGCCTCTTCAAAGGACTTTTCCCGGTATAGAGGTCTGAGCCATGAACCACGAGACGAAAGTCAACCTCGCCTTGGGCCTGGCGCTCGCCGCTCTCCTCGTTGCGCTTTGCGCCTGGGCCTTCCCTTCTATTCGCTACATACCTGTCGCCTGGCCGACACCACCGCCCAGCACAGGCGCTCCTTCGCCCACGCCCACGCAGAACACCTCGCCGATCGGCCAAAAATTCGCCGTCGCCCACGTTGCCTCCCCCGGCGCCTGGTGCTTTGGCGGCATCGTCTACAGGTGGGATAACGTCACCGCTACCTACCATTACGTCCCCGACGCCGCCCGGCCCTGGCATTGGCTCGCGGCCGGAACCCAGCTGCAAGTCATAGCTGCCCAGGCTGGCTTCTACTAGGTGCTGGTCGCCGGCGTGCCCGCCGTTAGCTCTTGCTGGATCCACATTGACGATGTGGCTGCCTCACCTTAGCGGCAGACCAGTTATGGCGGCGCGCCTTCCGGCGCCGCTCGTCACTCCTGGATGGATCTGCGTGGATGATGTGCAAGCTTTGCCTTAGCTGTAGGCCAGCTATGGCGGCGCGCCTTCCGGCGCCGCAGCGTAGTGGCGATAGGCGCGAGTAGCCGAGAAGCATCGCCTGCACGACTACCAGGCCCTGACAAAAAAAAGGCGGCTCGTACGCTTCCGCAAAGAATCGCTGAAACGTCGAGCCGCCTCGTTTTATTTTCACATCCCAGGGAAAGTGGAATGTTCCGTATAGCGTAGAACTACGTAGCCGCTTGGCGATCTGGCGCATTTACGTCAGGTTGGGGCGTGGCTTCCACCGCTTGCGCCTTGCGCCGCTGGTCACATGCAGCCTTGTCCAAACAGACAGCGTACTTCTGCGGCTTCTTGCTCTTGCCTTGCACTTCGAGGATTCGAACCTCCGAAGCGAACAACGCCACCCCGCACAGCGTACACCTACAAATTGGCTGGTTGCTCATCGAACGCCCCCCTGAACTTTCCGTCGCAGGTCAGGTGTGCAAACTGTTCCGGGGTCAAGCCGATCGCCGGGTAGACCACCCAGGCAGCGCAGGGGTCAATCGGCTTGGGACACCAGATACACGCCCCCAGCTTCTTGGGGGGATTATGCACCGTGACTTGCGCCTCAAGCGTCACCGGCTCCGGTCCCGTCAGCTTCTCGATCACCGCCTTGTACTTCCGAGGCACGCTTCCCGTTCTCCTCTCTAGCTGGCCCATGTTCTTCGACCAGCCGCGCGGCACGCTTGCCGCCCACACCAAAGATCTTGCGCAACTTCCGTTGCGACCAGCCGGCCTTGACCGCCGACACCAGCTTTTCATCGTCCACCGCCCGGTTATGCGCCGGACGAGGGGCAGCCGGTCGTGGAGGTGCCGGCGGGTTGAGAATAAGGTCGGGCGACCACGCCTCCCTATGATCGCCCGCCTCTTCACTTGCGCCAGGCGTAGAACGAACGTCCACCTGCTCTGGCTCTTCGGCAGCTCTATCACCGCGCTCAGTATTCAATTGATCGCCTGGCGCTCTAGTAAAGGTACGGGCTGGCCGATCAGGCCAGTCGGGAGACATCCCCTCAGTAGGGGATAGGGGAACCGACCCCCCGACCCCCCACGTAGGTACGAACGCTGCGGGCTGGACGACCACCACCCCCGGTTGCACAGGGGGTTGGGGGGTTGGGGGGTCGGGCTTCCAAACCGCCGCCACCACCAGACCACCGCCGATGATCGCCAGCATGAACAGTAAACAACCAATGCCGCCCAGGTTGATCGGCGGCAACAGGTTAAACACGTCCACCTGCGGCCTCTGGATTATGAGGGTAGTTCCCAGGCAGGATCACCGCCGCCAGCCACAGGAAGAACAGACCCACGCCCAGGCGCAAGCACCACACCCCAAAGTACAACCACTTGAGCACGGTTCTACTCCTCAGTCACGTCCTGGACCGGCAAAGGCACGTTGCGCATTTCGGCATGAAGGGAACGGTATTTTGTCAGGTCCTGGTCGCCCACCGCAGCCAGGACGACGAACGTGGGCACGTACCACTTACCCCGTTTGTCTGCTTGTTCTTCTACTCCTACCTGCACCAGAAAGCGGAAGAGCGGTTGCCGGCGCATAGCGATCGTGGACAGAAGTCGCCGCACCGGGCCAACAGCCGTTTTCCGCAGGGGCAGGATGAAGGGGGCGTCGAAGTTATCCACGTCCAGACCAAGCAGGTTATAGGTGAGGTTGCAGGGGGGCGCCTCATCGTCCAGCCAGCGCAGGTCACCAAAGGGGCACCCAGGACAGTCGTTCACGTCGGAGGGCGGGCCGGAGAGCGGCGCACCGAGAAGTTTCTCTGCCCACAACGCCACGGTCAGACCGGTAAGGGGGGACACCGGATGGAGAGCATCACCAGACCGGCAGATGGTGGGCGCCTGCAGGTCGTCGGGGTCAAAGAGAACCCGGGTCCTGTGGTAGGTGAGGAACACGGCCCGGAACGAGGGCACGCTTGCACCAGACGTGGAGTGGAAGAATTGACCGGCAGGGGGAGAGCCAGGAAGCTGGCTCGTTGGCTGCACCAGGTGAATAAGCGGGACGATCAGGTCTTCCGGCACCAACTCCTCAAAGCCTGGGAGAGATCGCAGGGCTTCCACCTGGGACGAGGGGGTGCCGGCCAGGCGCGCTAGATTGCGTCTTGGTTCCATCAGCGCCCACCTCCAGCAGCCCCTGGACCGGCAGCCACCAGCAGGTTCATCTGTGCCTGTAGCAGGCTGGCATCTGCCCGGCGCATCGTGAAGAGATCCAAGGCCGCCAGGACATCCAGAGACGCCATGCTGGCCACCGTTTCCGCCTCTCGCACTCTAGCCCGCAGGCTGGAGATCTCCAGGTCGGCCTGCATCCGGGCAGCAATGACCGCCTCCGCATAGTCCTTGTTCACCCGCCCGGTGGCCGGGTCTACGGTCTTGAACTCCGGATCGGTTCGCACCTCGAGGGAGAACTCTGCCTCAGCCAGGGAGAGATCGAGCCGCAGGTCACCAAGGGCTTTCTTGGCTGCGGCCTCCGCCCGACGAGCCAGGGTCAGCAGGTCGCAGGCCTCGACCAGCCGGTTGCGGGATTCATCGGCATCCCGCAGGTAAGCGTCAACCAGAGATTGCAGAGACATGGGGATCTTCCTCCTTTGTGGATTCGACAATCCGCTTGCGCATTTGCGGCCAAGCGGCCTTGTCGTTTGACTCCTCCAGGAAAGCACGCAGGCCATGGTCTACCACCGCCCGCAAGGTCACGCCCACCTCAGCGGCCCGCACCTTGGCCAGACGCAGCACTTGCGCATCGGCACGCACAACACCACTCGCCATGTTCACCCCCCTTCACTGTAACTTGTCTACATTCTACCACACCCCCTGTAACTTGTCAACACCCCGATACATTACATTCGGGTTTCGGATGTATCGGGGTCAACAGGGGGTAGAGGAAACAAGAGCCGGCCCCCCATTGCCAGGAGGCCGGCCCAACAGAAAAATAGGGTATCGAGTTGTGAGACTCAGACGACCCGGAGCCAGTCGTGAACTACCAGCTTTACGCCGTCATAGCCAGCGATGGCGCCCGTGGCGATAGCCGTCGCCAGGCCAAAGGTGAGGCCCAGATCGGCCCATGGGGAGAGCCCATTCAAGAATAGCAGCGTGCAGGCCCCCACAAAAGCCAGCATCCACACCAGACAGTAGATCGCCACTTTCACCGCGCCCTTCTCCCAGGCAGTCCCCAGGAGGCGTTTGATTACTTGCACCAGCGCCACGATCATGCCGATGACCACCGCCACCTGTTCAGCCGGGACGTTGGGGACAGTACCGGATCCCAGCTCGCCGGCGGCCGTCACCAAGCCGGTCAAGACCACCAAGAGAAGGACGAGCACCACCAGGAACAGCAACACACGTTTCACCAGTCCACCTCCGCACCAGAGTAGGGCAGACTAGCCGTAGACAGGCACCGGCCCGATGCGTGTGGCGTACACCACGCTCACGCAAACGCCGCCTTCCATGCAGCCACGGGCCTGAATCACGGCCAACGCCGGATCCTTGGCGAACACCGTGTTCATCCTGTCACACAGCGACTGGGCGTCGCCCTCGATGAAGCACTTGAACTCACGCGCGGCCTGCAGCGACACGGAGTCAGTTGGCGAAGCGTAGACGATCACCACTTGCTTCATGCCCGCAGCGTTGACGATGAAGTCATGCACGGCGTGCGACGGATGCGTGCGCAACCACTTGTTCAAGTCGGCCTCAATCTTGAGGACCTCAGCCCCTTCCACGGCGAAGCTCTCGATTGCCATATTACCACCCCCTTTCTACGTAGTCTATGCTGCCCCCGATCCACTGCGTACCCCGGCGATCGATGAGCCGAGGTGGATGCGGACGAGTCAGCCGAGCCTTATAGTACACCTGGCCGGCGAGGAAGGCCGCCAGCGCCAGGACTAAAACGAAAGCAACCGCCAAGATGACCATCGGCAGGGAGATAGTAACCAACGTTATCACCTCCGGGCCAGGAGAGGATAGAACACCCACCACCACCAAGAGTAGAGCACGCCCAGGAGGACGAAGAAGCAAAGGGTGCAGAAAGCCACGGTCATCAGCCACAACCGCCAGGCCAGGCGTTCCAGGCGCAGCAGGTAGGGCAGCCAGGGATCGTCTGTTCTAGACCAGTCTTGCTTCGACACGACGCATCACCTCCGCTACTTGCCCCATAACCTCCGTGTTTTCCCTGATGACTTCCAGCATCAGCTTACGCTCCTCGCTGCGCTCTTGGCGAATTTGCGCCAACTCACCCCGCCACGTCGCCTCTCGCTCGAGGGCCTCTTTCGACAGGCGGGCGTACAGCCACAGGGCCAAGCCGGCAATCCCCACCAGGCCGGTCTGGCCCACCAGCCATTGGATGAACGGAGTGTCCAAGAGTGCACCACCTCCCGCCTACACTCTACCACGATTTCACTCCTTTGTCAAGTTGACACAGGGGCGGTTTTGTGATAGCATAAAAGGAGAGGGGGCAGCTATGCTGGTCCAGGGATTAGAGATTCGCAACCGCTGCGGGGACTGGATCTACCGGTACCGCCGCAAGGGTCACTGTCGCGACGTCGGCCAGGAAATCATGGTCTACTACTTCCCCACCAACCCCCGCACCGGCCTACAGCAGAGTTGGCGGCAAATCTTCGCCAACGGCATGGCCGCCTGGCACGCCCTCAGCGCCGAGGAGAAAACCGCCTGGAACGCTGAGGGACGGGCCCACCGGCTGACCGGTTGGTCCCTTTTCGCTCGTCACTATCTCTTAACCCACCCCCTCACAGGCGTCGAATGGACGATCGGCCTCAGCTTTGTCGAGGGGCCAGACTTCATCACCTCCGGCGACCCCATTCTCATTGGTTCCTGGACGGTCGGATCAGGCGACTACATTTCGGGACTATGAAAGGAGCACCATGGGCAAATTTACTTCTGCTGTGGCCTCTGCTCTGAAATCCTACTTTGAGACCGGAGACAAACCCACGCAGGCGCAGTTCGGCGAGTGGATCGACGCTATCCTCGCCGGCATCCAAGAACACGGCCACGTTGCCACAGGTGGTGCCGGCACAGGAACGGGCGATGCAGGCCGGATAGCTTACTCTGGCCTGATTCTTCCCTCTACCTTCCGCATCGTCTCCCCGACTAACGCCCCTTACTCCACTATCCAGGCAGCCATAAATGCTGCCTCCTCCGACGACATACTGCTCATCGGCCCCGGCACTTACACCGAAAACGTTACAATCTCCAAGAATTTGACCCTGCTCGGGTTGGGCAGAGTTGCCACCCCTAAATGGGCCAGTGGTGGTGTAGTTATCAACGGCACCATCTCTTGTAACGGGTACTCTGCCTTTCTATCACACCTCCAGGTCACCAACACAATCTCTCTTCAGAACGGCCTCTTTACCCTCGACCATATCACTATGGAGATTGGAGCGGGTACACCTGTTCTTGGGCTCGACATTCAGGCCTCTGCCAAAGTCAACGTCCTCAACTCTCACTTTTCCTGCGACGCTGATTACGAAGGCGTTGCTACCGCCATCCAAATCAGCGGCAGCGGGGCTTACGCTTACCTCAATAATTGCTACGTCAGAGCCGGCGCGGAAGATGGCACAGCAAGAGCCCTCTACTATGCTTACGGCTACAACGCCTACATCAGAAATTGCACTTTTGAAGACGCTCAGGTCATCTGTAATACCAACGGGGCCCAAATCTCTTACTCTTTAATTCGCGGCGGCCTAGTCATCGCGGCAACCAAAACCGCTGCTATTTGGCACTGCGGACTAACCGAAGCTATATCAGGCTCAGGCTCAAATCTCATCGACACTCCATACAATGTAGTCGACGCAGACTTATAATAAAACCCCAGGGGGCAAAATGGCCGTAGCTACTGCTCAAGATCAAGGCCATCCTTTGTTCAATACCTTAGACCGCCCAGTCGAAAGTCGACCGGGCTCCACCCGTTGCCGCCTGCGTCCACGCCACCCCATCCCAAATCGCTACTCTGGCCTACTCCAACTGTGGAACAACGTGCTCAAAGACCTGGTACAGAAGTGGAAGGCCCTCTCCAAAGAGCAGAAAGACTGGTGGGAAGAAAATAAGCCGGAACGCTACCCCAACGGCTTCTCCTGGTTCATGGCTTACCATTTGTCCGGCGCTGCATCGGCTGGCCCCTGGACCGTGGGCAGCACCGCCGTTGGTGGCCTGGACTATATCCTCTCCCCAGAGATCCACCGCCCTTGGACCGTGGGGCTTTCCGAGGTGGGGGGGGCCAACCCCATCGAAGCGAAAATTGTCTGGGGAGACTGGACAGTCGGGTACTCCGAAGTTGGCGGGGTGAGCCGCATCGTCCCCGGCCCAGAGTTCATCCCCTGGACCGTAGGCTACTCTACCGTTGGCTCCCACTCCCAGGTCAACTAATGAGTGGAATGTTTTGTTGACAGCACACGCTCAGGTATGTTATGATAACCTTGGGCCGGTTCAGGCCGGTTTTAACCGTGCCCCCCGTGCGCGGGGCCGTGCCCCCCGATTCATCGGGGCAACTAGCAACGAAAGGAGGTGACACAGAATGGCTAAAGTGATTCTTCCGCTCCTGTCCGTAGAGGCTCGCAACAAGATCGGCAACGCTATGGTCTTCTTCCCCCTGCCCCACTCTGATCAAAACGTTGTCCGACGCTGGCTCAAGCCGTCTAACCCAAAGTCCGAAGGACAGGGTGACGTCCGCCTGTACCAGACCGCAGCGGGCAAGGTGCTTTCCAAGATCGTGACCGGTGGAACCTTCCAGATCCAGGTGGCAGCTCTCACACCAGCCGGCGAGATCTGGAACGCCCGCCTCGTCAAGACCATCCACGGCACCGCCTTCGCCGACATCATCGCTAGCCTGACCGCCTGGGACACCGCCGCCAACTCCGGGCAATGGACATCGGTCGCTAGCTCCCTGGGCATCGCCGACCAAGACGTCAGCTACGCCTCAATCGCCCCCATCACCAAAGGCGAAGTGCTGTTCCTGGCTGGCCGGGCTGGATACGACCTAGGGATTGCGCTCTGCCCGGCAGACGCGCAAAGTCTCACCGATGCGCAGATTCAGGCCCTGGGCAACGGCTTCCTGACCTAAGCCTGAGTCGCCTCACGACAGTAGCCAACAAAAAACACACCCTCCATGAGCGAGGGTGTGTTTTCATTTTGGGGACAAAGTGCAGGGAGATCGCCACATCGAGCGGCACCAAGCATCACCAACCACAAAACAGCCCGGGACCCGCCTGGAAACTATGTTGCGAATTTGTACCGCCAAGTGCGCAGCGCCACGGCGACGGCGACGCCACGGCCAGCGCCGCCACGGCGCAGCGCAGAGGCGGCGCCACGGCGCAGCGCAGAGACGGCGCAGCCGCAGCGCGGCGCACGTCACGCGCCGCAGCGCGCCGCCAGCCGAGCGCGCATCACCGCCGCCGACACCGACCAGGCGAAACGCTCACGCACCACCGCCGAGCCGAGCGCCGCTTCCTCGCGCCACCAGCGCCGTTCCTCGTAGGCTTGCCGCATCAGCAGCCGCAAGTTATCGTAGTCCGGCACAGCCCAATTGCAGCCACGGTAAACGGGCATATCGCCACGCACCGGCGCCACCTCGCAGGAGAGCAGATGCACACCCGGCAACAGCCGACCATCCGCCTCGCGGCCCCACTCCCCCGGCGCCCCAAAGTCGGTGGTGATCACCGGCAGCCCGCAGGCCAGGGCCTCCATCGCCGGCAAGCACCAGCCTTCACCAGACGAGGGCAGGACGAAACAATCCGCCGAGGTGTACAAGCCTGGCAGGTCGGAGTCGGCAATCTCCTGCACCTGTAGCCAAATTTGCGGCCCAGGCGTGCGCAGCCACCAACGGGTTTCATACGACAGAATCTCGTCGGCCTTCCCCGGCACGGCCTTGATGTACAAGCCCACGTCCTCACCGTGACTGAACTCGTCACGGAAGGCGGCAAACAGGAGGTCGGGGTTTTTCCTGAGCGACCACTGAAAACAACTCACAAACAAGAAACCGACGCTTGGCCGCCCCGCCCACGGCGTGGCCTGGGGATGGAAGCGGCCCGGGTCCACGCCGAGAGGCACGACCTCTACTGACCCGCCCCACCCGGACGAGCGAATCCGCAGCCGGTCAACTTCTGTGGGCACCCACACCTCGTCTACCCACGGCAGGCCGTCCAGCCAGGACGAGGGCCACGGCGTGACGTCGCTCATCGTCCAGCCAAAGCGTACACGACCGCTGGCCCGACAAAACCGATCGGCGTGCTCGATGAGAATTTGCGGCATTGCCGGCGTACCGTGGTGTGGCTGGCAGTCACGCAAAGCCAGGTCCGGCGCGGCAGCGTCCATGTCCGTGGACATGCGGGCCGGCTGATAGTAAAGAAGGACACCGGCATCGAGCAGCGCACGAGCCGCATGTCGTGACCAGTAGCCGTAGCCGGTCGTGGGTGCCCACTCACCCACCCAGACAACCGACTGCGAAAAACGAGCATCCAGATAGAATCCCCACTTCTGCCGGAAGATCGCCAGACTCTTTTTGTAGAGCTCTCCCGGCGCCGCCACCTTGCGGGCCGTTGTCTCTGGACCGTGGTGTACTACGGAGAGCGTCGAGGTGGACGCTGTGCGCCAGCCGAGTTGCGCCGCCCGCAAGCAGAAGTCGCTGTCTTCAAAATAAGCGAAGAACTCTTCATCCAGACGCCCCACCTGAGCCAGACACGGCGCCTTGATGAAAGCGCAGACGAACGGCACAACCTCCGCCAGGCGCAGGCCCGGATACTGATTGCGTGGTTCCTCCCCACCGCACCACGTCTTGCCCATGTACGAATGTGGCAGGTGGCCGGCGCCGTGCGCCTGAATCGTCCCATCAACCGACAGCACCAGTGGCGACAAGACACCGACTTTCTCATGCCGCCAGGCTTCCGCCTGCAGGCGCTTGAAGAGGTCCGGATCGGAGAACGCCACGTCGTTGTTGAGCACCACGACGTCATTGCCCCGCCGCACCTTCTTCAACCCGGCGTTCACGTTCCCGGCAAAGCCACGATTCTCTTTCAGGCAGACCGGGCGCAGAAGCGCCCCCGTAGCCGCTGCCACCTGGCGCATATACGCCACACTGCCGTCTGCGCTGCCGCCATCCACAACGATGATCTGATCGTCCTTCTCCCAGGCCACAGCACCCAGGCAGGCAAACAGTTGGCGCAAATGCGCCTCCCCGTTCCAGGTCGGGACTACCAACGAAATCCCCACGCCACACCTCCTTTTTTGGTGACGGCCGCCGGCCACGTGGGAGCTGGCCACGTCCCCAACAGGACGACAGCACAACCGGTCGGCCAGCCTTACGGCTTCCTCAGCCCTCATGCACGTAGACGACGACCACGCCGTGCGCCGGGCTCGCTCCCTCGCCCTCTGCACGGCATCCCTGAAGCGCAACCGGTCGGCCAGTCGCTTTGCGGCTTCCTCAGCCCTCATGCAGACCGATGATTCACCCACGCCGGTTGCGGGCTTCGCTCCCTCAGCCCTCACCGGCATCCCTACAGCGCAACCGGTCGGCCAGCCGGGCCCCGGCTTCTTTGGTGCTTGGGGACAGGGATCCTTTGAGCTGACCTGGTGGACAACACCAACCTCACCGCTTACGAGCCACGACTTCCACCAAGCAGTTTTCCGCCTCACGGTGGAACTCACGGAACAGGAGCAACTCCCAGGCCACAAGCTCCGCCCGCAGCGCCGGCGCCGAGTGCCAGTACTGCGAGTCCGGCGACCAGCCTTTGCCGTTGCGCTTGTGCTGGTCAGTACACCAGACAACCAGAATCAGCAAGCCCCCAGGACGCAGCACCGCCCGGTAGCCCTCCAGCACGCGGCCAGCCTCAGCCGGCTTAACGTGATCCAGGGTGGACAGGTCCACCACAGCCACGAACGACCCATCCTCACAAGGCAGGTCCCGGATATCGCCACAGCGGATCTGCCAGTCGGGATGTTCTCGCTGCATCGTGGCACACAACTCCGGCTTGTACTCTACGTAGGTTGTCCGCTCCGGAGTAAGCCCCACCCCATCCAGATGGCGGATGTCGCCCATCTCCTCATTGTACAAGTCGGTCTTCAAGACTGGCCCATCTTTGGGCAGCCATTCGGCCACCAGGTCACGGTAATGCTGATAGATGTGGGGCAGGGACAGTTGCGGCGCGGTCATGAGTTCACCTCCAAGAAAAAGATTACCCGCAGCGATTGGGGTGTAGTCACCGCAGGCCAGGTTAAAAGCGACCACGCGCCGGCCACGACGTAGCCACCAAGCTGCAGCGTCTGCACCAGGTCAAGCAGGCGCGAAGAAGCGGCCACCTGCGCCCAGGCTTCCAGCACAACAGCCGATGGACGATAGCGCGCGACCAACCGCTTGATGCTCCGCTCCAGCGACTCCGACTCAGCCGCACTCACGCCGCAAGCGTACCCCAGGCAGACGAGGATGTCCAGCCGGTCCAGCGTTGGCAGGTCATCATCAGCGCAAACGTAGAGCTCTGCCCTGACCGATTGTCGTCGCGCTTCTGCAATGAACTGCTGGCAGATGTCGTTCCCCACGTACCGCTGCCACGTATCGGGCAGGAGCGGCAAGAGCGGTGCCCACCCGCAGTTGAGGTCCAGGATCGTGGCCCCGGCAACCCGTGTCCCCAACCAGCCGGCGATGAGCAGAAGCCGACCGGCGAGCTCAGGCGTGCGCAAATACTCCCAAGTCATGTTTCCTCCTTTACCGGGAATCGCTGCGCCGCGCTCCACAAAACGTCAAAGTGCTGCGCCAAGAGCAGGACAATTGCCGGATCGTCCACCACGACTGAGATCTCCCAATTGTCTTCCAGCGCCGCCGCCGTCCAGTTGTGGGAGCCGACCACAGCCAGCCGCTCATCGATGACCACCAGCTTGCCGTGCAGCAGAACGTCAGGGACCGGATAGCACACGCGCACACCCACCCCGGCCAGGTACTGCGCCACAGTCTGATTTTGAACGACTACCCGCCGTTGCAGGCCGTGACGGTTGAGGAGTAACCGCACCTCCACGCCGTCACGCCGCTTGGCCCACAGCTTATTGACCAGAACAAGAGAACTGTCTTTGGCGCTTCTGCCCTGCACCTGGGCGACGTACTGCGCCACACGTAGATGAGTAGTAGCCGACTCCATGAGCGCGGGGAGCTCGGAGAGGTATTGTCGGCCAAAGAGGAGTTGTAGGCTCACAGGTCACCTCCTGAGAATAAGCAGCAGACACCGGACGGGCCGAGGCCGTGCCAGGCCGACTGGTCAGGCCAGCCGTCCCGACGGCTCCGGCCAGCACGGGGTACCGGCTCCAGTCAGGCCAGCCGTCTCGACGGCTCAGGCGAGCGCGGGCCGGGGGAACCGTTCCACCGCGCTCGTCTGGGTGGCCGATAGTTCACGACCACCAGGGAGATTATAACACAAGGGGTGTAACAAATCAACAGGTTTGGTGACTCCAGGAGCTCCACCAGGTGGCCTGCTTGACCCCAACGGCGCAACCGGTTGGCCAGCCGGGCGCCGGCTTCCTCAGCCCTCATGGACGTAGACGAGGTTCCCAGGGGCCGACAGCGCACCCGTTTGACCAGCCGCTTTGCGGCTTCCTCAGCTCTCATGGACGTAGACGATTGTCCCCACCGGTTGCGGGCGTCGCTCCCTCCGCCCTCGCCGGTCTCTCCTCAGCGCACCCGTTTGACCAGCCGCTTTGCGGCTTCCTCAGCTCTCATGGACGTAGACGAGGTTCCCAGGGGCCGACAGCGCACCCGTTTGACCAGCCGCTTTGCGGCCTCCTTAGCTCTCATGAACGTAGACGAGGTTCCCAGGGGCCGACAGCGCACCCGTTTGACCAGCCGCTTTGCGGCCTCCTTAGCCCTCATGGACGTAGACGAGGTTCCCAGGGGCCGACAGCGCACCCGTTTGACCAGCCGCTTTGCGGCCTCCTTAGCCCTCATGGACGTAGACGATTGTCCCCACCGGTTGCGGGCGTCGCTCCCTCCGCCCTCGCCGGTCTCTCCTCAGCGCACCCGTTTGACCAGCTTTGCGGCTTCCTTAGCTCTCATGGACGTAGACGAGGGCGACCGCAGGGGTCTATCGGCTTTCTACGGGCGCAAGCGCCCTGTGGCTCGTGCTACCACCACCAGGGTAGACCCCGCCCGCCGAGCGTAGGCGGGCGTGGCGGGGGCTTGACCCCCGACCCCACGTCCCCAAAGGCCGATGGCTTTCTACGGGCGCAAGCGCCCTGTGGCTCGTGCTACCACCACCAGGGTAGACCCCGCCCGCCGAGCGTAGGCGGGCGTGGCGGGGGCTTGGCCCCCGACCCCACGTCCCTGGAGACAACGTGGGAGCGCCGATGGCCACCCGGTGACCGCCGGCTGTCCCCAACACCCCTCCAGGGGATGATAACGCATTCCAGCATGCCGGTCTGTCACCAACTGTTGCCGTTGGGGACAAGTAGATCCCTGATCAGGCGCCGCGGCGCTACTCGGCGTCACCAACCAAGCAAATGACATCGGGCGGGCACGACGGCCTTAGGAGTGCCCATCTCCGGCTGCCTCGATGCCGGAGATGGGCACTTTTTTACATCACCAGGGGGGAAGCTGCTTTGTCACCAGTCAAAGCAGCTTCCCCGTTTTGCTGATCTCCCTTGGGGACACATCGGCTGGCGATCTCCCCCGTACGCCGGTGGGGGGTGTCCCCAACTGAGAGGGAACGAGGCCGGGGCTGGTGACAAGGGCACAGTGGCCAGGGCAGGGCCTGGACGACGATGTCACCAACCAGACGAGGGCGCCCTGCGCCCCCCAGGGCATAGAGTCGCCCAGGGCGGACGTTCTCCCATGCTTTAGGAGGCCGAAGGGGAGCGGTTGCCAAGAGCCGCCCCCCTTCGGCCTCATTGGAGCATACTTGTTGACCGCCCTGGGCGCTGAGGCCACCTCGCCAGGTCAGCGGCGCAACCACTTGGGGACGATATCGCCGACCAGGTGGCCTTCCGGCGTCACCAAACGAGGGCTTTGGGAACACGGATCCTTCGCCGGCGAGCTCGCCACGTCCCCAACGTCCGCCTGGCTGTCTCGCTCGCTGCGCCCCACGGCATACGCCTCAGGTGACCGCGCCATGTCTGCGCGTGGGCTTTTTGCGAGCGGTGTAGCACTAGACGGCTGTCCCCCGTTGCGGCTACAGCCATGGGGGGGGCTACAGCTCTTCCAGTGGACCGCCGCAGGTCTCCAATTTTAGCAAAGTGCCCCCTTCCCGTCGGCCTGCGTTTTTGCGCGGTAGGCCCTCCGGGAGTGGGCAAACTCGCCTCTTTGACCATGCCCCGCCCCCCTTGTTTGCTCTTGCCAAGCAATGGACGGGTAAGAGGGGGGCGGGGTGTTCCCTGAGCGTACCTTTGGCAAAATTCGCAGGCGGGTGGCGGCGATGCCTTTTTTTGGGCGGGGGCTAGGGCACTACGTTACGGTGCGCCGCCTGCCCCCGCCCAAAAAAAGCCCCGCCGCTGCACCCCCGCCGACTGCCAACCTAGCACGCGCGCTCGTGGTGTCTCCAATCGTGTAAAGGCCGTTGGCATCGGCGGCTCTGGGAAGTCACCCCCTTTGCTTTAAAATTGGCGGCTGCGGCGGTCGGCAGCGCACCGGCTTGTCCGGTGAAATTTGTGTTGTGGAGGTGTTCAGGTGGTTAAGCATGCATTGTGTGGGCGGGAAGCGTGGTTTATCCCAGATCGGTTGTGCAGAAAGGTCTGGGAAAGTGTCGGGGTTGTTCTTCCGGCAAAAGTACCGGTGGTGGTCATTTGTCGGGGGAAAGGCCCGGGACCAAAGTCCTGGTTGGTCC
>Ga0194113_10006062_pt1 | contig 15405 bp, 17 predicted proteins | sample TA2MahC200mmetaG_FD_146193 | JGI IMG/M metagenome (GOLD analysis project Ga0194113, IMG submission 146193) | Freshwater microbial communities from Lake Tanganyika, Tanzania - TA2015017 Mahale Deep Cast 200m | ecosystem: Environmental > Aquatic > Freshwater > Lake | place: Tanzania: Lake... | reverse complement strand
CAAGGTTCTCAAACGATCAGCTTATGGGTTTAGAGATGATGATTATTTTGCCTTAAGAGTTTTGGGTCTTCATGAATCCAGGTACGCATTGTTGCGATGAATCATTTTTTTTATAGTTTTGCGCCCTTAATTCACCACACCCCCTCTCCTGGGTTCCTGCGAAAGCAGGAATCCGAGAGGGGGTTAGGGGGTGAGGTCTTTGGAGACCATGGGTGAGGTCATTATTATAAATGGGTGAGGTCATTAAAATAAAATAGAATGAAAAAACTAGCCGTCGTTGCATTTGGAGGAAATGCCCTGCTCAGGGGCGACCAAAAAGGAACCATTGATGAACAGGAGGCCAACGCCTATACCACAGCCGAGCACATGCTCAAGTTGCTGAACCGTGACTATAACCTGGTGATCACCCACGGCAATGGCCCACAGGTTGGAAATTTGTTGCTGAATAATATTGCCGGACATAAAATGCATAACCTGCCCGAGATGCCACTCGACGTCTGTGTGGCATACTCACAGGGATTCATCGGCTATGTGATCGAGCAGCAATTGAAAAATGTCCTCCGGGCGCATGACATGGACCGGGATGTGATCACGATTATTACCGATGTCCTTGTCAACAAGGATGACCCTGCCTTTGAAAACCCAACCAAGCCCATAGGTCCTTTTTACACCAAAGAAGAAGCTGACCGGATTGCCGGAGAGACGAAATCGGTTTTTGCTGCTGATCCGCGGGGTAGGGGATATCGCAAGGTGGTGGCATCACCTCAGCCGCTGGTGATCTCGAATGTTAAAACCATTGAGAAGATCGCCCGTGGAGGACAAATCATCATTGCCGTTGGTGGTGGAGGAATTCCTGTTTTTTATGTGGAACAAAACAAAACCCAGGGCATTGATGCCGTGATTGACAAGGATTTGGCATCTGCATTGCTGGCTTCACAGATCAATGCTGACAAGTTCTTTATCATGACGGATGTCCCGAAGGTTTGTCTACACTACAATACACCCAAAGAGCAAGCCATCACCCGAATGACCATTGCAGAAGCCAAGAGATACCTGGCGGAGGGCCACTTCGCTGATGGCAGCATGGGGCCGAAGGTCAGGGCCGCGATATATTTCGTGGAACACAGCGGAAAAGATACCATCATCACCCGCACCGACCTGCTGGGAGTGGATGACGGCGGGACAAGGATTACGCTAGTCTAGCCCCACCCCAGCCCCACCCCCTTCCCCTCCCCATTTGGGGAGGGGTGAGGGGAGGGGTCATTCCCTAAACACCATCTTCTGCACATCCATCCCTTCAATAGCCAGAAGGGCATTCTCAAGCTTGATGCTTTCATTGACATCTCCGGTCAGCTCCAGTAAAATAAGCCCCGTAGTACTGCAGTATTCATTAACTACTTCATGTAATCCCAGCCTCGTCTTGATGGAACAGCCATACGTGGTCAATGTCTCCTGAACTTTTGTGGCATCCGACACACGGTTGTTGATGTGAATGCCGAGAATTCTGGTTTCTTTCATTTTTTTATTTTTTAACCTCCAATAATGTTATCATTTATTTTCGCCACTAAACCACAAAAACTCAAAGAAACACAAAATGCTGTTAATCAAACAAATAAAATTTGTGCAATTTTGTGATTTAGTGCCTTAATGGCATAAAAGACTTGTGAACCACCCACTTCATTCAGTTTTATTTCCCCACAACAAAAACATCACCTGCCCGATCTCCGAATTGGTGATATATGCCCCTCTTACCGGATCAAATTCATCCGCAAAAAGGCTGAAAACATCACTCCCTACTCCCTTAGCAAATAATGGCACCAGGCTATTCGTATGATCAGTCGACCGAAACTCCATCCCCGGCAGAACCCCTTTCCCATTATTCACGATCGGCTTAAAAAACTCAGAAAGCGCCCCTTCCCCAGCACTTGAACCTGAACTTGAACCTGAACTTGAACTTGAACCCAAATTCCCGCATTCATGATCTGCGGTAACGATCAGCAGCGTTTCTTCCCATGAGCTATTGGTTTCAACCCATTCCATCACGGCTTTTATCGCATCCGTGAAGTCAATGGTCTCCTCAATCATCCTCCCTTTCTGATTATCATGACATGCCCAGTCAATCGCACCTCCTTCGATCATGATAAAAAATCCGTTGGGATTACTGCCCAGGACATTCAGCGCCCCTTGTGTCATCAGGGTCAAATCAGGGAGATGCTGAATAAATGGTGTGGCATAAGGATCGACTTTTGTCGAATCGTATGTGCGCTCCTGCTGCAAGGTCGAATATACCTGCGGAAGTCCTAAAACTCTGGGTGGAGGAGGGTTGTCAGTCATTAATCGCTGAAAGTCATCTTTGGTAATCAGCAGTTTCCATGGATCTGGTGCACCATCAAAGTTGACATCTTGTAAAGTGTATGGAATCCCTTGATAAATGAAATCAGCCTTTTCGGGCTGCTGAAGCTGAGTCCACAATAAACTGTCGCCAACATAGCTGAATGAGGTTGCGCGGGTAACAGGCTTACCGTCTTTGGAGTAATAAGGATGGCCGCATCCCATGATCACGTCCATTTTACTCTCCAGCAACATTTGTTTGGCAATTTCCGGGTAGTTGGAACGGGTAGGGGAATGAGCAACAAATCCGGCGGGAGTAGCATGAGCAAAAGGAACAGTCGTTACAACACCTGCCGACTTTTGTAAGAATTTCGCTACATCGGTGATGGTTGTCAATGGTTGTTTGTTGAGGTCAACACCCACCGCATCATTGTAAGTCTTTACACCGGAAGCTATAGCTGTGGCGGCTCCCGGGGAATTGGTACAGGATAGGGTAATGTATGCCCGTTCTTTCCATGCCTTGTCGGGACTATATCCATTGCTGTAAACCAATGGCTCAATGGTGATCGCAGCGGGATAAGTGCTCACTCCCAACCGCACCGGAAATGATGACCACAAGGGATCCGACTCCAACCCGGTCCGATAATAGGTGGCTGCCTGAAACTGGTTATATCCACACCCATCCCCGATCATTAAAATGATATTTTTCGGGGCGGTCATGTTCATCTGAGCGCCCGATGATATTGGCTGTACGGTCAGCCATACCAAAATCAACACGATCAATTTCAGGCAGGCCTTTAAGAGACTTGTTTTCATAAACTGAACGTCATCTTTTGTAACTCTACACCGCCGATCATCGATACTTCCTGCTCAAACCGGTCGCATAGATCTTTTTTATCGATCATCTGTAGAATGATTACACCGGTTCGGCTGCAGCGGTCTTCCGAAACTTCATGAAAACCCAGCCTGGAACGGATGATGGCAGCATACTTCGTCAATAACAATTGCATCCTGCCTGCTTCTTTGATGCGGTCGGTGATCATCAGACCGACAATTCTCATTTCAGCCATAGATTTTAGATAAATGGATTAAAAATAGAGATCTCTTTTCCCTTGTTTCACAAGCTCGAGCTTTTCAATCAGCTTGTTCTTGAAGGTATTATCTTCATATTCATTCAACTTTTCATCGATCAGTTGGTACCCTTTGATCTTTGTTTGCTCCGGGGCATAATCCTCCAGGTATTCAGCCATGGTAAGCAACGCATTGGGTTGGCAAAACCGTTTGATAAAACCGGGTACGGAGAATTCCATGAAATGCTCGCCAGTCCTGCCCATCCGGTAACAGGATGTACAGAAAGACGGGATCATCCCCTTGTGGATCAACTCATCCATGATCTCGTTGAGGCTCCTGTTGTCGTTAATCTGAAACTGTTCCCGGTCGATATCCTGATGTTGCTTCTTCTCTGCATAGCCACCCAGTTCGATATTGGTTCCGCCATCAATCTGTGACACGCCGAATTGCAATATTTCATCCCGGATCTCAGCAGGTTCGCGGGCAGTAAGGATCATGCCCGTGTAAGGTACGGCCAACCGCAGGATGGCCACCAGCCGGGTAAATTCTGCATCACTGACCAGGTGACTTTTATCGATATTCAGCTCGGAAGCATACTGTATCCGCGGGAAGGAGATGGTATGTGGCCCGACATTATACACCGCCTCAAAATGATTGGTATGCCTCACCAGCCCCAGTACCTCAAAACGCCAGTCATATAATCCGAATAATGCGCCGATACCAACATCATCGATTCCGGCCTCCTGGGCGCGGTCCAGAGCCGTGACCCGCCACTCATAGTTCCGTTTCATCCCTCCCAGGTGCACCTTCCGGTAGGTATCTTCATGATAGGTCTCCTGGAATATCTGATAAGTACCGATCTTCGCATCTTTAACAATCCGGAAACCATTGATATCCAACGGCGCCGCATTGATGTTCACACGGCGTATCTCACCGTTCTTGTGCTTGACACCATATACGATACGAACCGTTTCCGCAATGAACTCTGCATTGCACTTCGGATGCTCCCCGTAAACAAGGATCAGCCGCTTGTGACCGGCCTCCTCCAGCGCAACAACTTGTTGCACCAACTCGTCATGATTCAGCGTTACCCGGTGCACGCTCTTGTTCGATGCCTTGAATCCACAGTATGCACAGTTGTTGGTGCACAGGTTGCCAATGTATAACGGAGCGAATAGTACGATCCGCTGCCCGTAAACCTTTTCTTTCAATGCCTTGGCGCCAAGCTTGATCTCTTCGATCAGTTCCGGGTCGGTGGAATTAATAAGTAGAGCCGTCTCTTCCAGGCTCAACCGGTTCTTGTCAAGCGATTTGGCGACGACCTCCCGAACCCGTACCCTGTCAGGTTTCACTTGGTTAATAAAGCCCCAAATCTCATCAGGATCGATGAAGGGCTTCATCCGAAGGTCAGGAATACGACATTTTTCAGGTTTGAATATCATGGATAAAGATAGTCTGTGATGAATGGTACAAAGTTACACAATGTTTGACCAAGTCAGGAGCGATAGATCATCCTGATTTTATTCAACTGGCTGATGAACACCCCGCCGATAACAATCGCCATCCCAACGATCTTCACCCAGGTGAATTCCTCACCCAGGATGAAAAAGGAGGCAATGGCTGTAATCACAGGGATCAGGTTGGTGAACACATTGCTTCGGGTAACACCGATATTTTTGACACTATATGCGAAAAATACATAGGAGAGCGAGGAGGCGAAAATCGCCAGCATCAGCAGGGATGATAGCAGTCGGAGATCCGGCTTCACCTGGATGAAATGAGATGCCTCGAAGATCAGGAACAAGGGGAGAAAGTAGATGATCCCCAGCAGGTTCTGCCAGGTGATAATCGTTAGGGGACTATATCTTGAAGATAGTTTTTTCAGCAATACCGAATACACCACCGCCGCTGCAACCGCCAGGAAGAGACAGGAGATACCCAGGAAACTGGCATTCAGTGTCAGGTCGTTTTTTACCAGCATGATGATGATTCCGATAAACGACAGAAAAATTCCCAACAAGTTCATCTTACTCATCTTCTCCCTAAGTGAATAAAACGCTACCAGGGGAGTAAACACCGGAATGGTTGCAATGACAACCGACGCAATGGTGGAGGAAGAACTTTTCAGCCCGAAGTTTTCTCCCAGGAAATATACGAAAGGGTTGAAAAATGCTGACATCAACATCAAACCAACATCTTCCCTACGAATCATCTCCCATCGTTTCATCAAGAACATTAGCAGGAAGAGAAACAAAGAAGAGACGATCAGCCGCAGAAAGATCGTGGTGATGGGATGGTAATACTGGAACACAAGAGACGTCCACACAAACGACATCCCCCAGAAGCCCATCGCCAGCAACACCGCCACGTAGGTTTTGAAAGAAGAACCAGTAGACATGAGTTGAGATTAGGGGTGCAAAAGTACAAGATTACGCTCAAATGCGGAGAATAAGCAAGAATGACAGATAACCCGATTGTAAGCAGAACCGGTTCGCTACACACTGTTTACTGTTCATTTTCACTTCCCGTCTCACAGCTCGTACTTAAATAAACCAGGAATGGTTATATTTGTGACAAAATCTAAAACATGAAAAAGATTCTTATTGTCCTGATTGCCGGCATGCTGGTGTCATCAATTTCTTGTAAGAAGTCGATAGACTGCACAGCCGAGTTGCTGATATCTTTCATCACCCACACAAAGAATCCGGAGGATCATAAAATCGTGACATTCAATTTCGATTATGGTGGGGAATTCAATATTTCGAAGATAATTTGGGATTTTGGTGACGGATCCTCAATCTCAAACACCGATACTACAGTTACCCATACGTATGAAAACACCGGCAGCTACACCGTGAAAGTGACCATCACGCTGGATGATGCCAAACGAACCGGTTGCACCTCAACGAAAGAGCACAATCTGACTATTTAACTTGTCAAGGTTCAAGATCAAGTTCAGGTTCAAGATTGGGTAAGCAGGGAATCTAATGTGTTCTACTGTGCCTATGTGGTTGATCTGATTTTTTTCTACCACAATAGACACATTAGATCACAATAGGTCTTGAAAATTCACTTCGAATATCGTATATCGTACTATCGACAATCGAATATCAACCCGGTTCAGGTTCAGAAGCATTGAAAGGCAGTAGATTGAATCGTGAGGATCAGATATCCAAAATATTTTATGATAAGTAAAAAACATGGCAATAAAATTATTATATTTGTAAAAATAATTGACATATGATCATTCAACGTGATGGATATCTAAATAAAATTTCGGCTGCCATCAGCTCAGTTCCAATTGTAATACTGATCGGTGCCAGGCAAGTCGGAAAAACCACCCTGATGAATACCACCAAAGTAGTTGGACCTATCATGAAGATGCATGGCCAGAATCCGGCAGATGCGGAAAAACTCTCGGAATACCAGTTAATTTCCCGCTATCTGCACAACTATTTCGGAGAAACATTGGATGGTACTTTAATGGTTGATGAATTCCAGTATATTCCGAATATCGGCACAATTCTGAAGCTGCTTGTCGATAAATTCCCTTCTCTTAAAATTATTTGTACAGGGTCATCATCATTGGATATTTATAGTCAAATGAAGGAATCGATGGCCGGGCGGGTGAGATACATTCCGGTATATCCGCTTTCATTCCGGGAATATCTCCTGTTTACCAGCCAGGAGCTTTTGTTGTCGTTTGAAAAGATAGAAGTGATGGAAGATCTCCGTCTTGTTGATCCGCGTATTCCGTCAATGATGGAAGAATACATGGTTTTTGGCGGACTTCCAAAGATCGCGCTGGCAAAAACCGCGGAGGAGAAAGTTGAGCTGTTGACAGATATCATGCGGACCTATCTCCTCAGGGATGTCAGAAATTATATTAGAAATGAAGATTTTGTTGGCTTTAACAAAGTCCTTCGCTTGCTGGCTGCTCAGATCGGCGGGATGATCAACATCAATGAACTATCCCTGACCACGGGTGTTGCATACAGAAGGTGCGAGGAGTACATCCATATCCTTGAACAAATGTTTGTTCTGCACCAGGTACATCCTTTTACAACCAACAAACGGAGCGAACTGACCAAAATGAAAAAGGGTTATTTCTTTGATAACGGCATCCGCAATGTGATCCATAACGATTTCAATACCATGGAAACCAGGCTTGATAACGGTGTTCTGTTCGAGAACTTCATCTATATGGAGTTAATCCGGGAGTTGATCCGTCCCGAGTCGGTATGGTACTACCGCACCCGCGACGGGATGGAGATCGATTTTATCCTTGAAAAAGGAGGGAAAGTGATACCGGTGGAGGTGAAATTCAGAAAATATCAAAAACCATCCTCCTTGCGCTCGTTGACAACCTTCAACAGCTACCAGCCATTTAAAAAGGGCTATTGCATCAACAGGAATTTCTCAGCGATTCACAACAATATCCGATTCTTGCCGGGGTACTTTACGGGGAAGATCGCTTTGTAGGTTCAAGTTCAGGTTCAAGTTCAAGTTCGGGTTAGTATGTGATAGACGCTTTGTGTTGGGCTAAAGCACCGTTTGTGTCACTTTGTCTGCCAGAGGTTCCATCGAAGTTCTTTTCTGCATGGTCTCTTACATCACTCCACCTACATAAATAATATACAAAATTTGAATCAGATACTTTTGGTTTTCCCCTAAACACATGGAATTCAGTTGATCCAAATCCAATGCTATTTACTAATCCTTTTACTTGACATATCTTACCATTTTCTAAACAAGGTGTAATTCTTGCAAATAGTGTATCTCCATTTTCAAATTTACTTCCACCAGACAATTTTCTTTCTTGTGATGGTTTACAAAACCTCTGACCATCAGTTAAATCCTTCATTTCGACAAAAGATACTAATTGATCTTTGGGTATTTTAACCGAAGGATTGATATAGACAAAATCAGAAAACTTATATTCCTTCCACTCACTCATTTGATTTAATCTTTGCAAGGTTAGCTATTACAGTTTCGGTTATCCCTTCCATTTTGGAAAAGGCAAACCATTTTTTGCCCAAATCTTTCAGGGAAGCGCCAAGGTGGTAGAGTTCTTTTTGGTCCAGTATCAGAAAGCGGTCGTGGGCATCGCTAAATTTAACTGCTTTGATTGCGGGGTATTGGAGGTTGTGTTTGTTGATGTCGAGTTGTAATTGTTTGCTTATGTTTTTGGTGTAAATGGTGGCAGATACCTGGTTGTTTCGCTTGGCTAAGAGGGTTAATACGGTTTCGTCTACATAGTTGTCAATCAGAATGATGCTGCTTTTGGCTTTTTTAATCAAATCGGCCGCAAATACGTATGCATCAAATACCTGTCCGTTGAAGAAGATGCCTTGGTTGGGCAGTTCCTGTGTTTTGAGTTGCAGAGAAATTTGGTTTACCTCTTTGTTCAGGTTTTCGTAGTTGTTTTCTATTCGGTCCATTCGCTGGTTCAACGCATAGCCTTTCAGCAAATAATCTCTCAATACCCTGGTTGCCCAAATACGGAACTGCGTGCCCTGTTTGGATTTCACCCGATAGCCAACGGAGATAATTACATCCAGATTGTAATGTTCTGCGAGCGTAGTTTGAGTTTTTCCTTTTATAGCGCCGTGTTTAGTGGTTGTCGCAAAATTTGCGACAACCAGTTCTTTCACCAGTTCACCTTCGTTAAATACATTGTTGATGTGTTTGCCAATGGTTTTTATATCTCGACCGAATAATAAAGCAATCTGATTTCGGTTTAGCCAAACGGTTTCATCCTGCAGCCTTACTTCAATATGTTCTGCAGTATCATCAGGTCTATATAAGATAATTTCGTTTTTGCTATTCATTGAGCAACTTAATTTTTAAGAGATTCTCAGCAATTATCAAGTTCAATTCCGCTTCTTCTTTCAATTGCTTCTCCAGTTCTGCTTTCAAGCTGGCAAAACGTTCTGCAAAATTAAAGTCGTCCTCATCATCGGGCAATCCGACATAACGCCCGGGAGTAAGCACATAATCCAGTTCTTTTACTTTGCTAATTGGTGTAGAAGCACAAAAGCCGGCAATGTCTTCGTAATTGCCATCAAGATTTCTCCAATTATGGTAAGTACCGGCGATTTTGTCAATGTCTTCCTTTGAAAGTTCGCGTGTCCTGCGGTTTATCAAGTGTCCTAAGTTTCGGGCATCTATAAAGAGAAGCTCGGTACTGCGGTCACGGAATTTGCCGTTTGTTCGGTTGCGGTTCATAAACCAAAGCGAAGCGGGTATTTGCGTATTCAGGAAAAGCTTTGCAGGCAGGTTTACGATACAATCAATCAGGTTGTTCTCAACAAATGCTTTTCTTATATCACCCTCACCCGATGTTTTGGTTGTTAGCGAACCTTTAGCCAAAACGAACCCAGCTTGTCCGTTGGGCGCTAAGTGATAAAGGAAGTGTTGAATCCAGGCGTAGTTGGCGTTGCCAACCGGCGGTATGCCATATTGCCAACGTCCGTCTTTGCGCAGCAAATCGCCACCCCAGTCGCTCACGTTAAATGGGGGATTGGCAATAATATAATCGGCCTTCAGGTCTTTATGAGCATCGTTCAGGAACGAACCCTCGTTGTTCCATTTTACCTGAGAACTGTCAATGCCACGTATGGCAAGGTTCATTTTACACAAACGCCACGTTGTTTGATTGCTTTCCTGTCCGTAAATGGAAATATCGTTAATCTTTCCTTTTCGTTCTTCAACAAATTTTTCCGATTGCACGAACATACCTCCTGAACCACAACAGGGGTCAAATACCCGTCCTTGATAGGGTTCAAGCATTTCAACCAACAATTCAACACCACTTCTTGGGGTGTAGAACTGTCCGCCCTTCTTGCCTTCGGCAAGGGCAAATTCACCAAGGAAATATTCGAAAACGTGACCGAGTACATCAGCACTCCGGGCTTTGGTATCGCCAAGGGCAATGTTGCCAACCAAATCAATCAATTCGCCCAAACTTGTCGGGTCGAGGTTCTGCCGGGCATATACTTTAGGTAATGATGATCATGTCTGGAATTTTCTTTCATCGGTTTTCTTTTAACCGGCAAAAGTATTTCCTTCACTCATTCCATCCAAGATGTATCAGGCCGGAGGGTTACATTGATCCTGGACTCTGTTTGAGTAATTGAATCTCCAACGATTCTGATCTTTTTCTTGATTATAGTGGTTTGATTATCAGCACTATATCAACCAACTTTCATCTCATCTCAAGTTTAACAGCATTTTTGGCCAAAACATTTCTTCTGCATGATGAGCAAAGCGCTTTCTTTTCTCTATCGACACTTCTAATTGTGCCGCAAGCATCCTCCATCAGACATTGAGAACTATTAATACAGTGATTAATTCCGAACATATGTCCGAGCTCATGCAAAGCAATCTTTATCATTCGCTCCCTGAAATGATTTTCATCACGCGCAGAGGGTTTAACTCGAAAAGAAGATATGACACATGTTCTTCCAGGACACTCAGAAAGTCCAAATATACCCCAATCCTCATACATACTTGTAGAAGTTGAGATATCTTTCGATGTACAACCCATGATATAATTTATCGAATCAGGACATATGTTATTCAAAAAAACAAGGAGAGAATCAGCTTTATATCGATTCCGGGGCGTATAAAATGCGAAGGCAGGTAATTGATGACTGGAAAGGACTATCGTCTTATAACCATAAAATGATTCTATCTCATCTTTGAGAAGACGTAGAAGAATAGTATCAAATAATCCCAAAGGCATTATTCCGATTTTTACTGGATCAACTGCTTGTATCTTTTCATATGGTGCATGTTTGGAATTCGAATGAGCATATCCAGGTTTCTTTTGCAGGTAAAAAATGAGGGCACCTGATAAAATGCAGATGGCTATAATTGCTGCCAGATATAGATACCGGTTCTTTAAGGTTCTGTTCAATCAGTTACTTGTTATATGGTTAATGATCCAGTACGTTTTGCTGCGAATATTTTCAAAATTCTCCTCGATTTTTTATTTGTCTCTTCACACTTTCCTGTCTTGATATGTCTTTTATCTTTTTTTTCGGAATATTATTACCCGAAATCGTCCAAACCTATATATATCTAGCCGGAGGGCTTCCTTATAGCTCCATAAATGCTCTCTTGATGACGGCTGCTATCAGTTTTCGTCTTTGCACCAGGAATTCCTGATAATTCATGTTTTCCCATCCTTCCGGCAGGGCATGAAGCTCGCACATCCGGTTCCATTCTTCGGGCGAAAAGCGGGATCGCAGAAGGGGTACGTATTCTTTGGGAGGCGCATCACTGATGGAAAGATTATCCGGCCATTCGAGAAGAGCAAAGTTGGCTACCTGGTTGATCTGGTTGATCTCTTTAACGCCGTTTCGTTCAAGCCAGGCACGCGGGTAGAGGTGGTGCCGTTCAAGTGGTTTACGGTTGGGGTTAAGTGCTGGGTCCAGTAAGTCGGAGATTCTTTTATTGGAGAAAAGAACCGGTGCATTGAGTTTGTTTAGTGAAGCAATGTAAGTGAAATACTGCGGGTTCATTGCCGAGGAACTGCCCAGTGCATCTGACAGTGATATTTCCCAGAAGTCCTGTGTAAGGGTATTGGTAATGATACTTTCGATCGATTCAACAAACTCCCCGGCTGAACGGCAATCCTTCCACCTGCGGAGATCGCTGTCCATCACACTCTCGAATGATCCGATATATCTTGACAACAGGGTTGAAGCGACATACCACCTGCCTGTCAGCTTCTCCAGCTCCCAATCAGGTACATGAAACCTGTTCTTTCCGATCAGGTACATCGCGTAAGCATAGAGCAGCGTGATATTGGAGTTGATCATCTCCGAACCCCGAAAACCAACGCCAACCAGGGAAGTAAAGAATCGATGCCAGCTGGTGAGGCTGAGTGTCTGTGATTGCGCTTGTTTAAGGATTTCAAATTGCCTGTTCCGTAAACCAGACAGATATTCCTCTGTTTCCGGGTCTTTTCCCCGTAATACCTGATATACACTTCGCAGTTTACCCCTGAAAAATCCAATAGCTACGGCCACCCTGAGTAATTCACCGGGATGCGGTTGAATGAAATAATTAAAGGAGGAGGGAGGCTCCCCGGGTTTGGGAGGCCGGTACGACTGACGGCAAAAGTTTTCCAGCTCGACACGACCTTCATCCCAGAACACAGAAAGCAGGGTGAGGATGAAATCGCTCTGGTTAAGCTTGGCGCCCTGGCTGTTTATCCTGACAAAAATGTCTGAAACAGCTTCTTCATCTACGGTTGAAGAGATTTCCAAGGCAGTGAAAGGGTATCTTTGGAGATCAAAAAGCCGGTCAATACTATGTTCAATTTGTTTCTCTTCTTCTTCCGTCACAGCTCGGTGGGAGAGTAGATTTGAGAGATAAGATTTGATGGCGGAGTAACTGGTATTATATTTTGCCCAAAGGTCCGAGACGTTGGGAAACCACTCCGGATCTCTACGAATGGCTGCATCAGAAACTTCAAATTTCCCTTCAACCGGATTAAATGCGATCTCGATCTTTCTTTCCCGGTAATCATTATCCAGCACTTTTTTTCCCCGGAAAACGGCATACAGCGAAGTAAGCCGCTGTTGACCATCCACGATCAGGAGGTTTGGAACAACATGTTGTTTATCATCCAACCCGATGCCCCTCGTCCCGTTTTGTCCGGTATTCGACCAGAAGAGTAAATAGCCAACCGGAAATCCACGGTACATGCTGTCAAACAAGTCCCTCACCTTTGTATTCGGCCATACAAAAGGCCGCTGAATATCCGGAAGCCCGATATCACCGATGTCGATATAATGCAGTAAGCCATTCAGGTCGTAATCGACTTTCTTGAAGCAAATGTGTTCGGTATTCATGTTCCTCCTCCTGGTGTTGGGCTAAAGCCCAAAGGTATGGTATTTTCTCTTTTCCCCGGCCTAAAGGCCAGGATTCCTGAACCCGGTTAATTCTGTCTCCTCATTCTTCATTCCTCATTCCTCATTGTCTTTATCATCTCCACCTCTGCATCAATTCCGTCCAATCCATTAAATCTCCTCCTTTTCACATTCACCGGTCTGTACGAAGGATGAACCAGCAATACAAGGTTGGTCGTTATGCCGTTTGGGAATGTCGCATCCCTGATGATCTGGTTTCCGGCTTCATCAACAGATTGAAAATTGATGATCTTTTTCCAGACCTCCAGTTTGCCTCCGTATTGTCCCAGAAACATCGCCACCTCTTTTCCCAGGACGAGGATCAACTTTGGCTTCTGTGTTTCCAACTGCTTCAGGAAGAATTTCCTGCAATATGAAATGAACTCCTTGTCCTTGAAAGCAGGCGATTTTCCTGTTGCCTTTGAATTATTTCTTGCACCAAGAATAACATTGGTGAAGAAACAATCATTGAGCTTGAAATCACATTCTTTAAGGAGCTTACGAAGGTTATTCCAGGTCGCATTCTTCTCCATATCTTCTTCGTCTGCTTCAACATCTTTGTTAAATTTCTCCACCGTATCGAAATCCTGGCCCAGGACCATGATAGGCTTATTGGAAATGGTCTCACTGCCATCAGTAGTCCCTCTTCCTCCCGGGAAAAAGGCAGTACCTTTGATCTTTCCAGCAATTCTCTGCATGGTATCAGGATAACCATCAAATTTCTCGATCTCCTGAAAAAGGTTTGAAATCTCTGACATATTATTGGTGTTAGTTTGTTTTTTTTATTGATCCGGCCTGATCCTGAAAAAGGAAAGAGGTAAAGGTAGATAAATCTAGTGGATATTCATTTTGCCTTTCTTGTGGAAAGCATCAACCATTACTAATAGCCCTTCCTGACTAAATTATCTGGAAATCGATTTCATCGGTTTTCTTTTTACTTGTAAAAGTATCTCCTTCACTTATTCCATTTAAGATGTAGAAGACCGGAGGGTAAGTACTTTTTAACCATCTTTTCCAGGGTGTTTCGCTCCTCAAGAGCTTCAATATCCACTTTGGCTTTAAAATCAGCCGTGAACGTTCTTCTGCTTCGCTTTTCCATGACAGTAAAATTAAGGATTTATTTTCCACTTTAGCTTTTTGTCCAAATAATGGGTTACATTATGTTGTCTGCCTGGCTTGTGTGTTGGCTGTTCTAAAAACTCTAGAGGGATGGATAGAACATTTTTCTTTTTGGGGTAAAGGTGGAAGCTCTTTTCAATTTTTGTTTTGTGCGTAGGCTTTTGTGAATTGCAAATGTGCGTACACTGGTGATATGGGTTAAATATTATTTCTTTACCTTTGCCGATTGTGAAAATCTTTTAGAGAAGTTAATGGCAAGAAGAAAAACGGTAAATAATACTGGAATTCTCAGAGTAAGTGGTATTCCTTATCACGATGCTTGGGTGGCATATAAGTGCGTCAGTTGCAAAGAAATGAACTATGTTCAGATAGGTCAAAATCTAATTTCTCCTAAAGAGGCTTTAGAAAATGCAGTTTGGAAATGCAAACACTGTGGATTCATTCATTCTAAAGAAACCGATTTGCCCTTTGACAACTGGGAAGAAGAATATAACAGTGCGGATTCCACTACTGCTTTGAGGTTTTGGGAAGGTTTTTTTCGTATTGCGACTGAACATCCTGAGTCGCTTTGGAAACAATGTAATGTCTGTACTCGTATTTTGCCATTCAATGCGTTTAGTAGACACTCTGGTTGGGGCCCTTTGGAGAAGCAAATGGAGTGTAGGAGTTGTAAGGGTGCCATTAATGCCGTTTTAAATCCCAAAAGAACAAGAGAGCAATTGCACGAATCTGCAGTCAGGAGAAGAATAGCCGATTTATTCTTGGAAGAAGAAAACGAGCCAATAGACTTCCAAGACTTATTTGACAGATTCGGCAGTCGCTGTTTTAAAACCAAAGAACAATTAGAAATTAATCAACGTGCTATGTGGGCTATTGACCATATTCTGCCTTCGAAATACTTATATCCATTAAGACGAGAGAATGCTGCTGACTATTCTGGACTAAATTAGGCCAGTGATTC
>Ga0194113_10006060_pt1 | contig 15409 bp, 9 predicted proteins | sample TA2MahC200mmetaG_FD_146193 | JGI IMG/M metagenome (GOLD analysis project Ga0194113, IMG submission 146193) | Freshwater microbial communities from Lake Tanganyika, Tanzania - TA2015017 Mahale Deep Cast 200m | ecosystem: Environmental > Aquatic > Freshwater > Lake | place: Tanzania: Lake... | reverse complement strand
GCACGAGACGCGAATCGCGACGCCGTGGACAGACATCACGGATCGTGCGATCTAGCCACAGGCAATGACGTTGGTTTCGCGTCGGCATTTCCAGGACGGATTGCCAATCCGTCCTACTTTTTTTGCAGCTACGGGGTAGACCGCACAGCGCGCTCCACGCGGTCGTATGCCCTCGGCGTCGCATGTTGGACACTGGACGTTCGAAGTTGGACGTTCGAACGCCGAACGCTGAAATTCCAACGCTGAACGTCGACCGCTGACCGCTGACCGCTGACCGCTGAACGTCCCACACTGAACGCTGATGGGAGCAGTCCGTCGGTCTTTCGGCAACCTGGGGCGTGCGATGCTTGACCGGCGGGGCGGGTTTGCCGACAATGGGCCTTGCCCGCCGTTGGAGTCGGATTCGGCAGTCTTGCCTCACGAAGAAAAGAAGAAAAAGAGAATCGAATGCACACTTCCCCAGGGAACACCAACGGGACGGGACTGGAGGCAGTCGAGCGGGTGACGTGGTATCACTGGATGGTGGTGATCATTGCTTCGTGTGGCTGGTTATTCTGCTGCATGGACCAGCGGATTTTCACGTTGGCGCGCGAGCCGGCGTTGGAGGAGCTGCTGCGCGAGCCGGCGCCACCGGCGGCAGAGACGGCTGAGGCGAGGAAGCAGGTCGAGCAGCAGCGTGAGGTGCGGGCGAAATCCTGGGGCGGTTGGGCGACGGGCGTCTTGATGATCGGCTGGGCCACGGGAGGGATCATTTTCGGCATGATGAGCGACCGTTGGGGACGCGTGAAGACGATGATGGTGACGCTGCTGGTCTACTCGGGTTTCACGGGGCTATCCGGGATCGCGCGCACGCCTTGGGAGTTTCTGGGCTATCGTTTTCTGGTCGGATTGGGTGTCGGGGGGATGTTCGCGGCTGCCGCGACACTGGTTGCGGAGAGCGTGCCCGGTCGCATTCGCGCGGTTGCATTGGGATCGCTGCAGGCCTTGTCCGCCGGCGGCAACATCACGGGTTCGGTGTTGAGCACCTACATTCAACCGGGCCAGGCCGAGTATCTGTTCGGTCTCTCGGGCTGGCGGATCATTTTCTTTGTGGGCATCCTGCCGGCGCTGCTCATCATACCCATGATCATCGTGCTCCGCGAACCCGAACGCTGGAAGTTGGCCAGGCAGAGGGCGCGCGAGTCGGGTGGTGGGACCCACCATGTCGGCTCGATCCCCGACCTGTTCCGCCACCCCAGGTGGCGGCGCAACGTCTTGGTCGGGGTTTGCCTGGGGCTGGCCGGCATGGCGGGCCTGTGGGGTATCGGCTTCTTCTCGCCGGAACTGATCACGCAGGCCTTGAAGGCCAACAACGAACCGCAGCACGTCATCGATCTCGTGCGGGGGCGCGCCACCGCGTTGCAGGATGTCGGGTCGTTTCTGGGGATGGTCTGCTTCACGATTGTGGCCACGGCCGTTGGACGCCGGCCAGCTTTCTTCGGCGCATTCGTCCTCTGCCTGATAACCACGATCTTCGTGTTCAACTGTCTGGACAGCAGCACGGATGCTTACTGGATGTTGCCGCTGATGGGCTTTGCCCAGTTGTCCGTGTTCGGAGGCTACTCGATCTACTTCCCGGAGATCTTCCCCACGCGGCTGCGCGGCACGGGCGTGGGATTCTGTTACAACACGGTGCGTTACCTGGCCGCCGCCTTTCCTCCCGCGCTGATGTACCTCAATTCGACGCTGGTCGGCCACGGGGTCGAAGAGCCGTTCCGCAAGGCGGCCACGTGCTTGTCGGCGATCTTCGCTCTGGGACTCGTGGCGCTCATCTGGGCACCGGAAACCAAGGGCCAGCCGTTGCCGGAAGACTGATTCATCGGAGGTTTCGCCGCCAGCCGATTACGGCACGCGCGCGGGACCCGGACTGTGGACCATGGACTTGAGGGTTGAGTCGAAGAACAACAGCGTGGTCATGTCGCCCATCACGCCGCGAAAGCGCGTTCGTTCGCGGCGCGAGTGGCGACATGGCACCTGGACGTGAGGTGCGGTAGGGTGGCTATTTTCGTCGCTAGTGTTGCTGTCGCGCTTTCCATATCGTTTGTGTGCTCTCTCATGGAGGCGGCATTGTTGAGCCTGACGCCCAGTCAGGTAGCGGACCTCTCAGCACGCCATCCCGGGATAGGCACGATCTGGCAAGGCTTCAAGGCGAACATCGAACGTCCGATTGCGGTGATCCTGATCCTGAACACGGCCGCCCACACGATCGGCGCGTCGTTGGCAGGTTCGGAGTTTGACGAGTTGTTTGGCGACCGTTGGATCTGGCTCTTCTCAATCCTATTCACGTTCGTGATGCTCCAGTACACGGAGATTCTTCCGAAGACGATCGGCGTGTACTTCAATCAGACCGTGGCGCTGTGGATTGCGCGACCGTTGCACGTCGCCATCGGGATCCTCACGCCGCTGATTCGCGTGTTGCACTGGTTGAATCGACCGTTCGAGAGCCGCCGCCCCGAGAAAGAGACACCCGCCACACTCGAGGAGATCACCTCCCTGGCCGCCTTGGCGCGACTCACCAAGCACATCGGAGCGCACCAGGAACGGATCATCAAAGGTGCTGCCAGGCTCTCCGAAATGAGCGCCCGGCAGATCATGATTCCGATGGAGCAGGTGGCCGTGCTCTCCACGGCACAGACCCTGACCCAAGCGGTGATCGCCGCCCACATCGACGCCCACACGCGTTTTCCCGTCTGCGAGGACGGCGACCGGAATCGCGTGATCGGCTACGTCAACTTCAAAGAGATGATTTACTTCATGAGCACCAACCCGCGCGACCCGAGCCTGCGGGGCATCATCCGCCCGGTGCATTTCGTCGATCCTGTCAGCGCCGCCTCGGACCTGCTGCGGTCGTTCATCGACCAGCACGAACACATCGCCATCGTGCGGGACGGCGAGGGGCGGTGCCTGGGGCTGATCACTCTGGAGGACATGATCGAGGAGTTGGTGGGCGAGTTGCAGGACGAGTTCGATCGGCTCCCGCGCCACGTCCACGCCCTCAGCGGAGGCACCTGGATGTTTGGCGCCGGGGTGCCGATGAGCGACGTGGCCGCCAAGCTCGGTGGACGGCCGACGGCCTCCGCCGGCACGTTGGCGGCGTGGCTGGATCGTGAATTGGGTGAACCTCCCAAGGCGGGGCAGACGTTGACTCGCGAGGGAATTGAGTTCGTTGTGCGGCGCGTGCGCCGAGGCAGGGTCTTCGAAGCCTCGGCCAAATTAGCGGAGTCGGCGTGACCGCGGCGGAGAACCGCGGCGGAGAACCGTGTTAGGGAGCCGCTGTCACGCGCCGCCGCGCATCGGACGGTCATGCCGCGGAAGATCGGCTCGCCGCACCGGAAAGGCAACGCGCGAACGGTCGAGCCACGGATCATTCCGGGACTCGCCGCCGCGGGGTGATGTCGCACTCGGCGACGGCCTGCGCGGGAAGGCGCGACACGACCTCGGACGACCCCGCGGACTCGGCATTCGTGATCCCGCGTGCCGGAGTCACTACCCCACAACTCACCAGGAACTGGATGGCTTCGTCAAGCGTGATGTCGACGTCGAGGACCTCGCTCTTCCGGACCGTGATGATGAAACCGGTCGCCGGCATGGGAGACGTGGGCATCAAGACGGCCACTACCGGTTCGTTGGCGGCGGCGCGGATGTCCAGGAGGCTGTCGCTCACCAGGAAGCCCAGCGACCAGACGCCGATGCGGGGATATTGAACCGCCACGACTCGGTTGAACTGGAACTCGCGTTCGCTGAACACGAGATCGGTCACTTGCTTGACGGCGGAATACACATTGCGCACCAAAGGCACTTGTGAGATCAACGTGTCGACGCCGGTCACGAACATGCGTCCGACTCTCGAAGCCAAAGACCTGCCCAGGAAGTAGAGCACGATGATGAAGACGACCAGGAACACGGGGATCGTGCGCCACCGTTGCAGGTAGTGCGTGAGGACATACCGTTCATAGACGTTCCGCGCCGTGGCCGTGGCGAGCTTCAGGTCGCCGGGATCTTTCCTCACGGCGTCCAGGACTGATTGTGGAATCCACTTCTGGTCCGCCGCCGGCAAGTACGCGACGCCGTCATCGGCAAAACCGTCGACGTGCCAACCCTTCAGTCGAACGACGGCCGCGACGCTCGTACCGGACGCCATCTGGCGCGCCAGTTCCTCCGTCGGCACGCGTCTGCCTTGGGCGTCCCGCACGGATACCGCCGCGGGAGGCGCATTGTCCGGGATCCCGTCGCGCACCTCGAACCGCATGCTGAAAAACACCGCGACGCTCGTCGCGATGCCTTCGATCGGCTGAAGGACGTAGCGTTCCACCGTGGCCCACGCCCAAAGGAACAGTACCAACGTGAGCAAAGGTGGCATTACCACGCCAAGTCCTCGTACGATGAAGCGACGAACGGGCCTCGCGCGCGTCGCTCCGGGTGCCGCTGTCGGCGGTGACTTAGCCTTGGACATGGGGACTCCTGTCGTTTCCGTTGCGTGTGCGGGTCCGCGGCGCGGCGAGCGTTCCCGCGTGCACCCGACACGGCGCGTGTTGGATTCCGGACCGCAAACATCGGAATACCGTCGTGGATGTCGGGGCTCCGGTTCCATCGACGGTGAAGGCGCGAAGTAGTATACGTCAGCCAGCTGCCAAATGTGCGGAACAGGCGGCTGCGGCGCTCGCGATCCGACTTCGGCCGTGCCGCCGAGTCCACGCTACCGTACTATTGCCGTGCGAGCGGAGTTTGCCGCCGCTAACGTCTGTGCGCCATGTGCGTGTTGCGGCACAGGCGGTCGTGCTCGCCGAGTCGTTGGTGGCGGGCAGGAGCCACCGTTACTGCCTGGTTGCGGCCCGTGGCTCCTTCGAAAATGGGGGACCGATCATCCGCTACAGCCTGCGCATTTTACTCGCCTTTTCATTTTCGGCGATCCGGGTTCCGCGCAGCCGCGCGTTTTGAGTTCCCGCGGAGCGTGGTGGAAGAAATGTCCCTGTGACAAAGAGTCCGATGTTGCTATCTTGTACTACCAGCGTATTCGGTCTGGCGGGCGTTTGTCGCTTCGTGCCACGAATCGACACTGGGGGGTGGTTCCTGAACCCGCTGGGGACTCATGGCAAATGGGCCGAAGATCGCGCGTCGGGGGTTTTAGTGTGCCAATATCAGATCGATCCACGTTCTTTGGCCGTCATGCCCTGCTGCTCCTGCTCATCGTCTTCTTCTTCGCTCCTTTTGCCTTGCGCGGCGCGCGCGTGGCGTTGCAGAACATGAAGAATGATGTGAAGGATTGGCTCCCTTCCGATTTTCCCGAGACGGCCGAGTTGCAATGGTTCGGCAGGCGTTTCTTGGGGGAGCATTTCATTGTCATCAGTTGGGAGGGCTGTGGGCTCGAGCACGAGGACGAACGGGTCAGGTTGTTCTTGGCCAAGTTGAGACCGGAGGTTCCGCCATCGCCGGCATCTGAGGCGGGTGAGACTGCCGCGGGGGCCGCTGGCACCGAGGCGGTCCCGGGCCGTGCGGCCGGCGCTTCTCGCGCGGCGGACAAGGTCGCCGCGGCCGGGGATGACGCGGAGGCGACAGCTGCGATTGAGCATCTGGACCGGCCGGATTTCGTGGGAGACCGCCTGGGCCTGTTCACCGTGGCCAACGAGCACTTGAATTGGGGTGGGCGTGGCGAGAAGTGGCTGAAGGGGAACGACGGTTCGGGCGCGCGGTGGTACTTCATCACGCCGGAAGGAGACCTGTTTCGTTGGGACGGCACCGACGGGATCGTGGCCGCCACGTGGAGGGCCGTGCGGAGGTTGTGGGGTCCGTTGAATGTGACGGGGGAATTGGTGCACTCGTTCGGGCCCGAGGTCGGGCCCTGGTACTACGAACGCCCGCGCCGGTTGCGCGCGCAGCTGTTCAAGACGGTGACGACAGGACCGGCGATTCTGGCGAGCCTCACCGGGCCGAAGGGCGTCTTGGCGAACGAACCCGAGGAGGCCGTGCGCCGCCTGAGCGGCACGCTGTTCGGTCCGGACGGCAAGCAGACGTGCATTATTGTGACGTTGGCGGAGGTGGCCAAGTTCGATCTGCACCAGGTAGTGGGGCGCGGGATGCTGGGCAGACCTCGGGGGCGCCTGTACGAAATCGCCGAGGAAGTGAATTTGAGCCAACAAGAGCTGCGCGTGGGCGGGCCGCCGTGCGACAACGTGGCGATTGACGAAGAGGGAACGATCACGCTCGTTCGTCTGGTGGGATTCAGCATCGCGCTCGGTCTGACGCTGTCGCTGATCTGTTTCCGAAGCTTGACGCTGACGATGATCGCGTTTTTCGTCGGGGGGTCCAGCGCCGTGTTGAGCGTGTCGCTGGTGTATTGGGGCGGCAGTTCGGTTGACGCGGTGATGATGTCGATGCCGTCGTTGGTGTACGTGTTGGGGCTTTCCGGCGCGGCGCACATCATCAACTACTATCGCGCCGCGGTGGCGGAACACGGTATTGTGGGTGCGCCGGGGCGCGCCCTTCACCACGGCTGGAAACCCGCCGTGCTGTGCAACGTGACCACGGCCATTGGGCTGGCCTCGTTGGCCACGAGCGATCTGACGCCCATCCGGAACTTCGGGATTTTTTCGGCGCTGGGCGTCATGGCGACCCTGCTGATTCTCTTCACCTACCTGCCCGCCTCCTTGCAGATGTTTCCGCAGGCTCCCAAGCCGCCGCGGCGCGAGCAGCCGGAAGGGAGCGCGCGGGCGGATGGCTTTCTGGACCGGCTTTGGTTGCACCTTGGCAGCTTCTGCGTCCGGCGTTACGTATGGGTTTCGCTCGGCTGCGTGCTTGTCATCGTCAGTGTGGGCTGGGGCGTCAGCCGCATTCAGACCTCGGTGAACATGCTGAAACTGTTCCATCCTTCGGCCCAGATCATCCAGAACTACGAATGGCTGGAGACGCACATCGGACACCTGATGCCGATGGAGCTTGTGGTGCAGCTGAATCCCGACGTGATGCTCCCGCCCACCAGTGAGCTGAAGGACCAGCGGGAGTCGGATCCCGCACAGCGGTATCAGCTGAACTTCCTGGAACGGCTGGAGCTGGCGGACCGCGTGCAGCGGGTGATCGAGCACGAGTTTGGCGACAGCGGCCAGAAACTCGTCGGGCACGGGATGAGCGCGGCGACTTTCGGGCCGCGACTTCCGGCGCCCAGGGGCGACACCGGAACGTTCGCCCGCCGCGGCGCGACCAATCGGCAGCTCGAGGCGCGCCGCGCGGATTTCCTCGCGTCCGACTACCTGCGCGTGGATCCGGAGACCAGTGCCGAGCTGTGGCGCGTCAGTCTTCGCGTCGCGGCGACCAAGGGGGTCGACTACGGCGGGTTCGTTGCGGACATCAAATCGGCGGTGGAGCCCGTGCTGGACGCGTACGATTGCCGCGAGCAGATCCTCCGCGCTTTGCTCGCTGACAACGCGGACGCAAGCCCGGCGGGGGCCAAGGTCCTGCTGCTCGGATTGCGGTCAGCGGCGTTGGCGGACAACCTCCAAGACGGTTCGCCGATCGCCGTTCCGGACGACGACACGTCCGCGCCGGAGCTTGGCGATCGGGAAGTCATGCCGGTGAACGGCAAAAAGATCTTCTCCCGCACGCTGTACGACTTGCTGCACGTCTCCCGGCTGCGGGTCGGGAGACATCTCGTCGGCTCGCCGTGGCCGGAGAAATGGAAGGAACTCGTCGCCAGCTACGACTGCGTGGTCCTGCTGGATGAGACCGGTTACGACGTCGCGGCGCTGCGCGGAGCCGCCAAGCTGTTGATCGACGCCCGCCAGCACCGCCGCGATCAGTCCGGCACCGAAACAGCCGGGATCGCGGGGTCCAAGGAGTTCCAGGCTCTGCGTTTTTCCGCCGTCTACACGGGAATCGTGCCCATCGTCTACAAGGCGCAACGAGAGCTCCTGAACAGCCTGATCGACAGCACATTCTGGTCCTTTGTGACGATCACGCCGCTCTTGATACTCATTGCGCGCAACATCCTCGGTGGGCTTGTGGCAATGCTCCCTAATGTGCTCCCAGTGCTTGTCGTGTTCGGCGCCATGGGCTGGATAGGGATCAACGTCGACGTTGGCTCGATGATGACTGCCAGCGTTGCTTTGGGTGTCGCCGTCGATGACACGATCCACTATCTCAACTGGTTCCGCGAGGAACTGGACCGTTGCGGTGATCGGAAGGAGGCCATTGTGGCCACGTACCGGCACTGCGCCACGCCGACGCTGCAGGCGGCCGTCATCAGCGGCTTGGGCCTGTCCATCTTCGCTCTGAGCACCTTCACGCCGACGCAGCGGTTCGGATTCCTGATGCTCGCGATACTCTGGGCCGGTGTGATTGCGGAGCTGGTGTTCTTTCCCGCCCTCTTGGCCAGTCCCCTGGGTGCCGTTTTCAAGCCGCGGAAACGGGCGAGGCAACAGCAAGGCGACGACAACCGGCACATGCACGTCAACGTGCGCGGCGAGGCAGGTGCCCCGAGCGCGGCACTCGCGCCGAGCAATCAGACTTCGTATTCTGAACAAGAGGTCTAATCCGCCGATGGCGCGGAAGCCGCTGCCTTGAGTCGAGCGGATCGTGCTGCGTCCACCTTGGTTTGACGGGTAGGACGGGCACTCCTGCCCGTCGAATGCCGCGACGGGCAAGAGTGCCCGTCCTACAGAGCCCGTCATTCGAAGGTTGACGGAAAACTAGCTTGCCATTCCCGACGCGGAAGGCCGGGCCACCCTGCGGCCTGTGGTCGCCTCAGGCCGTTGTCTGGCTCTGGTCGCCACGCTGACGGCGCTGGCGGATGGCGGCAAAGATGGAAAAGAGCACACCGATCAGCGTGAGCGGAATGACAATAAACACCATGGCGTTCGTGAACGTCGTGAAGCGAGGGCTCGCCGTGGCGTGCAGCACCAGGAACGTGACGTACGCCACGTAGTAGGCCACTAAAATCATGCCTTCCAGACGGGATATGCGCCCTCCCGTGAAGAACACCGGCAGGCAGGCCACCGCCACGGCTGTCATGATGGGAATGTCGAAACGCAGGGCAGACGGATTGACCTCCATGCCCTGACCGGCCACAGCCGCGGAAGCACCCAGCACGCCCAGGATGTTGAAGATGTTGCTGCCGACCACATTGCCGATCGCGATCTCCCGCTCGCCACGAATCCCCGCCACCACCGACGTCGCCAACTCGGGCAGCGACGTGCCCACGGACACGATGGTCAATCCGATCAGCAACTCGCTCACACCCAGCCACCGCGAGAGCTCCACGGAGCCCTGGACCAGCCAGCGCGACCCCAGCACCAGAATCGCCACACCGGCGGCCACGGAAATCGCTGACAGCGCCAATTGAGGCAACGTCCGCGACGATTCCGCGGCGTCGTCTGATGCCGGACCCAGCTTCCGCCTCTTCGCCAGGAAGACGAGCAGCACGGTATACAACGCGAGGGCCGACAACAACGCCAGGCCTTCCGGTCTGCCAATCTCGCCGTCAGCCGCCAGGAACCAGACGGCCGCCGACGCCGCGATCATGACGGGCACATCGAGCCGAACGAGTTGTGGCGAAGTTGCCAAAGGGACAGTCAACGCGGACAGGCCGAGAATGAGCAGAACATTGAGGATGTTGCTCCCCACGACGTTTCCCACACAAATGTCGGTCTGTCCCAACGCGCTCGCCTGAACACTCACCGCGAACTCGGGCGCGCCCGTGCCGAAGGCCACGACCGTCAAGCCCACGATCAACGCGGGAATCCCCACGGCTTTGGCCAGGCGGGATGCCCCGCGGACCAGTAACTCGGCCCCCACGATCAGCAGCACGAATCCGGCAAGTATGGACAGTGTCATCATGTCTCGCATTTCGCGGTTGAGTGCTTGCTCCGCTTCCGACAACGAACGGGTCCCGTCGCCTCCACGAAAAGCGCCGACTAGGGCGGCGGGTTTCGCTCGACGTGCCCCTTGCGATCGGCGCTTGAGCGTCGCGGCAGATTGGTGCGGACGGCCTCCGCGACCACAAGGACTGCCAACGCCAGCAGGACAATGGCGATGATGCCGATCAGCGAATTTCCGTGTTGGTCAATCAGCAAGACCAGCGCATAAAAGGTCGCCACCGTCATGAACGCCAAGGGGCCCCAGATGAATCCCGTTTTGCGGGCCGACCTGCGCAGCCACACGGCCAACACCACGAACGTCAAGCCCGCCAGCAATTGGTTGGTGGCGCCGAAGACCGGCCAGATCGCCTTCCAGGCCGGAATCGGATCGCCGTTTGCGTCCTTCAACGTGATGAGCGCGAAGACCGTCGGCAGGGCCAAAGTCGCCAACGTCGCCACGTACCGGGCGGGACCAGGACGTATCTGAAAGAACTCCTCGAAGATGTACCTGCCCAGACGAGTCGCCGTGTCCAGCGTGGTCAGAATGAACGTGGACAGAGCCACCAGGCCGAACGAGTACCCCAGCTCCGCCGGTATCCCAATCACGGCCGCGAAGCGGCTGACGCCCGTGCCGTACACCGTCAGCGGCGGTTTGCCCGCCAGCGGATCGTTGGAGGCCAGCATCATGACGGTCGCCAGCGCGATCACCGCCACCAGGCCCTCGACCAGCATCGCGCCGTAGCCGACCGTCCGTGCATGACGTTCCTTGTCGAGTTGCTTGGAGGTCGTGCCCGAGGCCACCAACGAGTGAAACCCCGAACACGCGCCGCAGGCCACCGTGATGAACACGATCGGAAACAGCGGGCCGATGTCCGGCGCGTTCCACGTGACGTAGGCGGGAAACCGCACGTCGAACCCGCCGAACAGGATGCCGATCAACGCCAGCAGGATCGATGCGTACAGCAGGAACGAGGAGAGGTAATCGCGGGGCTGCAGCAGGATCCAGACCGGTGTCACGGAGGCGAAGAAGCAGTACACGATCAACACGACGGACCAGGCCTTTACCGGACTCAACCCGAGCGTCGGCTCGATCCAGTCGGAGGGAATCTCGATCAACTGTCCGACCCAGGTGATCACGAACACGAGCGGCACGAACAGCAGCGTCGACCACAGGACCGGGATCTTCAGGCGATAGACGGTGAGGCCGAAGCAGATGGCCAGCAGAATGAACATGCAGGAGGACGTGGCGACGCCGCCGTCATCGACGAACGTCGTCGCAGTCAGGTCCGTGAACACGGTCAGGACGTAGACCAGCGCCAGCCACATGAAAATCAGCAGCAGCCGGTACGCCAGCGGCGACATCGACTCGCGGGCGATGTCGGCGATCGACCGAGCCCGGTTGCGGACGGAGGCGGTCAGCGCGGCGAAGTCGTGCGCGCCGCCGATGAAAATCGCTCCCACGAGCACCCATGCGAGCGGCGCCGCCCAGCCGAAAGCGACGGCGGCGATGATGGGACCCACGATCGGTCCGGCGCCGGCGATGGACGAGAAGTGATGGCCGAACAGCACGGCGGGGTGCGCGGGCACTCGGTCCACGCCGTCATAGTCCGTGTGGCTCGGCGTCGGCCGGCTGTCGTCAATGCCCAACCGCCGCTCCAGAAATCGGCCGTACGTGAAATACGCAATGAGGAAGAGGGCGGCACATGCCAGGAAGACGGCTGTCAGCATCGGTCTCTCCGCGATCAATCGTGCGAATCGAGCTGTCTCTCCGACGTGAGCAGCCGATAGAACCCGTACGCTGTCGCCGTAACGATGATCGTGTTGACGGTGATCATGAAGATCCAGGCTGATGCGGTCATGCGGCACCTCCGTTTCGTTCTTTGCGGGACCAGGCGAGGAACACGAGCAAGGCGAGGAAGGCGAAGGCGCCGAGCATCACCAGGCGGTCGATGTTTCGCACCGACCGCAGGTTCTCCAGGAAGGCCGCCTGTTCGGGCTCCGCGCCCGGCGGGACTTCGATGTCTTTGTGGAGCAGTTTGCCGATCATGCCCGAACTCGACCATTCCCAGGGCGGCGTCTGCTGGCCGTTGAAGATCGATTCGACGTAAGGCTGCCAACCGCGTTCCTCACCCTGGACCAACCCCTGCGGCTGCAAGATGTAGCCGACGAGAATCAGCGCGAGAAAGGCCGGCGTGACGTACTTCATGATGTAAAAGAAAAACCGCGGCACCCGGAAGTCCGCGCCCTTCATCATCTCTTTCCAGCCCATGTTAATGCCAAACACCCAGGCGAAAAGGACGGACTCGGCGAAGGCGAAGACGACCAGCGCGAACGTGCCGGCCCAGTAGTCGAAGTCCGCGTTGAAGGTCTTCTCGGTGAAAACCGCAACCGGAATGGCGAGGGCGAGCACCATCCCGCCGTACGTCAGCGCACTCTTCTCGCGGCTCAATTTGAACTCGTCCTGCAAGAACGACATCATCGGCTGCCCCATGGCGAGTGAACTGGTGATGGCGGCGAAGAACAGCAGGCCGAACCACATGAACCCCGCCACCGGAGCAAACCCCCCCCAGTTGTTGAACAGCGTGGGAAACACCATGAAGCCCATCCCGAACCCCGACCCGCCACCCGTGTACTCCTGAACAGCCGGCAGCCCGAGGTACGCCACCGCAATCGGAAGCAGGATCGCGCCGCCCAACACCACCTCGCAGAACTCGTTGGTCGAGGCCGTGGTGAAGCCGTTGAGCGTGATGTCGTCCTTCTCGCGCAGATAAGAGGCGTAGCAGTGGATCGAGCCCATCCCTAGCGACAGCGTGAAGAAGATCTGTCCCGCCGCGGCGAGCCACACGGAGGGGTTTGTCAGCGAGTCGAACTTGGGTTCCCACAGGAAGTTGTAGCCAACCAGCGGGCTGACCTTGGCCTCTGCGTCCGTCGCCGGATCGATGAAAAAGCCGCGGACCGCCAGGATCACCGCGAAGCCGATGAGCAGCGGCATGCCGATCTTCGCGACGAGTTCAATGCCCTTGGCCAAGCCGCGCGACAGAATGAAGATGTTGATCGATATGCAGATGACCAGCAACAACAGACCCCAAGGGCTGACGGCCACCACCGATGTCGGTGACTCGCCGGTCAGACGAGCGAAGAAGTCGGTGGGAGCCTCGCGGAAGAAACCGCCAATGGCCGAATACCCGGCGTACGCCATGCACCAGGTCTCGATGTACAGGTAGTAGGCCGAGATTGTCAGGCAGGACCACATGCCCAACAGGCCCAAGTACTTCCACAGGCGACTCTTGCCCATCGACTGGAAAATGCCCGGTGTGGAATGGTGACCGCGCTGCCCGCCGTACCGGCCCATCGTCCATTCGATCCACATCAGCGGCAGGCCGAGGATGACCAGCGCGACGAGGTAGGGGATCAGAAACGCGCCACCGCCGTTCTTCGCCGCCTGCGCGGGAAATCGCAGGAAGTTCCCCAGGCCGACCGCGTTGCCGGCCATCGCCAGAACCAGACCGAGCCGAGACGCCCATCGCTCTTGTGCCACGCCGTGCTCCCTTTTCGCGGACAAGCCGGGTTTGATGAACCGTGGGCAAATTGTAACATATGCACGACTGAGGGCAATTTGTGGCCCCGGACCGAGGAGCGGCCTTTTTTTTCGCCGGAGCCGCCGAGTCCCGGTTTCCGGTGATTCGTGCTTCATTTCGGGTTTCGGCCTTGTTATTGTGCTTGGGACGGCAGTCCGGGCCGGATGACGCGTCCTGACGCCGTGCGGGACAGCCGTCCACGTGCCTGCCCCGGCCACGGACGGACGACGTGGTCAGAGTGAACACCTTGAGTGCTGAACGAAGACATCATGCGACCGGACGATCGGAGGCGGAAGGCATGCGCCTCGTTCCACCGCGCGATCCGAGAGCGGGTTGTTGCGACCAGATCGTGGCGAAGCGGTGGGCCGCCGCGGGCGTGATGTCGCTGTTCTTGCCGTTGCTCGGCTGTGTTCTGCTGGTGGCCTGTGCTGGTTGCGACGCGTCGGCCACGGGAGCCGGCGGATCGCAGGCGATCATCCGTGTGGAAGGTTCCGACACGATGGTCAACATCGCGCAGGCGTGGGCCGAGCGTTATCACTTTGAGAACCCGCACATCAGCGTGCAGGTTCTCGGTGGGGGCTCGGGCGTGGGGATTGCCAGCCTGACGGACGGCAACTGTGACCTGGCCAACTCCAGCCGCGACATTCACGAAAACGAGATTGCGGCCATTCACGCCAAGCGGGGCGAGGATCCTGTCGAGCACATCGTCGGTTACGACGCCCTGGCCGTCTATGTGCATCCCGACAATCCGCTCGAGTCGATTTCCTTGGAGGAGTTGGCGGAGATTTACGGGGAAGGGGGGACTGTCGAGCACTGGTCGCAGCTGGGGGTCCACCATTCGCGCCGCGGCCGGGACCCGATTGTGCGGATTGGGCGGCAGAACAGTTCGGGAACCTACTCGTTCTTCCGCGAGAAGGTGCTGGGCAAGCAGCGCGACTTCAAGTTAGGTTCCGTCGACCGAAGCGGCTCCAAGGACGTCGTGGCCCTGGTGTCCCGCACGCCCTTGGCGATTGGCTACAGCGGCATGGGGTACGCCATGCCTGGTGTCAAGATGTTGGCAGTTTCGGAGCGGAGGGGCGGACCCGCGGTGGAGCCGCGTCGCGAGCGCGCTCAGGACTTCACCTATCTGCTCACGCGGGGCCTGCAGGTGTACACGGTCGGCGAGCCGTCGGGACCGCCTGCCGACTTCATGGCATGGATGGTCTCGCCGAAGGGTCAGGCGATCGTCGCGGAACTGGGCTATGTGCCGAGGCGCGAGTGAACGGAAGGGAGGATGCAGCGTGAACGGCACGTCGGAGTCCCAGGGGCGCGTCGCGGGCACGGGCCGGTTCGGCCCGTGGTTTCACCGCGTCGCGGATCGCGCGGAGCCGCTGATGGACTGGGCGATCCGGCTGTGTGGTTGGAGCGCGATTCTGTTCGTGGTGGCGATCCTGTTCTTTGTGTTTCGCGAAGCGGCGCCGATGTTGTTCGGGAAACTGGACCTGGTCGAGTTCCTGAGCAGCCCCAACTGGCGCCCGTCGTCGGAGGTTCGGCCGCAGTACGGTATTCTGGCCTTGCTGGTCGGCACGCTCGCGGTGACAGGCCTCGCCATGGTGTTGGCTGTGCCGCTGGGCCTGGGCGCCGCTGTCTACATCTCCGAGTTCTGCAAGGGCAAGACGAAAGAAACGCTCAAGGTGCTGGTGGAGTTGTTGGCGGCCATTCCGTCGGTGGTTTGGGGTTTTGTGAGTTACGCGGTGCTGGCTCCGATCATTGTCGAGATCACCGGCGCTCCTGTCGGTGTGAACCTGCTCAACGGTGGCGTGATCCTGGCGTTGATGAGCGTACCGATCATCGTGTCGGTGGGCGAGGACGCGCTCAAGGCGGTGCCGGATGCGTATCGAGAAGCCGCGCTGTCGCTGGGCGCGAACCGCTGGGAGCTGGTCTACCGCGTGCTGTTCCCCGCGGCCA
>Ga0194113_10006058_pt1 | contig 15417 bp, 13 predicted proteins | sample TA2MahC200mmetaG_FD_146193 | JGI IMG/M metagenome (GOLD analysis project Ga0194113, IMG submission 146193) | Freshwater microbial communities from Lake Tanganyika, Tanzania - TA2015017 Mahale Deep Cast 200m | ecosystem: Environmental > Aquatic > Freshwater > Lake | place: Tanzania: Lake... | reverse complement strand
CCGTGGTTTCCCACTCCCTCAAGATCTCCAGCTTCTGTCGAGCCGTGAACCTCTTCCTCTGCTTTCGCTCTACCGGTGTCAGTTGAACGCTCATCCATCTCCCTCCTCCAGTCCAGGGCCATATCAAAAGCCCCGCGCTCGACCAACACCTTTCTCTCTCAATTTCTGTCCAACCGGACCTGATACATCATAGTGTACGAAGCAAGATCATAACTCTTTTAGTTTTCACTTCGACAAAGCATGTTCCGATGGTCACCCGTTGTCGCTATTTCTGACATCCCATCTCGCATACGACGATGCGGTGGGTCGCCGGCATGGTTCATTCAAAGATGCGTTCACGATGTTTTCACGGCTCGGAACTGGGCGCAATAGGTCCGAGGACGCAGCGCTTCTCGACTTTAATGGCAGACTTGCGATCGTGAGCGTTGGGCGGGCCATTCGATTCGGCACAACTGAAGATCAACTTATGGAGATCGACGTGTGATCATCGCATTGGGAGTCCGGCTGGCTATCAACCTGTAGGAGCCAACTGTCATGCTTTGCGCCGATGAATCTGATCGTTAGCAGCCTCAGGGACAACGGCATGTTATTCCAAGGGAAGGTTCGTACATCTCAAGATCCAAAATCCTACGGTGAAGGAGATTGGGAATACCTAGACCGGTCGGGTCGCGTTGAGGCCCAGCGGGTGCGGGCCTTTCTCAATCACTGGGTGTCTCAATATCCGGCTTCAGACCGAGATGAGTTGATCTCCCGCATTGCGAGTAGGGATGATAGGAATTTCGATTCAGCCACTTTCGAACTTGTTCTCTTCGCCCTTATGCAGTCACTTGGTTGCTCGATAACAGTACATCCGGGACTTGGGACCAAGAACAGCTCGCACCCGGATTTTCTTGTCGTTACCCCTAACGAAGAAACTGTTTACATAGAGGCAGTGCTTGCATCTGAATACAGCGAAGCGGATATCTCTGGAAAGAAGCGTACTGACGCGGTGCTTACCGCAATAGAAAAGATTGATTCTCCGAACTTCTTCCTGGCCGTCGGAGCGGACGGTCATCCCGACGTTCCTCCTAACGCAAAGACGCTCCGATCAGACCTTGAGCGATGGTTGGCCTCTCTAGATCCAGATCTTGTTGCGAGAGAGATGTCCCAGGGGAAACCTGCTTGTCAGCCCAAAATCGAGTGGGAAAATGAAGGCTGGCACATCACATTCTGGGCAATCCCGAAGAATCCCGAGAATCGGGGGAAACGCCAAAGGGTCATTGGTGCGTTGGTCGGGCGTACGCGCTTTGTGAACGCCTGGGAGCCAATCAGGGACGCCGTAAAAAACAAAGGTAAGCGCTATGGGAGACTTATTTCTCCATTCATAGTGGCAGTCAACGTCGACGCCCTTGCTGTAGACGCGCTTGACGAGAAACGAGGTTTGTTTGGTGAAGGAGAACATGTATTCCGGAAGCGTGATGCATGCGTCCCACCGCACACGTTGCGTAGGCCGGAGGGAGCGTGGACCGGGCCGAATGGCCCTCAATACACACGCGTCAGCGGCGCTTGGCTTTTCCGCAAATTGAGCCCTTGGAATATTGCTTCGTGTGTTAACACCCTATACTTCAATCCTTGGGCAATGAACGCCTTGCCGAGTCTTTTCACCGTGCCTAACCATGCCAAGGCAGACAGTGATACGCTGCAATGGGTTAGTGGCCGTTCGTTGGTTGACATCCTGGGACTTCCCCCTCGTTGGCCCGAATGACGCTGGTGCGCAGGGCGTGCAGGGATCCCCTGGACGCACGGCCTCGCTTTCCCCGGCCGCTGACGGTAGCGGTTGGCGTTATAATTGAACTCCGAAAATAGTAGGAGGGAGACGGGAAAATCTTCTTTGTGAGAGAGGGGCCTCTTCGGCTCAGGCAAGAGGTTCCCACGGTTTTCGGGATGCTCGTTTCTCCTTCGGGGAAATGAGCATCCCGAAAAAAGGTGGAAGTTCTTGGGGAGGGGGTCGGGGAGGACCTTCTTACAAGAAGGTCTTCCCCGATTCTTGCCTCTCTGGAAGCGAAGCGATATAAGATGGCTCTAGGAGCCTACTCTTTCGGCCTCCATCTGGCGGTAGGTGAGCTGAATCATTTCGTTGAGGAAGCGTTCCGGGTTTTGGACCGCCTCTTTGCTGATGGTGAACTCGGTTTGCCCGGTCCGCTCCATAACCAGCTTCAGGCCATGGTGGTAATTCTGGAAGATCTTTCGACACACGATGAGGGCTTCTTCCGAACCGTTGAGCACCAGGCTCGACAACTCTTTGACCGCGTCCTCGGAGAAACGTATCTTCAGGCCGTAGAGATGTTCGAACTCCTGCTCGAATGCCTGCATTTCACGCTCCACTTTGAGGAAACGCTGATACATGGACTCCGGGGCCATCCCCTGCCTCACCGTCGCGTCCACCACGGTTTCCAACCGCCAACCTGTCAGGCCCTTCCCGAATCGGTTTTCAAACTCCTGGGTCCTTGATTTGAGTTCCTCCATGAGTTCGGCTCGTTCGACCACGTCCATTTTGTCGAAGAGGTCTCCCCTGGCCGGATGAAGCTCATCCTCAAGCACTTGCCGGAGGTGTTCTCGCGGATTTTCCACCGTTTCGTCCGTGATACAAACCCGAGTCACTTCGGACGAGGGAAGCTGCCGTTCGAATCCCACCAGGACTTTTTCAATCACGCTGACGAGAGACCGCGCTCCGGTCTTCTGCTCATGGGCCTTCGCGGCGATCTTCCTCAGAGCCCCGTCCGTGAAGCGAATATCGATTTCGTAAGCCTTGAAATCCTGCTTCTTCGCCGTGATCACGGACGAATGCCTGTTTCTTAGGATCTTGTACAGGTCGTCCTCATCCAAATCCTGGAGAACCGCGATCACCGGGAGACGGCCGACAAATTCGGATTCAAAGCCGTATTCGATCAGATCTTCCGGTTTCACTTCGGGCAGAAGCTTTCTTCTCGTATCCTTCTCCTTCAGAACAGCCCCGAAGCCTAGACCCGCGCGGGCCATTCTCCGAGAGACGATCTCCTCAAGCCCGTTGAACGCGCCCGACACGATGAAGAGGATATTCCGGGTATTAATGGTCCTCTTGATCCTCTTGCCGGTCTTCTGGAAATGCGCGGCGGCCTCCATCAGAGAAACCGGGTCGTGCGGCACCTTGAGGTCAACTTCCGTCTCTTCGAGCAATTTCAGTAGGTTGCGCTGCACACCGGATCGCGACACGTCCAGCCCGATCACATTGCCCGCGGATGCGATCTTGTCGATTTCGTCAATGTAGATGATGCCGTACTGAGCCTTCTCGATATCGCCGTCGGCCTGATGAACCAGATCCCGCACCAGGTCTTCCACATCACCGCCCACGTATCCGGTTTCGGAAAATTTGGTCGCGTCCCCTTTCACAAAGGGCACGCCGATCTTGCGCGCAATCAGCTTGATCAGGTAGGTCTTGCCCACGCCGGTGGGGCCGATGAGGATGACGTTGCTCTTGATGCGGTCCAAGCCCTCAAGATCGTCCCGTTCGCCCCTTTCCTGAAAATAGCGGATCCGGTTGAAATGAGTGCAGATCTTGGTTGCCAGCACCTCTTTGGCGTCATCTTGCCGAATGACAAACCGGTCCAGCCATTCGTGCAGCTCCGCAGGCTTCATGTCGAATCGGATGGATGACACCCCCGATTCATCAGCCATTTCCTGCCCGCCGCCGCTCTCCGCGGCCCCGGGCCAAGGCCCGATCTGCGTGCCCATCACTCTGATCCGATTGCCATACTTGCTCGAAAGATACTCGTTTATCTCTTTCTCGATCTCTTTGGGATCGGGAATATTCGTTCCTGTGATCTGATTCTTGTCATCCATGGTCGAAAGTCCTTCCACGCGGCGAACATGTGCGCCTTACATCTTTGCCCATTATATAGGCATTTACGCCTTTCAGGTCAATCCCGGGGCTGCGGGCTGGAGATCTCCGTCACTGCGGACGACGCAAAGCCGTCGGACCTTGGTTCAGGAGATCCTCGCCCTGTAGCAGCGAATATGGCAAGGCGTTGAAGGCAGGCCCGTGTTACCGCTCTCAAAGCGCCCCGCTGATATGGACAAAAGATCGTGCTTGATCGATAAAGAATTAACGAGGTATGCTCAAGATGTAACCCATCAATTCAAGGAGGTGGCTGACTATGACCGACACGGTCGCGCTGGACAAGACCTTCCAGGTCATCATGAGGCGCATGGTGGAAACCGGTCAGGCTCCGCATTATACGGAAATCGCCCGGGAATTGGGGCTGTCCATGGACTCGGGACGCAAGGCGGTTCACGACCTGTTTTCAGCCGGAGTGCCGGGGTGGCTGTATCCCAATACGAGCTTGATTGTTTCTTTCGCGCCCTTCAACAACCTGCCCACGCAATACAGAATCACGGTTGACGGCGAGCAGAAATGGTTTGGACAATGAGGATTTGAATCGCTGGCGGTCTGCTGGCTCTTTCCGGGAAAAACGGTCCGTATCGATTGTCCGTGTCTCGATTGCGGACTTCCGATCACTGTGGAGATTCGTGACGGGGTTCTGATTCGTGTGGAGCCGAAAGAGGTCACTTCCTATGTCGCTGTTCCTTTTTGGAAGTGGTTTGAAGACATCCCGTACGCCTGAAGCACGATGAATCTCTTCCGGTCGGAAGAGCACATTCGAAATTGGACGCAGTTTGAGGCTGGAACCGACGAAGGAATTATCTCCTTGAACGACTTGGTGAAGCTTTTCTCCGGTAAATATTTTCGCAAACGCATGGACCCGGATTGGGTTTCTCACAGCCGAGAATACGTGATGGACATGCTGGCTACGCTCCAAGAGCTGGGCAAGACCGGCCCCTTCTGGAGGCGACCTAAGTAATCCTCATTATTCATAAGTGAGGACGTGCGGGCTCGGGAAAGACGGCGCCTTACGCGTGAAAACGCGGCGTCTCTTGCCTATTTGCCCCGCAAGATGGACCCCAGGACCCCTCTTACGATCTCTCTGCCAATGGTGTTGCCGACGCTCCGAGCGACCCCTTTGGCGAGAGCCTCCAGGACACCCTGTCGCTTGCTCGTGCCCGTAAGGATCTCCGGCAATCCCCATCCTCCGGGCTGAGGCGCCGGCCCCCGTCCAGTCCGCCCGGCCGCCTCCTGCGGCGCAGCCTTCGATTCGGCCGCTCTGGCCCTGAGTTGCTCGTACGCGGAATCGCGATCCACCGGCTTGTCATAAACGCCGAGAACAGGGCTTCGGCTGATCACGGCCCGCCTCTCCGTTTCCGACACTGGGCCTATACGGGACGTGGGGGGACGCACGAACGCCCTTTGCACCATACCGGGCACACCCTTTCCTTCGAGCATGGAGATCAGCGCCTCTCCCACGGCCAGTTCCGTAATCGCTTCGGCCGGGTCGAACGCGGGATTCGGCCTGAAAGTCTCCGCTGCGGCCCGCACCGCCTTTTGATCCCTCGGTGTAAACGACCTGAGTCCATGTTGAATGCGGTTGCCGAGCTGACCGAGGATCTTTTCGGGGACGTCCAGCGGATTCTGGCTGATGAAGTAAATACCGACACCCTTTGATCGGATGAGTCGCACCACCTGCTCAATCTTGTCCAGTAGGGCCTTTGGAGCGTCCTGAAAGAGGAGATGAGCTTCGTCGAAGAAAAAGACGAGCTTGGGTTTGTCCAGATCGCCCACCTCCGGCAACTCCTCGAAGAGTTCAGAGAGTATCCAAAGCATGAAGGTGGCGTACACCCGCGGGCTCTCCATCAATTTGTCAGCGGTCAGGATATTGATGTATCCATAGCCGTTCCGGTCGGTCCTCATCAAATCATTCAGGTCCAGCGCGGGTTCACCGAAAATATTTTCCCCACCCTGTTGCTCAAGGACGAGCAACCGCCGTTGAATCGTGCCTACCGTAGGCTTGCTCACGTTGCCGTAGGCTATTGTGAGCTCCTTGGCCTGCTCTGCGGTGAACGTGATGAGCGCCTTGAGGTCTTTCAGGTCCAGCAGAAGCAAGCCCTGGTCATCAGCCAGCTTGACTGCGATGTTGAGGACCCCCTCCTGGGCCTCGTTCAGTTCCATGAGCCTGGACAGTAGGAGCGGTCCCATGTCCGAGACCGTAGCCCGGATGGGATGTCCGTCGCGGCCGAAGAGGTCCCAGAACATCACGGGAAAGCTCTCCCCACGATAATCTTTGATGCCCAGCTCCTTTGCACGCTCGATAAGTTGGGGTCCGGGTTGGCCGATCTGCGATATTCCCGCGAGATCCCCTTTCACGTCCGCCATGAAGACCGGCACGCCCAAACGGGAAAAACCCTCGGCCAGCACTTGCAGCGAAACCGTCTTTCCTGTGCCGGTCGCTCCTGCGATCAAACCATGGCGATTGGCGTACTTGAGGGTAAGGCATTGAGGCTTTTCCCCTTTCCCGATGAAAATGGTCGCTTCGTTGGCCATGACTATTGATCCTCCGTCCCAGAGCCATTTCACCTGCGTAATATCCGCTCACGAGCGTACTCCGCCGGAGCTCCTCCAGTCAAGAACAAGGTTCGTGGATGCCTTCGGATGAGACCGGCCCGGAGTTATTGCGGTTCGCGGCCGCGTTCCACCCTCACCCATTCATTGTCCGAGATAAGGAGCTCGTGCGGTTTGAACCGGGCCTTGTAGCTCATCGCCGGGCACGCTGAAATATAATATCCGAGGTAATAAAAAGGTATGTTGATCTCTCGACAGAACAGGATCTCTCGAAGAGCGGAATAGGTGCCCAGGCTTCTTTCCGAGAATTCAGGATCAAAGTACGTATACACGCTGGAAAGCGATCGTGCGGAGATGTCCGTAACGCCGACCGCGACCAGACGGCCCTTGACCCTGTATTCCAGCTCCACAGTGTTGACGGAGGTTGTGTATAGAAAGCGCTCCAGATCTCCGGGATTGTCTTGATTTGTAGACGGGTGCTGGAATTCTAGGTACCTGCGATACAGCAGCTCCTTTTCTTGCGTGAAGATCGGCCGACTGACCCGCGCTTCGATGTCGTGATTCCCCTTGAGAACTCTTCGTTGAGATTTCGTGAGTCTGAAATCCCGCGTGGGAATCCGCAATGCATAGCACTCATTGCAGTTGTCACAGGCCGGTCGATAGAATAGGCGCCCCGACCGCCGGAATCCGATGTCCATGAGATCATGGTACAGGTCTGGCGGTATGTCCGCAGCCCTGAAGGCTTCTTCCCGCGCACGCCTCCCGGGGACGTATGGGCATGGGTGGCTGTCACTCTTTACCAGAAAGTCGAGAACAATGACTCCATACAACCGCGAACTTATGAAGCGGGCGGTATATCGGGAAGCCACCGGTTTTTCTTGGCGCCGTTTCATCTTGGGCGTCCTACGATTGATTATAGCCGACCGGACTTCCCCTACGAAGTCCAAACAGCCGGGCGAATCCCGCCGCAAACATCGGAGAGCAAGACGCTTCTCTCATACCGCTCTCGAGCGCCTCTCTCGTCCGTTCTTGCAATCAGCGCGGAACGAGCTTCCCCACCCTAAGGATCAATTCCGACACGAACACCCTGGCAAAGTTCCACAGCGCCTCGGAAGGGACTTTCTCAGCCTGACGAATCAGTTCGTCGCCCATCCGGATGACTACCTCCACCGGGATGTCCGGATGTTCTGCTCTGAATGCTCTTGAAAGGCGCTTGGCCGATCCCCCCATGCTGATAATGCGGCCGATCACGGCCTGCCGTCGCACGAGGTCGGAAGGGAAGCTCGCCTTGTTCGCTTCCTTAACAAAGCTCCCGATCAGTTGCGCATCCTTGAGGATTTCCCGAAGGTGAGCCGCGTCTGAAGGAGTCATCTGGGATTCCGCCCAAGAGGTCTTGCCCAAGCCAACAGCGGTCGGATATACTATACCACGGCGGCGGCGCGGGATTTCGGGTAATTTTGCGCAAGGATTCGTCGAGCGCCTAAGGTGAATAACCCGCGCATGGTTTCGGTCGCCACTCTTGCCCAAGTGTCACTCCCTACGACAAAACCCAATAAGGAGTTTGTAGTCGGCTCAATGGGATTACGTCTCGCGCAGGAAGGCCATGAACAAAAGTAGGATTGGTGTTTGGTTGATCGGCGCTTTGGGCTCTGTTTCGTCTGCGGTCGTGTTTGGCGCTCTCGCGCTCAAACGCGGACTTATTGACTCCACAGGCATGATCACGACAACCAAACCTTTTGAAAAGCTGGAGCTACTCCCGGTGAATGCCCTTGAGTTCGGAGGGTGTGACATCCGTCGAGGCTCTTTGCGGGACGCGTGTCGAGACATGGTCGAAGAGGTGGCGGGCGTTCCGACCGGTATGCTGAAAGACTTGGAAGGCGACTTAGCTAAAATCGAACGGCATATCTCGCCGGGATCGACGAAAAACTGCGGTGAAGCGATTTCACGACTCGCTTCCGCCTCGTGCGGAGGCGATGGGTCCGTGCGGGACGAAATCGCCCAGGTGATGAATCGCCTTGAGAATTTCAAGGCCGGGAATGGACTGGCGGATGTTGTTGTGGTCAACCTCGCATCGACTGAGCCGGCGCTCGAACTTACGGAATGCCACCACGATCTTTCGGCTTTCGAAGAGCGCCTCGATCACGATTCCGAAGGCATGGTAAGAGCCAGCACAGTCTACGCATACGCCGCGATTCAGTCAGGTTGCCCCTACATAAACTTCACTCCGTCAAACGGCGCGCTTTTCCCGGCTATGGTGGAGCTTGCCGAGCAAAAGCGCGTGCCTGTGATGGGGAACGACGGCAAGACCGGAGAGACTCTGGTAAAATCCGCGCTGGCGCCGATGTTCCTGTGTCGGAACCTGGAGGTCTTGAGCTGGGAAGGCTTCAACATCCTCGGTAACATGGATGGCCGCGTGCTCGACTATCCTGAAAACAAGGAATCAAAGACCCGGACCAAGGACGTTACCTTGCCGCAGGCGCTCGGATACAAGCCCCATTCGGAGGTTGGTATTAATTACGTGCCTTCGTTGGGGGATCAGAAGGTCGCATGGGACTATATCCACTTTCGGGGTTTTCTCGGCGCCAAAATGTCCCTCCAGTTTATCTGGCAAGGCTACGATTCGCTCTTGGCGGCGCCTCTGGTTCTGGATCTTGTCCGGCTGGCTGAGTATGCAAAGCGCCGAGGCGAGGCAGGTCTCATGCCTCACCTTGCCTGTTATTTCAAATCGCCCATTGGCGCCGAAGAACACCGCCTTTACGAGCAATTCGCTTTGCTTTTGGACTACGCTGTTCGAGCCGAACAGACCGCCGGGATCGGACTAAGCACGTGATGCGACTTTCGTTCAGCGCCAATGCGTTTGTGAAGCGCCCCGTTTTCGAAGCGGTAGAACGGATTGCCGCGGTCGGGTACGACAGCGTGGAGCTTCTGGCGGACGTTCCTCACTTGTATGCCGACTCCGTGAGCGATGCCGACCTGGAGAAGATGAGGGCTGTCCTGAACAAGACCGGACTGAAAGTTGCAAATATCAATGCAAACACCGCCGTGGGTTTTTATGGGAGGACTTTCTGGGAACCGCTCTTTGAGCCTTCGCTCGCTCATCCTGACCCGGACCTGAGACAGTGGAGAATCGAGTACTCAAAAAAATGCGTTGATATCGCGGCGTCGCTGGGGGCTCCGACCGTGAGCGTCACCTCGGGCCGACCGATAGCCGGTATTCTGCCTGAGGAATCCATGACGCTGCTACGCTGTTCTTTGCGGGAAGTGCTAAAATACGCGGCGGAAAAATCGGTTCGGATAGGTATTGAGTACGAGCCGGGCCTTCTTATCGAACGATCTGAAGAGCTGGTCGAGCTTATCAGCGTGATTGATTCGCCGTGGCTCGGGGCAAACCTGGATCTGGGACATAGCCACGTGCTGGGTGAGGATCCTGAAACCGTCATCAGCGGGTTGGGCCCAAGGATTTTTCACGTGCATATCGAGGATATCAAAGGTGTAAAACACTATCATCTTATTCCGGGAACCGGTGATATGGATTTCCCAAAGCTCTTTGCCCTGCTCAAGCGTCACGGCTACGATGGGTTCGTCACGGTCGAGCTCTACACGTATCCGGATCGGCCCGAACAGGCGGCGACAGAGGCATTGGAATACTTGAGGAACATTCCGGCGTAAGACGGCGAGAGTGACGTGCGCGCCGGCGGCTTCACGCTCCTCCGTCATTCCCGCGAACGTGGGAATCCAGGCTTTCTGCGGCCAACGGCGGCATCTGCGGATTCGTCATCCCCGGCCTACCGGAAGGGGGTTATGCATTGAAATTTGCGTTCAGTTCCAACGGATTTCTCAGGCACCGGCTTGTAGATGCGATCGGAATCGTCGCGAGCGCGGGATACCGGGGAATAGAAATCATGGCCGACGTCCCGCACGCGTACCCTTTGCATCTTACGGACGCTCATATTCACGATATTCGGACCGCGCTCAGCGATCACGGATTGGAAGTGTCAAACTTGAACGCGTTCATGCACCATGCGGACGGTGACACCTACCATCCCTCATGGATCGAGCACGATCCTGCGCTGCGAGCCAAACGAGTGGATTACACTCTCAGATGCGTTGATTTGGCCGTGCAATTGGGCGCGGCCAACATCTCCACCGAACCCGGCGGACCGCTGCACGGAATGAGCCGGGATCAGGGCCTTCAATTGTTCAGAGAGGGCCTCAACCAAGTTGAAACAACGGCCCGCGAGGCCGGCGTTCGGATCCTTATCGAACCTGAGCCGGGCCTTCTCATAGAGAACAGTCGGCAATTCCTTGAGCTTTTTCAGGGGCTCGATCACGACGTATTCGGCCTAAACTTCGATGTGGGGCACTTCTATTGCGTGAACGAGGATCTACCGCAGCTCATCCGCGACATGAAAGGTATCGCTCGCCACTATCATCTTGAAGATATACCACCGAGTCGCGCTCACCATCATCTGATGCTGGGCGAAGGCGCCATCGATCTCCACGAAGCGCTCAATACCATACACGAAACGGGCTATTCAGGGTTCGTCACCGTAGAGCTTTACACGTATGCGCATGCAGCGCCCGATGCGGCTCGCGACGCGTTCCGCTTTCTGCGACGGTGGGAAGAAACGATGTTCGGTCGATAGGGACGCGCTACGCTGCCCTTATTTGATACGGGGAATAACGCTCACCTTGACCATTACCTCCCCAAAACCTGAGCAATCCACGCCCACATCGGGGCATTTCACATACCGCATGAAGTGGAAGTCATTAGGCTCCAAACCTTCGCTCAAGCGTTCATTGATCAGGGCCACCGGTATGGCCAGTTGGGACAGCAGATAAACGCACATCTTCTTGGGACAAAGCTTGGTGATAAAATTCCCGTCCGCGTCGAGAATGAGCTTCTGCCCTACTTCATGTTTTGAATTGCAGTTGCGCGACGCGACCACTTCAGCTTGGATGGAATAAAGAGAGGCAACGGCTGAGAGACGAGTGACGTGTCTTACCCGATGCGCGCCTTCACGGAACGTTTGGGTTTCCGCATCTGTATACCCAACGCGTTGCGCGTATCTCGTTATTACGTCTTCGGCCATGAGATTACTCCTTGCGCTACGGGCGGTTGCAACCGCTACTTCCCGGCTCCAACCGGCTTGAGGATGCTCTTGAAGTCCGTTATGCCTTCAAGGTTCGCGTTGTCGGCGAATCGAGCGTCTACGAGCCCCGAGATGTCATTATGCCGTATCAGTCCAAACTTCACCATCAGGTCCGCCATGCGCTGGATTTCGTGTTCTTGCGGGATAAAACGATCGTACACGATCCTGCCGGGAGGAGTCTGGAGCGCGTATTCCACCAGCTCACGGGGCTGATTCCAATATGCGCACGCGATGCGAGCGGCTTCCTGAGGATTGGCCTTGGCCCATAGACCGGATCTGGCCGCGGCCTGAACCAGCGCCTGCACACGGTCAGGCTTTCGGTCGATGTAGTCCTGCCTCATCAGGAGCAGATTGCAGATAAAGTTGGGCCAAACCTGCTCGACGTAATAGAGCGCCTTTGAATCACCGACCCGGATCGTCTGGGCCGCGAACGGCTCTCCCACGAAGTAGGCGTCAAGCGCGCCTGTGGCAAGCGCTGAAGCCATATCCGGTGGATTCATCTCCACGATATTCAAGTCCGCGCCCCTCATGCCGGACGTCTCAGCCAATTGCCTCATGCACAGATTGTGCCCGGAATACCGAAGCGGCACGGCTACGCTCTTGCCGGCGAGGTCGCGAAAATCCTTTATTGTGAGATCCTTCCTATACACCAGGGTGCTTTCGTGCCGATTGCCGATATACACGATTCTGACGCCTGCGCCCTGCTGGTGAAGCGCCACGGAGAGCGGCGCTATGATAAACGCCGCCTCAATCTTCCCCTGGCGAAGCGCTTCCCCCATTTCCGCGAAGGACGAAAATTTGAGAGCCTCGTACCGCACGCCGGTCCCGTCTTTGGTCGCATAATCCAAGAGCGGACAGGCCAGGTTGGTGATCACAGGCATGTACCCCATGAGCACCCGTTCCCTTTCCGCATGGGAGAAATTGACCCAATAGTGCAGGCCGGAAATCACCACAAGCCACGACAGGGCGATGATCAACACCAGCCATCCCACGGATAATCTCGCGGTAATTCTGTGAATGAGATCAGAGCGCATAATGCACACCCAACTCAGTGTACACGTCCCTCCTCAAACGTTCCAATTCATCGTACGAATGGAAATCGCGCGGGTGGGGGAATTCCAGCTTCAGGTCCAGCCGTACCTTCGCAGGCCGTTCGGTGAAGACCACCACTCTATCACCCATTACCAGAGCCTCATCGATATCATGGGTGATGAATACGATGGTCTTCTGGATAAGCTCATGCATATTGATGATCTCTTCCCGCATCTTGAGTCTGGTGAGGAAGTCCAGTCCGGCAAAAGGCTCGTCCATAAAGAGCACTTCCGGATCCGCGACGAGCGCTCTAGCCAGCTCGGCTCGTCTCTGCATGCCTCCGGAAAGCTGGTGAGGATAAAGATGCTCGTACCCGGTCAAATTCACCACGTCCAAGTGTTCTTGAACTTTGGCGGCCATCTCCTCCTTTTCCTTCATGTGCCGCGCCCCCAGTCGAACGTTCTCCCAGACCGTCATCCACGGGAAGAGGCCCGAGTGCTGAAAGACAAAGATGTGCTCCGAGCTGGGGCCTTTTACCTTTTCTCCGTCAATCAAAACCGTTCCGGATGTGGGCCGGTCAAAGCCTGCGATGACCCTGGCCAGGGTGGTCTTGCCGCATCCTGAGGGCCCCAGGATGCACACCAGCTCTCCGTTTGCAAACTCCAGATCGATCCCGTCCAGGACCGGCAGGTGGTTTCCCGAGCGCAGGTCAGGGTCACTGTTCATCCGGCGGCGGGCGCCTCGGCGTTCCACGTACTCTTTCCTGACATCTTTGACGAGAATATGACCCATCCTACGTTCGACCCCATGCCACGGATTTGATCCTGTTCAACTGAACAATCACGCGATCCAGGCAAATCCCGATCACCCCGATGGCAATCATCGCGTCCATAACGTAGTCCATGCGCAGCGCATTACGGGAATCCAGGATAAGGTACCCAAGCCCGGACTTGACCGCAATCATCTCCGCCGCCACCACCACCAGCCAGGCGATTCCCAGCGAAATCCGCAGAGCCGGCAAAATGTCGGGCAAGATCGCGGGAAAGATGACCCTCGTGATCGTTTCGAAGGGTGTGAAATTGAAGTTCGCGGCCACTTGAAAGTAAACGGTGCGGATATGGTTCACGGAATAGATGGTGGACACGAGGAGCGGGAAAAAACTGGACAGAAAAATAAGGAAAATTGCCGGCTTGTCGCCAATTCCGAACCAGAGCATCGCCAACGGGATCCACGCAAGCGGCGAAATCGGCCTCAAGAACTGGATCAGCCCGTTGGTCAACAACTGGCCGGTCTTCCACCAGCCCAGGACGATCCCCAGCGGCGTCCCGATCGCCACAGCCAAGTAGTACCCCGCGGTCACCCGGAAAAGGCTCGCGACCGAGTGTTTCAGAAGGGAGCCGTCGCGAATCAGTTCCCACATCCCCACCGCGGCGTCCAACGGTCCGGGAAAGACCGTGGGACTCCACCCGCTCAACCGCCTGGCAATGCCCCAGACCGCGACCACAGCGGCAAAAGAAAGAACCGGCAAGAGATAGGGCCGGAGACGAGTATAATTCATGGGCGCCTGACAAATCTTGAGAGAAACGAGCTCCGCATTCCGGCAAGCCACGCGCGCGATGCCACCTTACGCCGCGGCTTCTGATGTCGCCGAAAGCATCAGAATCTTTTTTTTCTCGGCGCAAGAGAAGCACGAGCCCGAAGACAATATACATACCAAAGGCAGTTGCCAGAGAGAAGCAGAATCGGCATGTCACACGTAAGCTTTGAGTTAAGGGCGGGTGAAGGCCACGGGCAAGAGGCCGCGAACCACATTCCGGCCGGTCTGCGCGGCCACGCATTTCTCGACATTGCGGCTTGGAATCCGTGGCCTCAGTATGAGCAGATAAAGACGCGGGTCCTCAAGCCGGATCGTGTCAACCAAAATATATTAGCATTTACCACATGATATGACACTTTTATCATGCAGAACATCGCTATTTGGCACATCATGCCACCGATAAAAATAATTGCCTCCAAATTTTTTCAAATTTCCCTTGACCCTCGCCCCACTCGTTGCTAGAGACACCCCAGCCGAGTTCCGGCTTTTCCCGTAGCCATCCGGCAGCCTCAGCTCTTCCGCCAATGGCGCCAAAAGCCCGACTCGACTCGTTCGGCTATCCAAAGACTTCGGGAATTCAGCCCACTTCGGAGGGAGGCCCCTTATGAAAGCGATGGCTCTCACACTCACCGGTCTTTTGTGCATTCCTCTCCTCGTCGGTCCCATGCCGGCCGGCGCGGCCGGCGAGCAGCAGATTATCATTGACCGATCCACCCGCAGCAAAGTGCTCAACGATTACGTCCTGCTCACCAGGGACGCAATCCAACAGGTCTGGCGCACTCCCGTCGCGCTGGAAGGCGCGGGTTCGGTCAAAGGCAGGGTGAAGGTCAACTACACGCTGACAAGGAGCGGAGCGCTCGATTCGGTGCAACTGGTGGAAAGCTCCGGGAATCCGGAAATGGACAAATCCCTCTTGCACGCCATTCGCTCCGCGCAACCGTTTCCGCCCTTTCCCGACGATGTCCGCGCGCCACGAATCATGATACGAGCCAACTTCGTCGTGGCGGACCTGCCTACTGCGCCGGTGGTCATGGTCGATCAGCCCATTGACTCCCCCGACACCCCCGCTCAAGAGGCTGCAAAGACCGAAAAGAAAAAGCTCCTCTGGGGCAAACCCGCTGAAACAGCCGCGCCCAAAGATTCCAGCATTGATGCGGGCCGACCTA
>Ga0194113_10006057_pt1 | contig 15418 bp, 13 predicted proteins | sample TA2MahC200mmetaG_FD_146193 | JGI IMG/M metagenome (GOLD analysis project Ga0194113, IMG submission 146193) | Freshwater microbial communities from Lake Tanganyika, Tanzania - TA2015017 Mahale Deep Cast 200m | ecosystem: Environmental > Aquatic > Freshwater > Lake | place: Tanzania: Lake... | reverse complement strand
CCGCACCTCGATCTTCCGCCCGCTTGGCCCCCCCGCCGGCCCCCCGGCGAGGGGATTCAGGAAGAAGAGCAGCGCGAACACCAGGTTCCCCACCGCCAGCACCCCGATGATCGGGTACACCACCACCGACAGCCCGGCCCCGCGCCGAGCCGTCGCCTCGCGCTCCTTCGCCATGCCGCAGGCCTCCTCTCAAGGCTTCCCCATTGCTTGTGGGCGGGGCCTCCGCGCCCCGCGGGACTTCCTCCTCTGAATTGTATTGATGCCCGGATGGGGAGTCAAGCGCCGCGGCCACCGCAACTGGCAAGCCGACCCCGAGGCCGAGAGGCATGTTGACGGCGCCGCCCGGCTGTGGTACACGTACAAGCCTCAAAGGAGGTGTCGCCATGGCAACGAGAAGCCGGGTGGGCTGCCTGTTTGGAGTCATTCTGGCTGCCGCGGGCGGGTCGTATGGCCAGGAGAAGGCGCCCCCGCCCACAGGGGGTGGGCCGTTCAACTCCCGCCTCGCCTTCGAGGTGTACACAATCAAGACGTTCGATGCCAAACCGCAGCTCGTCGGTCGCACGCCCTCCCCGAAGCCGCTGGGCATACCCCAGTGTGCCGCCTGGTGGGTGATGCCGGCCGACGGGGTGGAGATGGACAAGGTGCGGCAGGAGATTCTGGCCGCCGGCATCCCCGGCCTCAAGCTGCGTGCGGACGACGGGGACGATGCTCTCGCCGCCGTGAAGGGCCTCACGGCACTCCACTCGCTCGAACTGTGCTTCTGCGGCGACGTCACCGCTGCTGGGCTTGCCCACATGAAGGGCCTCACGGGGCTCCAGTCGCTCTGCCTCTTGGCGTGCCACAAGGTCACGGACGCCGGGCTTGCCCACCTCAAGGGCCTCAAGGCGCTCAGAGCGCTCGAACTGGCGGGAACGAGCGTGACAGACGCGGGACTTGCCCACCTGAAGGACCTCGCGGGGCTTCAGTCTCTCAGCATCGCCGGCAAGGGGTGCCACGGGACCTGCTGCCTGCCCCATAGTGAAAGCGGCGGCTGCCTGCCATTTGACCTACTTGGGGAGTGCAACAAGGTCACGGACGCAGGGTTAGTTCATCTGGAGGGCCTCACGGCGCTGGAGTCGCTCAGGGTCGGCGGCCTGGGCAACGGGACGGGCGCGGTCCTCGGCCACCTGAAGGGCCTCACGAAGCTGCAATCACTCAGCCTGTGGGAGTGGACGAAGGTCGAGGACTCAGGGCTGGCGCAACTCAAAGGCCTTCCGACGCTCCGGTCGCTCGATTTGCATGGTTGCGCAGAGATCGTGGGCACCGGGCTGGTGCGCCTCCCTGCACTTCGGTCGCTCGACCTGCACTTCAGCAGGGTTACGGACTCTGGACTGGCTCAGTTCGAGGGGCTTACTGCCCTCGAGTCCCTCGACTTGTGGGACTGCAAGAACGTCACGGACTCGGGTCTGGCCCACCTCAAGGGCCTCACTGCCCTCCAGTCGCTCAACGTCAGCATGTGTGACAAGGTCACTGGCGCTGGACTGGGGCACCTGAAGGGCCTCAAGGCCCTCACGTCGCTCGACTTGAGCGGGTGTAACAGGTTCACGGACTCTGGGCTGGCGGGCCTCAAAGGCCTCACGTCCCTCCAGTCGCTCGACTTGGGCGGGTGTGAGAAGATCACGGACTCTGGGCTGGCGCACCTCCGGGGCCTCAGCGCCCTTACGTCGCTCGACCTCAGCGGGTGCATTGAGGTCACTGACGCGGGGTTGGCACACCTGAGGGGCCTCACTGCTCTCAAGGCGCTCAAACTAACGAAGTGTGAGAAGTTCACCGGCGCTGGGCTCGTCCACCTCAAGGGCCTCGCTGCTCTTCAGTCACTCGACTTGGGCTACTGCAAGAACGTCACGGACTCAGATCTGGTCCACCTCAGGGGCCTCACGAGCCTCCAGTCGCTCGACCTGTCAGGATATGACGGCATCACGGACGCGGGGTTGGCCCACCTCAAGGGCCTGACGGCCCTCCAGTCGCTCCGCCTTGCGTGCTGCGACGCGATCACTGATGCGGGGTTGACGCACCTGAAGGGCCTTACTGCGCTGCGGTCGCTCAACCTGTCCTACTGCGAGAAGCTCACGGACGCCGGGGTTGCCGAGCTGCGCAAGGCGCTGCCCCACGTGGAGATAGAGGCAAGGAGGTGGACGCGGTGACGAAGAGAGCACTGTCGGCCTGCGTACTGGCAGCATGGCTGTCGCTTCGAGCGACGCCTCTGGCCAAGAGAAGGCTCCTCCAGAACGGCCCAGAGTAGGGGCCATGAAGTCCGAGGTCGGCGACGGACTGAACCAGGGGCTGGACACATTCCTCTACGACGCCCTCGTCAAGCAGCTTGCTGCGTCGGTCTCGGCCGGCGCCGGGGCCACGCTGCCGCGCTTGACGGCGCCCCGCGCCCCGCTATAATCGGCGGAGCGCGGAGTTGACCCGTTCCCCCCTTTTGGAGAAGCGGCGTGTTCAAGAATCTCTGTGCGGGCGCAATCGGCGTGGGCGGCTCGACCCTCGAGGTCGCTGCCCTGGCCAAGAAGACCGGCTTCGGCGGCATGGACCTCAGTGCGGGCGAGGCGGCGACGCTGCTGGAGTTGGGCCAGCTTGACCTCCTCAAGCGTCTCTACGAGACGCAGGGGCTCAAGCCCGGCGGCTTCGGCCTGCCCGTCGAGTTCCGCCGCGACGAAGATGCCTTCCAAAAGGGCCTCGCAGGCCTGCCGCGCCTGGCCAAAGCCGCCGCCGCGATGGGCTGTTTCCGCTGCCCCACGTGGATTCTGCCCTTCTCCAATGACCTGCCCTTCGCCGAGAACTTCGAGTCCCATCGCCGCCGCCTCCGCGCCTGCGCCGAAATCCTCAACGACAGCGGCGTCTGGCTCGGACTCGAGTTCGTCGGCCCCAAGACCATGCGCGTCGGCAAGGCACACGAGTTCATCTGGAACATGGCCGGCATGCTCGAGCTCGCCGACGCCATCGGCACGGGCAACGTCGGCCTCCTCCTCGACTGCTGGCACTGGTACACCGCCCACGGCACCGTCGCCGACATTCTCAAGCTCCGGCCCGAGCAGATCGTCTACACCCACGTCAACGACGCCCCGGCGGGCGTGGACGTTGATGCCCAGGTGGACAACGTCCGCCGCATGCCGGGCGAGACGGGCGTGATTGACATCGCAGGCTTCCTGAAGGCGTTGGCGAAGATCGCCTATGATGGCCCCGTCACCGCCGAGCCATTCGTGCCTTCGCTCAAGGAGCTTCCCCCCATCGAGGCCTGCCGCCGCACCTCCGCCGCCCTCGACAACATCCTCGCCTCCGCGGGCCTCGCCTGAGCGCCAGGAGAACGCCATGTATCGGGCCACCCTATCCACGAGAGGCCGGGTCGTCCTGCCCAAGGCGGTCCGCGAACGCCTGGGGCTCTCCGCGGGCGGCAAGGTGGACTTCATCGTGCAGGACAACGGCGACGTGGTTCTGCTCCCTACGGTGCACGTGCATTCCCTCCTCGGCTGCCTGCGTACGCCAGAGGGGAAGGTCGCGTCCCTTGAGGACATGGAACGCGCGATCCACGAGGGAGCCGCGGAGGGACTGAGCCCGAAACCCTCACGTGGCTCGAGGGCCTGTTCCTGAGTCTCCTCGGAGCGAGTCGAGAGGAGTCCCCCATGCGAGGTGTACCAGTGAGGTGTCCCGCAGCGGCGTTACTCGTGGTGATTGCGGGCTGCGGCGCGAACCGTCATCTGCCCGATGGCGCGGCCAGGGTACCCGAGCCCTTCCGGGGGACTGTTCGGATCACCCTCACGCAAGAGCGGCTCGGGCAGAAGGTCGAGGTACGCGTCTCCGACCCAGACATGGTCAGGGAATTCCTTGCAGCCATCCAGCTCGTCCCAAAGAACCGATGCAAGTGCGACCACTTCCAGGCAGCAGTTTTCGAGAAGCAGGACGGCTCAGTTAGCGTGTCCCTCTGTGACCACTGCTTCGACTTCTCGGGCCGGCACTACAAGATGCCCGCGGAGTTCTACCAGCTCTTCCAGCGCGAGATCGGTAAGGCTGTAGCCGCGCCCGTCCCCTCGAAGAAGTGAGGAGGAAGCCCGGTCCCCCTGCGAACGCGGCGCGGGGCCGCTACCCCAGGTTCGCCTCGTCCATCTCGTCGGTGAACATGATGTTGCCGGCGAGGGCGGACCAGGTGCCGTCGGCGCGGTACTCCTTGGTGACGTAGATGGTGAAGAGGCGGCAGCCGGCAGGGATGACGGCGGCGACCTGGGCGTAGATTTCGCGGCGGGTGACGAAGCGCGGCGTGCCCGCGTAGTCCTCCCACTGGCTCAGTTCCTTCCAGTCCTCGCTGTAGACGACGCTGCGGCGCACCTGGGCGTCGGGGTGGGCCTTGAGGACCATCGCCTCGGCGCGCTCCTTGATGGCCGGGGCGTCGTCGCCCTGATAAGCGTCGGGGCGGAGGGTGATGAGCTTGGCGCGGGCGGCGCGGTTGGCGGCGTTGCGGGCCTTGATGTCGGCCACCAACTGGCCCAGGGCGGCCCAGCGCGCCGCGTCGTCGGCCAGGAGGGGCTGGACGCTAGCCAGCTTCTCCTCGGCTTCAGCGATGGCGCGGTCGTTCATGATCGCAGGCTTGCCCTCGATTTCGCGGCCGAGCTGGTCGAGGGTGCCGCGGAGGCTGGCCGCCACCTCGTCGGCCATCTGGGCCTTCGTCTGCTCGAAGAAGGCGGGGAACGCCTCGAAGCTGCGGGCCAGGCTCTGCTCCAGCTCGACCAACTGGTCGGCCTTGCCCGCGGGGAACGCCTCGGCAGCGTAGGCCTGCCACACGGGTAGGGCGTCGGTGTATGACTGCCGCTGGGTGAGGAGTTCCGTGACCGATGCGGTGCCGTGGCCGAAGGGGGCGAACACGCCGAGCTTGGCGAGCCATTCGTCGGACTGCGCTCGCATGGCCTCACGTTTCTCGTCGGCCGCGCGTGCGGCGGCTTCCTCGGCCGCTGCCGCCTCGGCTTGGGCGGATTGGGCCTGCTCCAGCGCGTCCTTCACGGCTACGTAGTCGGCGTGAGCGGGGTCGAACTGGCCGGCGTACGACTTGTCAATCTCGGCGAAGATGGCGGCCGCCTTGTCGGTCTGGCCCCGGCGGAGCCAGTCGCGGGTGTCGCGCAGGCGCTTGTCCACGCCGGCGGGCAGCTTCGCGGGGGCCGGCGGAGCGGCGGCGGCAGGGGCCGGCGTGGCCGCCGCGGGTGGGGCAGGGGCTGGGGCCGCGGGGGGCGGCGCCGTTGGTGTCGCGGCGGGGGCCTCGGCCTTGGGGCTGCGGCTCGCCACGTCCTTGCGGAGCTTGGCCAGTTGGTTCTCATAGGACTTGAGCTGCACGTTGGCCGCATCTTGCGCCTTCGCGCTCTCGATGGCTGCGGCCACGGCGTCGGCGAGGGACAGGGCCTCGTCGAACTTGCGGTTGAAGAAGGCATTCTGCGCCTTACGCAGGTCGCCCGAGATGGCCTTCAGATGAGCCGAGATGTCTGCCACGGTATGCTCCTTCCTTCCAGGGTGTGGGTTTCTGGCGCTGTTCCTCGTGGCGACAAGCGTCCCGCTTGTCGTGGGCGAGGGGGGGCCGCTCCTCTCCGGGTGCTTGCCTCGAGGCTGCCTCCGCGTTCCGCGCGATTATACGTCCGTCCGCGCCGGCTCGCAAGCGTGGTGGGGCGGGCGCGATGCGGCGGTTGACACGCGCCGACGCACGCGGTATCGTCTGGTGGCCCCCAACAGCGACCAGGAGACGAGATGCCCACACAGTACGGCGGTTTCACCCTCGACCCCTTTCAGGAACAGGCCATCGCGGCAGTTGACCGCGGGCACTCGGTCATCGTGGCCGCGCCGACCGGGGCGGGGAAGACCCTCATCGCCGAATACGCCATCGAGCAGGCCATGCAGCGCGGACGCCAAATCGTCTACACCGCGCCCATCAAGGCACTCTCCAACCAGAAGTTCCGCGACTTCTCAGCCAAGTACCCCGACCGCATCGGCATCCTGACGGGCGACGTGACGATCAACTACAACGCCCCCTGCCTCATCATGACCACCGAAATCTTCCGCAACACCCTCCTCGAAGACCCCGACCGCCTGGCCAGCGTGGACTACGCTATCTTCGACGAGTTCCACTACATCCACGACATCGAGCGCGGCACGGTGTGGGAGGAGAGCGTCATCTTCGCCCCCGAACGCATCAGCTTCCTGTGCCTGAGCGCCACGATGCCCAACCTGGCCGAGCTGGCGGGCTGGATGCGCGAAATACGCCAGGCCCCCGTCGAGATGGTGCTCGAAGAGAGCCGCCCCGTGCCCCTCACCCACGCCCTCTGGGCCGACGGCTACGGCCCCCACAGCCTCGAATCGCTCGAACGCCTGATGCACGACCTCGCCCGCGGCCAGCACATCCCGCGCAAGCCCCATCTCGGCTCCGAGGCGCTCCTCGATCACATCGCCGCCGCCGGCCGCCTGCCCGTGCTCTACTTCTGCTTCAACCGGCGCCTCTGCGAGCAGCGGGCCGAGGCCAACGCCCGCCGTCCCCTCCTCACGCCCGACGAGGCGGCGCGCGTCGGCGCCCTGTTCGACGATCTGTGCGAGCGCTTCGACGTCGCCCACGAATCCAGCGCCATCGTGATGGGCGAACTCGTCCGCCGCGGCGTCGCCTTCCACCACGCCGGCATCCTGCCCACGCTCAAGGAGGTGGTCGAGCGCCTCTTCACCAGCGGCCTCGTCAAGATGCTCTTCACCACCGAGACCTTCGCCCTCGGCGTCAACATGCCCGCCCAGACCGTCGTCCTCGACTCCATCGAGAAGTTCCACGGCACCCACTTCGGCTACCTGCGCGCCCGCGAGTACCAGCAGATGGCCGGCAGGGCAGGGCGGCGGGGCATGGACACCCGCGGCTACGTCTACGCCCGCGTGGACACCGAGGAGGTGACGCTCGACGGCGTGAAGCGGGTCGTCGCCGGCCGCCCCGAGCGCATCGAAAGCCAGTTCAACCTCTCCTATGCCACCATCCTCAGCCTCTACAGCCGCTGGGGCGGGCGGCTCTTCGACGCCTGCGAGCGCAGCTTCGCGGCCTACCAGAATCGCCTCCGCCAGCGCGGCCACAAGGGCAGCGCCCTCGCCCCGTCGCTCCGCAAGCAGGTCGAGCGCCGACTCAAGGTGCTCCAAACCCTCGGCTACCTCGGCAAACGCGGCATCACGGAGAAGGGCGAGTTCGCCCTCCGCTTCGCGGGCTACGAGCTACAGACCACCGAGCTATTCTTCGCCGGCCTCTTCCACGAACTCAATCCCCACGGCATCAACGTGTTGGCCAACGCGATGGTCCACGAGGCACGCAAGGGCGAGCACGACCGCCACGTGCCCCGCCAGCTCCTCAGCCACGTCCGCCGCAGGGCGCTCCGCGTCGTCCGCAACATCTACCAGCTCGAGCGTCGCTTCCAGGTTGCCGACCCCGTGCGGAAGCTCGAGTTCAGCCTTGCGACCGCCGTCAACGCCTGGAGTCGCGGGGCCGACTTCGCCGACCTTGCCTCGCACACCGTCGCCGCCGAGGGCGACATGATCCGCTCTCTTCGCATGACCATCCAGATATTGCGGGAAATGCGCCGTGCCACGGACGACGATGTCCTTCGCCGCCGCCTCCGCGAGGCCGAGGCCGCCATCAACCGCGGCCCCGTGGACGCCGAGCGCCAGCTCCGCGCCGGCTGCGAAGAACCAGACGGCAGTGGGCAGACGGTAGACGGCAGCGGGCGGGAGGCAATCGTCCTCGTCCCTCGTCCGTCGTCCTCGTCCTCGAACCCCTCCCCCGAGGAAAAACCGTAGGGCGTGCAAACCTGCACACGTGGCCGCAGGGCGGCTACTCTTCTCCGCGTCCCTTCCGTCCCTTGTGTCCCTTTGGTCCCTTCTCTCGGCTGTTCATCTCAGGCAAGGACCGCCTCAATCGCCGCCAGCTCCGTCTCGGAGAAGGCGAGGGTGGCGAGGGTGGCGACGTTGTCCTCGATCTGGGCGACGCGGCTGGCGCCGATTAGGGCACTCGTGACGGCGGGCTGCCGCAATACCCACGCGAGGGACATCTGGGCGAGGGTCTGGCCCCGCTGCTTGGCGAGGTCGTTGAGCTTGCGGACCTTCGCCAGCTTGGCCTCGGTGATGGCGGCGGGCTTGAGGAAGCCGTGGGGCTTGGACGCGCGGGAGCCTTCCGGGATGCCGCCGAGGTAGCGGTCGGTCAACAGCCCCTGGGCCAGGGGGCAGAAGGCGATGGCGCCGACGCCCTCCTCCTTCAGCACGTCGAGCAGGCCCCCCTCAACCCAGCGGTCGAAGAGGTTGTAGGACGGCTGGTGGATGAGGAGGGGGGTGCCCAGGCGGCGGAGAATGGCGGCGGCCTCGCGGGTCTGTTCGGCTCGGTACGACGAGATGCCGGCGTAGAGGGCCTTGCCCCGCCGCACGACGTGGTCGAGGGCGGCCATGGACTCCTCGACCGGCGTCTCGGGGTCGGGGCGGTGGTGGTAGAAGATGTCCACATAGTCGAGGCCCATGCGCTGGAGCGACTGGTCGAGGCTGGCGACGAGGTACTTGCGGGAGCCGAGGTCGCCGTAAGGGCCGGGCCACATCTTCCAGCCGGCCTTGGTGGAGATGACCAGCTCGTCGCGGTGCCGGGCAAGGTCCTGGCGGAGGATGCGGCCAAAGGTCTCCTCGGCGGAGCCTGGGGGCGGGCCGTAGTTGTTCGCCAGGTCGAAGTGCGTGATGCCCAGGTCGAAGGCGCGGAGCACCATTGCCCGGCAGCTCTCGAAGGCGTCAACTCCCCCAAAGTTGTGCCACAGCCCCAGCGAGATGGCGGGGAGCTTGAGGCCGCTCCGCCCGCAGCGGTTGTAGCGCATCGTCTCGTAGCGAGTCGAGGCGGGCGACCAAGCCATCGTCTTCTCCTTCATCCTCCCTGCCGACGACTATAGCACGGCTTCGGGTGCGCTTCAAGGGCCGCGAGGGGCGTTGTGGACGAGATGGACAGGGTGGACACAGTGGACATCGCGGACCCAGCTTCCGCTCTGGCTGTCCACTGTGTCCACAATGTCCACCCTGTCCACGACCGGTCCACCCCCTCCCGAAGGTTCCAATACCTTCGGGAGGTTAGGTCCGCTCCCCGGCGCCGCGCTGTGTGCCTACCCTCCCGCAGGTATTGGAACCTGCGGGAGGGAAGGGGCGGGGGCGCTCCGTAGCACCCGGCTCGGCGGCCGGGGCTCTCCCAGAGGACCACGTGGACCTCTGGGCGAGGGCTGCCGCTCCGAACCATCTCTCGTTGTAAGTGTCTTCCTGCCTGTCACTTATGTCGTGGTCCAGAGCTGCCGGAGCGGCCGCAAGTCCCAGAGGTCCACCTGTGCGCGCGGCCGGTGGACCTCTGGGAGAATGTGGCCTCCACGCTCACCCGCACGGCAAGTGCAGCAACCATGCCCCCGTGGCGCCCTGTCGCTGGACTCGGACGCCGAGTCCGCGCCGGGCTCTCTTCAGGGTGGTGCCCCCCTCCCCGCCGCCCAGGTAGGCGCTCACGGGGTCGAGGATGAGCAGGCGGGTGTCGCTCCACTTCCGCACGACCGCATCGAGCACCACCATGTCGCGCGCGAGCGAGAGCGGCTCGAGGCCATGCCCGACCTCCCGGTCAACGGCCCGGATGACCGACACGCGGTCCGGGTCGCCCCCGAGGGCGTCGAGGCGGGGGCGAATGGTGTCCCACGTGTCGTCCTCCGCGCTCAGGATGAGCGTCCTGCCGAGCGGGGCACACGATGTAGCACAGCCGCCTTCGGCTGTGGTTGCACAGGCGGGGGCGCCTGTGCCACACGCGTCGGGCCAGGGGGCGCCGCGGCTGAGCCGTGCGGCCATGTCGAGCGCGAGCAAGGACTTGCCGCGCCCCGGGTCGCCGACCAGCAGCGTCATCTTCCCCACCGGCACCCGCCCCGGCCAGAGCCAGTTCACTGTCCGCGGCGTCACCTGCGACAGGTGGTCCACCCACGCGGCGACGCCGGTCCCGTCCTCAAACTGCGCGAACACTCCTTCCGGATCCATTGCGTTGCTCCTTGTTGCCTTTGGCCCTCGCCCTGTCCGAGGGCCGGCCTGCGGTTCGCAGGGGGATGGGCGGAGGGTTGGAGGAATGAGAGGGCGCGAGGTCGCGCGACATCCATCCATTCATCCGCCCATCCACTCATCCGCTTCACTACCCACGTATGCCTGCATGGCTCAATAGGCGCCTCCTGTGGCCAGAGGCTGCGGCCCTGAGCGGGCCGTGGCGTGGCCGTAATCCGCTGATATGTCTGGATTTGCGGAATCGGGTTGGTATGCAGCGGCTGGCGTCCATGCCAGCCGTTGGGCTTGCCGCTCCGCCGGCACACCCTTTGGACGAGAAGGCTTGTGCATTCTCGCCCACGTCGTCAGTATACCACATTACCAGGCATTGTCAAGTGGAAATGCAAGCTTTTCTTGGTCGTGGCCCTTTTCAGACAGGCGGCATCATGTAGGGGCGGGCCCCCGTGCCTGCTCCCGCCATAAAGGGTTGCGCCGCAATAGGATGGGCGGGCACGGGGACCCGCCCCTACCTCCTCAGTCCGGCCGCCTGTCTGAAAAGGGCCACGCCCAACTTCTTTTGCGCGCTCGCCAAGCGGCTCAGAGCGCCTCCTTCGGATAGTCCACGGCCCAGGAGCCACGGGCCGCCTCGTCGGCGGCGCTGTGCCAGAGGGCGAGTGTGGCGTCGGAGGCCCGGTGCTGGCGCAGGTGGGCGATGAAGCGCTCGTGGAGCTCGGCGACAATGCCCGGGTGGTCCGCCGCCACGTCGGTCGCCGCCAGCGGGTCGGCGGCGAGGTCGTACAGCTCCTGGGTGCCGCGGGCGCCGACGGGCGCGTAGCCCCAGCGCTCGGTGGCGAGGAAGGGGGTGCAGGCCTTGCGGGGGCGGGCATCGCCCTCGCCGCGCGCGAAGCAGCCAGTGACGACGAACTCGCGGTGCGATGGCTCGCCGCGGAGGATGGCGGGGGCAAGGGACTTGCCTTCGAAGGGGACGGGCGGCTCGGCCTGGACGCCCGCCAGGTCGCACAGCGTGGGCAGGATGTCGGGGGCCGAGCCGAAGACGTTGCGGCTCGCGCCGCGCGGCACGCCGCCGCCGGCGACGAGGCAGGGCACGTGGCCGATCTCGGGGTAGAGCGGCCAGTAGTGGGGGTCGGTGGGGTGGATGTTGCTCTTGCCCGTGCGGTTGTGCTCGCCGAGCGACATGCCGTGGTCGGAGGTGACGAGCACGATCGTGTCGTCCCAGAGCTGAAGGTCGTCGAGCTTCTGGAGGATGCCGCCTAGCCAGCGGTCAACGAGTTCGCTCTCGGCGGCGTAGTGGGCGCGGAGATTGCGCAGTTCGTCGGGCGTGTAGTCGCTGGCGGGGCCGTAGTTAGGGTGGACCATTGGGGTGCCGGCGTAGTCGGGGTCGTAGCGCCTGACCAGGTACTCGGGCGCGTTCCACGGCTCGTGGGGGTCGAAGAAGTCCACCCAGAGGAAGAAGGGGCCGGCCTGGGAGTTTTCTTCGAGCCATCGGACGGCGGTGGCGGCGGTCTGGGCGGGGAACATTTCGGTTTCGTAGCGGGGGTTGTGATTGGTCCAGGCGTGGACGTCGGCGAGGGTGCGGCCGCGGAACTGCGGCAGGTGGCGGGTCTTGTCGGGGGGCATGACCTGGGGGATGGGGTCGTTGAGGTGGAGGAGGGGCTTGTCGCCCTCCTGGCCTCGGTGCTGGAAGGCGGCGTGGAAGGCGTGCTGGAAGCGGGCGTTGAAGAGGTGGGGGCAGTCGCAGATGAGCTGGGTGGCGTAGCCCGCCCTGCCGAGGATGGCGGCGACGTGGTTGCGGCTGCTGAGGTCAATGGCCTGCCAGCCGTAGTGGGGCCAGCCGAGGGTGCCGGTGGCCACGTCGGCGCGGTGAGGGATGGTGGGGAAGCTGGCGGTGTAGAAGCCCTCGAGGGCGGTCGCGCGCTCGGCGGCGAAGCGGTCCAGCTCGGGCGTGCGCACGGGCAGGGCCGCGCGGTCGCCGAGATTGTCCCAGCGAAACGTGTCGGTGATCAGCAGCACGATGTTCCTCACGCTCTTGTGCTCCTTTCCTCCAGGTTGCGACAGCAGAGCGACCTCGCAGCAGTATAGCGGAGCGCCTGGCGATTGCAACCCCGCGCCAGCCGCCGGGTGGCTGGAGACAGCCGCTCCACGGGGGTGCAATAACGGGTTTGCGCGCGGGAGGGGGCGTTCCTGTTTGTAGTTCGGCCTTCAGGCGGTCTTGGCCGCTGCCACGTCGGACAGGAGAACCGCGTAAACGCCGAACTACGAACCAAGATGGGCGGCGCGCAAACCTGCTATTGCACCCGCTCCACGGGACAAGCTTGATCACGCAGCACGGGCGGCATACACTTGAGGCAGTTCTCTCCATTCACTCTTGCGCTTTGGGGGCCAGTCCATGAAGCCTTTCATCGCAGCGGCCCTTTTCTTCGTGCCATTGGCGGCATGCGGCGCCGATGGGACGAAGGACGATTCATTCTACGAGACTCGGTCTTCGCTCAGCCGGCGCGTTAATGGGGCGAAGCTCGTAGCCACTGCCGCCGTTTCAGGGACAGACGCGGACAAGATCGAGATCAGATGGACTCTCGACTACGAGGGACCCCGCCCTCCCCTGGTGATCCTGGCCCCAAGTCTGAGCCTCGCCACCAATGGGCAGACCGAGGTCATCGTCTACGCGCAGCCCAAGGGAGGCAAGCCACACCAGATGAGCCTGCCATCACCCCCTCAACTGGACAAACCCCGGGTTCTCACGGATTGGTTCCTCACGGTCGAGAAGGGCAAGGCGGCACAGGGCCTAATCCAGATTCGTGTAGCAGAGGTCAAGGAGTTCTTCCTGAAGAACTGGCCGGAGCGTTTCAAAGAGGGTCCCCCGCCTCAAGTGCGCATCCAGCTTGTGCACAAGCCCACGGAGCGTGGTCAGGCACATGGTCTCGACGCATGGACGGGCGAGCTTTACAGCGCCGTGGTCCTGATCGAGCTGAAGAAGTGGTAGACAGCACAGCCATTGCGTGCGGCCGGCGCCGAGGAGTGGCGGGTTGATTGGGGCTCGCGGGCGCGGTAGACTGAGGGGCACACCCATAGGAGCCCCTTGGAATGTCCAGCTTCCGCTTCGCCCTCGTGGTTGCGTTGGCCAGTGCGGCCTTCTGCGAGGAGATCCTCGGCGAGTCGTTCGAGGGGCCGGCCGCTGCGCCGAAGAAGGTGAAGATCGCCGCCATCTCGCTCGTGTGGGACGAGGGGCACCGCACGCTGGAGAACGCGCTGAAGGCGCTCGACGAGGCGGGCGCGGCTGGGGCCGACCTGGCCTGCCTGCCCGAGGAGTGTGTGTATCAGGCCGCCGAGCCAATCCCCGGCCCGGCGAGCGAGGCCATCGCGAAGAAGGCGGCGGAGCACAAGATGCTCGTCGTCGGCAACCTGCGCGAGCGCGAGGGCGAGAAGACCTTCGTCACCTCGTTCCTGTGCGGCCGGGACGGGAAGATCATCGGGAAGTATCGCAAGAGCCACAAGCTGCCCTACGAGGAGGGCTTTGCCCTGGGCGACGACCTGCCCGTGTTTGCGACCGACATCGGCGCGGTGGGGCTGAAGGCAGGGACGGACCACTGTTTCCCTGAGATTGACGCCGTGCTGCGGAGGCGGGGAGCCAGCCTCGTTGTCTGGTCCACCTCGCCCTTCCCCATTCGCGATGAGCATCTGGAGACCCTCACGCTCCAGGGCCGCGCCGTGCACAACGGCCTGCACATCGCTATCGCGCGCTACGCGGGCAAGGAGGGCTACGGCGGCTACAAGAATGCCTTCTCGTGGACGGGCACATGGCCGCTGGGCCGCGCGCAGGTCTTCGACCCCGACGGCCACACGCTGGCCGACAGCGGCCACGCGGGCGGCGTGCCCGTCGCGGCGATTCCCGCCTCGCGGCTCGGCGGCACGCCCCGAAACGGCGGCTACGAGGCGGCAGGCAAGTACGCCGCCATCACGGCCCCCGAGCTTCCCCTGCCCCTGCCGCGCAAGGAAGGAATGAAGCGAACCATCAAGGCCGCCGCAATCGAGTGCGACGGCGACATCGCCCGCCTCGTCACGAAGCTCGACGCCTGCGGCAAGGCAGGCTGCGACCTCGTGTGCCTGTGGGAATACGTGTGGTACAACAACGATGCGGAGGTCGAGAAGTTCAGGGAGCGGAACCGCGGCTACCTGGCCCGCATCGCGGACATGGCGAAGCGGCACAGGATGTACGTCGTCATCGCGGGTGAGCTCGAGCGCGGCTTCAACGAGGCCATCCTCTACGACCGCGAGGGCAGGGAGCTAGGCCGCTACACGAAGATCAACCAGACAACCGACAAGAAGTCGAAATACTATCAGGCGGGCGACAAGGTGGGCCTCTTCGACCTCGACTTCGGCCGCATCTGCGTGAAAATCTGCGCCGACGTCTACTCGCCCGAGATTGACCGCGTGGCCGCTCTCCACCAGGCCGACCTCATGCTGCTGCCGACGCAGGACGCCGGCCCCTTCACCGATCACACGCGCATGCGCGACCTGAGCCGCTGCATTGACAACGGCTACTTCCTCCTCCGCGCCGCCTGCGGCACGCGGCAGACCGACCACCGCACCTACATCGCCGACCCCTGGGGCTTCGTCCTCGCCGCCTCGCAATACGCCACCGGCAACGAGCCGCTCATCGTCACCCTCCAGCTCGACAACCGTCCGAAGTACTACGAATGGCCCGAGGCGGTCCGCAAGGCCGGCCCCTATCCCGACCCCGTGGTTCGCGGCATCCCGCGCGAGCGCTTCGACCAGATGTACTCGGGCCGTAACCACCCCGAGGCCAAGGGCGACCTCCGCGCCGTGCTCCTTAAGTGCCGCCGCCCCGAACTCTATCGCCCACGAGCCGAACCGGGGAAGTAGGTGGCCTAAACGGAGTCAGGTAGGGGAATTGCCATCGCCCTCCCTGCTCTTCCAGTAGCCCGGCATGCGGTTCAGATTGGCCACAGCGTGAATGCGGACCGCTCCGGGCTGGATCTCGTAGATGAGAGCGTAGGGAAAACGGTTCATCAGGCACTGCCTGGAGAGAGACGAAGCCATCGGGGAGGCCCTAGGATAGCGTAGAATCCTGTCTATCGTGGCGTACACTTCCCCAATGAACTCGGCTCCCAACCCCGCGCGGCATGCCTCATAGTAGGCCGCTGTTTCGTCCAGCTCAGCTTCCGCGCCCTCGTGAAAGGAGACCCTCATCGCCGGTACTTCCTGCGGAGCTTGGCGAAGACCTCTTCGGCGGGCACCAGCTTGGCCTCGCCTCGTTCGATTTGTGCGATACGGCGGTCCACCTCCTTGGCCCAGGCTTCCTCGATCTCGTTCTGCGTTGGTG
>Ga0194113_10006041_pt1 | contig 15449 bp, 14 predicted proteins | sample TA2MahC200mmetaG_FD_146193 | JGI IMG/M metagenome (GOLD analysis project Ga0194113, IMG submission 146193) | Freshwater microbial communities from Lake Tanganyika, Tanzania - TA2015017 Mahale Deep Cast 200m | ecosystem: Environmental > Aquatic > Freshwater > Lake | place: Tanzania: Lake... | reverse complement strand
TTCTCCAAGTCTTTTGCGAGATTATTGTATCCGTTACGTGTGATGGGAATTCGTGCCATGAATGCTCCTTACAGGCTTGAAATATAGCCGATGAAAGTCGAGTCTGTCAACCTGCCCTCTCATTCGGTAGAGGATAGAATCTGAGTTGATAAAGATACAAAAGGTCTGCCATTTGCGTGGCAGACCTTTTTGTATGATTTTGTTGATGAAGGTTATCTATCCCTTGATCAGTCTCGGGAGCATCATATGATGGTGAGGGCAGAGTGAGATGGGATTTTGATAAGCAGAGTCTGCAAAAGCCACCATATATTTTCTTAATTCTGCGAAAGAGACAACCTCATCGACCAATCCCTTTTTCGCACAATAGGCGGGTCTTGACTTCACATAATATTCTTGCGCCAGAGCATTCATCTTATCGATGACGGGTTTAAGGGGTTTGTTTGAATCCTTCTCCTTGACCAGTCTTCTTGCGAAAGAGGCGACGGCTGCTGTCTCACCATGCATCACGTAAATTTCAGTGGTCGGTGTGCCCAACGTAAACACATTATTATTATTCGCCTGGGGTCCTCCCATAATGTAGTGGGCAGCGGCTGTTCCCTTTCTTACAATGATGCACATCATAGGGATTTCGGTCTGCTCGATCGAGTAGATCAAGGATTGCCCTAAACCCAGGAGCTCGGCTTTCTCTGCAATGTCTCCCACATCAATGCCGCTCGTATCCTGAAACCAGACGATGGGGACTCGGTCTCTTCCGCATTGAGTCACGAACTCATTCATTTTGATGAGACCCTGCCGGTAGAGCTTTCCTCCGATTCCTGGATAAGGAGCATATTCAGGATAACCCTTGGGCAAGAACCCCTGCCGGTTAGCGATGATGCCAATTAAAAAGCCATCGATCTTCACCAGGCCTGTATAGACTTCGGGGCCATAGCCAGGTCTGAATTCCATATGCTCACTGTTATCGGTCAGCCTGGCAAGGGCTTCATCAAAATTGTAGGCAAGCTTCTGATTGAAGGCGACCAGATAATCGATCTCCTTCGGAGAAAACTTAGGTTCTTTGGGCTCGGCCACCCTGAAAAATTTAGGATCGTAGGCCGGCAGATACTTCATATATTCTTTCAGGCCATCGAGCACCCCTTCTTCCTTTTCAAAGACCGCCTTAAAGAAACCAGTGGAATCATAATGAATTTCGACACGTCCGGGCGGAACAGATTTAAACTTCCGGGTGGCTTCAATGACCATTTCTGCCCCTTCTTCATCAAAGATGCCTTTGGGAGACATTCCGCTGACAATACCGCCGCCACCGACAGCAATGTTGCAGTTTTTATGGGCCAGAAGAATGGTCGGGCTGACTCCCTGATATCCTCCTCCAGCCGGATTGGTTCCATAGATTCCTGCCAGAACGGGAATGCCCAATTTTTCAAGTTCGGCATGCCTGAAGAAGGTGGTTCCGCTTCCTCTCCGGTTGGCGTAAACCTTTTCCTGCTCAGGGAGTTTTACGCCGCTACAGTTGACTAACCAGACCAAGGGAAGATGGAGCCGTTTGGCCATATCGGTCACTCTCAGGATATTTTCGGATTGTCCGGCAATCCAGGCTCCTGCCATGACTTTATTGTCGAAACCGATGATGACTGCCCATTTCCCACTGATTCTACCCAATCCATCTACCACGCCGGTAGTCCCTGATTCTTCGTCCATCGGGTCATAAAGGGTGTGTAAAGGACACCAGGTGCCAGGATCCAACAGATATTCGAGCCTTTGATATACGGTCATCTCTCCCCTTTTATTAATCTCTTCGGTGGAGAGGCCTGCCTTTTTCACTTTTTCTACAGCTTCTGCAATTGTTTTTTCAACTTCCTTAATCTGTCTGACATTTTCTTCTCCCTTTTTGATCTGTTGCTCAGTTAAAGGTTTCCCCAAATCGGTCATCTTTTCAAAATAAGGCTTCATGAACCATCCCTCCTGTCTCTTTATTTAATGAAATATTTCACAAAATATTTAACAGATATGTTTTCTAATGGCAAGAAATATTTTTCTTTACCCCGTTAGAAATAATGGACCGCCCGGTTTCGAGTCGCAACGATTGGAATTTCTAACGGAATTTCTAACGGGGTTGACTTTTTTGATTCTTTTTGATAACCTATAACCTATGAAAATTTCAACTAAAACTAAACTGGCCCTGATCTTTTTAGCCCTTGCCTGTTTTATAGGTGTGATGACAAGCCTTATCGTCAATTCCCTGATTACAAATCAGATCATTAGCGAAGCTCAAGAGAAGGTAAAAGAAGATCTCAATACGGCAAGGTATGTTTATGCCTCTAAAATAAGAGATATTGACCGGGCAATCCGCTGGGCCTCGATCAGGCATGTCCTGAAAAGGGGGTTGAAGGAGAGAAATATCGCTCCAATTCGAGATGAGCTATCCGATTTGATGACTGAAGAAGGTCTCGATTTCTTGATGTTGACGGATCGGAGGGGAGTAGTCGTTTACCGATTGCATAACCCAAAATCATCAGGGGACAGTCTGATTGATAATCCTTTTATCAAAGGGGCATTGGAGAAAAAAGGAGTTTCAGGAACCTGTGTTCTTTCAAGAGAGGAATTGTTAAGAGAGGGTGAAGAACTGGCAAATAAGGCCGCTCTAAAATTGATCCCTACACCCAAAGCGAAACCAACTGAAAAATTAGAAGAAACTTCCGGCATGGCGATTAAATCTGCCCACCCCATATTGGATTTCAATGGTGAGGTTTTAGGGGTATTATCAGGAGGAGTTCTTCTTACCCGCAATTACGAAATTGTGGATCTGATTAAAAATATCGTTTTTAAGAATGTTAAATATAAAGGAAAAGATACCGGGAGGGCAACCATCTTTCTTAAGGATGTGAGGATTTCTACAAATGTTTTGGACAAAGAAGGGAACAGAGCGATCGGGACCCGGGCGATGAAAGAGGTTCAGGAACAGGTTTTAGAGAAGGGGTTGCCATGGATTCAGAGGGCCTTTGTGGTTGACGATTGGTATATTACTGCTTATGAGCCGATTAAAGACATTCAGGGTAAGATTGTTGGAATTCTGTATGTGGGTATTCTCGAAAATAAATATGCCTTAATGAAGGAAAGGCTCATCCTGGTCTTCTTTCTCTTATCCATGTCAGCCATGCTGGTGGCTCTGACCGTCTCCTTCCTGCTTTCGTGGAGATTCCAGAAAAAGTCTCCTTGAAGGAGCAAACCAAATTAATCTTTCCCCCCTTGGTCAGGGCCGTCGTCTTTTCGTCCCCCTTTTAGTCCTTTTCGAGTGCCGGAGATGAGAAGCCACAGGACAATAACGGCAATGCCAATGGCCAAAAAATTCGGCGCCCCAATCTTATTTAAAAAATCGTAAAAAAACTCAACTGTATCCATCTTGTTACTATAATACAGACGCATAAAATAAGATGCTGAAACGAGTTCAGAAGCATGACAAGAAAAAGTGTGTCATTCCGAACCTCGTGCTGAATTTAATTCAGTATTGTTCCGGAATCTCGAATTTGACAATGAATAAATCAATTGCGTTTGCATTAAATTCAAGAAATCAAATTTCTATCCAGGGTGCGGTACTGGATAGCTTCGGAGAGATGGGCGGACTGGATATTTTCCTGGCCTTCAAGATCGGCAATGGTCCGAGCCACCTTTAAAATTCGCGTATAAGCCCTGGCGCTCAGTCCAAACTTATCGATCGCCACTTCCAGCAGCCTCTGACTCGTCTCATCGATCTGGCAGTGTTTCTTAATATGCCGGTTCGTCATCTGGGCATTGCAGTAAATCTTCATCCCTTTGAATCGATCGAGCTGGACTCTCCGCGCTTGATCAACCCGTCTTTTGATCTCACGGGAAGGCTCTCCCGGGTCACGGCTTGCCAGGTCGCGATACTTCACCGCCGGAACCTCGGCATGAATATCGATGCGATCCATCAGCGGGCCGGAGATTTTTGACCGGTAGCGCTGGATCTGGGGAATGGTGCAGGTGCATTCGTTGTTGGGATCGCTGTAATAACCGCAGGGGCACGGGTTCATTGCAGCAACGAGCATAAATCGGGCAGGGTAGGTGAGGGAAGTGGCCGCCCTGGAAATCGTCACCTTTTCCTCTTCCAGGGGCTGGCGCATCACCTCCAGGACATTCTTCTTGAATTCGGGAAGTTCGTCGAGGAAAAGCACGCCGTTATGGGAGAGGCTGACCTCTCCCGGCTTGGGAATCTGTCCTCCTCCGATCAGGCCTGCATCAGAGACAGTATGATGGGGGTTCCGAAAAGGCCGTGTGACGATGAGGGCCCTATCCGATGGGATCAGTCCGAGCACACTGTGAATCTTCGTCGTCTCGATGCTCTCCTCAAAATTCATATCGGGCAGAATCGTGGGAAGACGTTTTGCGAGCATCGTCTTTCCCGAACCGGGCGGACCGACCATGATCACATTGTGCCCGCCTGCGGCCGCTACCTCCAGAGATCGCTTCACATGCTCCTGGCCTTTCACCTCATTGAAGTCGACCGGATAGTTCATCTCCTGCTTAAAGACTTCGTCGAGATCCAAGACAACAGGGTCGATGTGGAGGGATCCATTTAAGAATTCAACACAATCGGAGAGGGTATCGAGAGGAAGAATCTCAATTCCATTGACTACGGCGGCCTCTTTTGAATTATCCCTGGGGAGCAAGATTCCTCGAAGACCTGCGTTTCTTGCGGCTACAGCAATGGGAAGGGTCCCCTTGATGGGTTTGACCTGGCCGTCGAGGGAGAGTTCCCCCAGGATGAAGTAACGGTTGAGCTTCCCTTTCTGAACCACCTCTGTGGCTGCAAGGATGCCAATGGCCATGGGAAGATCGAAGGCGGCCCCTTCTTTTTTTATATCGGCCGGAGCAAGGTTTACAGTGATTCGTCTTGAGGGAAAGTCGTAGCCGCAATTCTTGGTTGCGGCTTTGACCCTGTCCTTTGATTCTTTGACTGCGCCTTCGGGAAGGCCGACCGTGGCAAAGGCAGGAAGGCCCTGGGCGATGTCGACCTCCACCTCTACGACATAGGCATCGATTCCAAAAACCGCGCTGCTCAAAACCTTGGCTATCATAATTGACCTCCCTTATATCAGAAATGCCGCATTCAAACAAGGGAAAATATCGGCTCATAGTAATGCCTCAGAAGCTGTGAAAAAATTGGTCCACTGCGCCTCAGCCCAAAGGATTGGAGGTCTTGTAAAACCCTTAGGACGCGGGGCCTTAGATGTTATGGGTAACCTTCGTATTTAGTTTGGTAGCGATATTACTTGGGTTGAGGCAACGTAGTTCAATGTCAGAGGTTCCGCTCTAAAGCTTTTCCAATCCCCCCAACCCTTTGGGCCGGAATGAAAGTATTTCTTGACGTGTGAATTTTGTACATCTTCTCACTGATGGGGTGGTATTTGACCCTTTTCTCTGTCTTTAACAGGGGGGTTACGGCTTATGGGGAATAGCGGATTGCGGGTAGTTGCCGCTTGATTTTTAAAAGCTTGACAAAGAAAGGACTCCTCTTCATACTGGATTTATGACAAAGGACGATAGACGACGGAAGACAGACGATGCACACAACGATAGGAGGAAGAGATGAATGTTTTATGGATCGTTAATACGAATACGTTTTTGCTGGTGATTCTGATCATTATGGTTTCGTATCTCATTGCTCAGGTGAACTGGCTGATCCGATGGTTAAGAAGGGAATAGGATTTGAAATGCGGAGTGTGGATTTCGGATTGCGGAATCCAACCGTCCATTGATGTTTCAGTTGATCAGGTCAACCGGATAAACCGGAGAGACAAGGGAACGGTGACAATGGAGCAGCATCTTGTCGGAGTGGATGCGGGAGGGACAAACATCAGGATGGGGATCGTCACTCCCGATGGCCGGATCCTTAAAAAGACTCAATATCCTATGGATATGTCCCGGGGCGGCCTGGCCATGATGGATGAGCTGACCTCAAGGATCCAAGGTTTTATTCGGGAAGGGACTCCAGGAGTTCTTTCAGAGAACAGGATCGGAATCGGCATTGCCGGACCTGTCGATTTTAAAAAAGGCGTCCTCATTGCTCCCCCCAATCTTCCGGATCTACATGAATTTCCATTGAGAGAGTTTTTTAGGGAAAGAATTTCTCCTCCCATTGCCATTGAGAATGATGCCAATGCCTTTACTCTGGGAGAAGGCTGGAAGGGAGCGGCAAGAGGATGTCTCCACTATTGCGGCATCACCTTAGGGACGGGAGTAGGGGGAGGCGTTGTGGTCTCAGGAAAGATCCTCCACGGAGCAGACGGGATGGGTGGAGAGGTAGGCCATATGGCGCTAAACCCGGAGGGGCCGTTATGCGGTTGCGGAGGAAGAGGGTGCCTCGAAGTCTATGCTTCTGGAAATGGGATCAGAAGAATGACATTGGAAGCCATCGAGAAAGGTGAAGGGAAGGGAATTCTTCATAAGAGCAAAGAAGATCTCCCAAAAATCACATCGGAAGATGTTTTTGAAGCCGCTCAGAATGGAGACGAAACAGCTCTGAAGGTTTTCAATGAGATGGGCAGATATTTGGGACTGGGACTGGTGAACCTCGTCAATCTCTTCAACCCCGAGAGGATTGTGATTGGCGGAAAGGTTTCAAGAGCCTGGGACTATTTTATCGGAAGCGCAACAGAAGTCGTTTATCAAAGGGCGATGAAAGGGCAGCGGGAGAAGGTTAAAATCGTCCGGGCCGGATGCGGCGATGATGCAGGGATACTTGGGGCGGCTTATGCGGCCTTAAAATTGGAATAATGGAATGTTGGGTTTTAAGAGAAAAAATAATTTATTAAGATTTTATTTTTATGAATTACCCATTCTTCCATTTTTCCAGTATTCCAATATTTCACATTTGATTGAAATTATTTGATTTTCCAGAGGGTGCCAGAAGGGGTGTCTTCCAAAATAATTCCTTTTGAGAGGAGATGGTTTCGGATCTCATCCGCTTTTTTCCAGTCCTTATTTTTTCTTGCTCCATTTCTTTCTTCAATGAGTTTGAGGATCGCTTCTTCTGAGAGGTCCAATTTTTTCAGTCCTTCTTTTTTCTGCCTGTCCATATAAACCTCAGGCTCTTCCTGAAAAAGTCCGAAAACCCACCCCATTTTTCTAAACCGTTCGTCTCCTTCGCTGAGGAGTGACCGAATTTGATCCGTGGGTTGCCCCTTTGAAAGATCGAGCAGACTATTTAAGGCCGTTTGAAGGTCGTAAAAATATCCTAAAGCCTGGGCCGTGTTAAAATCATCATCCATCGCTTCTTCGAATCGGACTTGAAAGGATTCGATGATTTTTCGTGATTGATCCATAGCATTAGAATCAACTTTCTTCTGCGAGGATATCGCTGGCTTTTTAAGCTCTTCCTGAATGGCATTGAGAGTTGAATAGAACCGGTCCAGTCCTGTTTTCACTTCGAGGAGGCTATCTTCCGAATAATCCACAGGACTCCGGTAGTGATGGGAGAGGAAGAAAAGCCGGAGGACCTCGGGATGCCACCCTTTGAGTATCTCTTTAATCGTTAGGAAGTTTCCAAGGGATTTTGACATCTTCTCTTTGTTAATATTCACAAAGCCATTATGGATCCAGTAACGGGCAAAGGGCTTTCCGGTGGCTGCCTCGGACTGGGCGATCTCATTCTCATGGTGGGGAAAGATGAGGTCTTTCCCGCCGCCATGGATATCGAAAGTCTCTCCAAGATATTTCTGACTCATCACCGAGCACTCGATATGCCAGCCGGGCCTTCCTTCTCCCCAGAGGCTTTTCCAGAAAGGCTCTCCGGGTTTGCTCGATTTCCAGAGGGCAAAGTCGAGAGGGTTCTCTTTTTTTTCGTCGATCTCGACCCGGGCGCCGGCCTGCATCTCATCGAGATTCCTTCCGGAGAGTTTTCCGTAGTCTTTAAACTTTCCTACGGAGAAGAAGACATCGCCCTCCCTTTGATAGGCGACTCCTTTCTCGATGAGGATAGAGATGAGGTCGATCATCCCTGAGATATGATCTGTGGCTTTAGGCTCGAAAGAGGGTTTTTCAAGATCAAGCCCTCCCATGTCGATGTTAAACTCTTCAATGTATTTCTCAGCGATGACCCTGTAGTCCACTCCCTCCTCATTGGCCCTTTTGATGATCTTATCGTCGATGTCGGTGAAGTTCCGCACAAAGGTTACATCATACCCCCGGTAGCGAAGATACCGGTAGATGACATCGAAGACAATTGCCGAACGGGCATGGCCGATGTGGCAGAGGTCATAAACCGTAACCCCGCAGGCATACATCCCCACCTGTTTCTCCCGGAGGGGAAGGAAATCTTCTTTTTTGCCGGTCAGGGTATTGTAGATGCGAAAGGACATTATTAATCACCCACCTAAATTAACCTTTTTAAAATGTCATCCTGAACTTGGTTCAGGATCTCAAGAGATGCTGAAATGAATTCAGAAGCATGACAACTGCAATACGGGTGAACGAGTTTCGTGTTTTGAGTTTTGATATTCTTTCCTCAAGTAAGTTCCAGCGCCATTTTCAACCGTTTCATCATCCTCTCTTTTCCAAGAAGAGGAAGGGTTTTTACCAGTTCGGGACCTTTCATCTTTCCAGTCATCCCTGCCCGGAGAAGTCCATAAAGGGGTTTCCCCTTCCTGCCCGTCTTCTCTTCGAGCTGCCGGAGCAGGGACGATGCGCTATCGTCTTCGATTTCAGACCAACCTTCTATCGCGTTTAGAATCGTTTGAAGAAGATTCCTATTTTCAGGGAAAATCAGGAGGGTCTTTGCCTCTTCCTCGAAGAAGAACTTTTCATCGAAAAAAATGGACAGATAGTCCTCAACCTGAGAGAGGATGGAGAGGTTCTCCTTCAGAAGAACACAAATTTGAGCGAGATATGTTTCATCCAACGCATGGACCGCAATCCCCGCTTTCTCAAAGTATGGAAGGAGGTGTCGGATGAGCCGATCCTTGTCCATTTTCCGAATATAGTGACTGTTGAGCCACTCCAATTTTTTTCGGGAATGGGTAGGAGCATTTCTTGAAAGGCCGGAGAGGGAAAAAGCCTCAACAATCTCCTCCAGAGAGAGGATCTCTTCTCCAGAGGGTGGAGTCCATCCGAGGAGGATGAGGTAGTTCAGAAGACTCTCCGGCAGAAAGCCTTCCTCCCGGTACTGGGAGACCGCTGTGGCGCCATGGCGTTTGCTCAAAGGGGATCGGTCCGGACCGAGGATGAGGGGATGATGAGCAAAAACCGGAGGTTGCCATCCCAGAGCGCGATAGAGCAGAATCTGCCGGGGAGTGTTGGAGAGATGGTCTTCACCCCTGATGACATGGGATATCTGCATCGAATGATCGTCAATGACACAGGCAAAATTGTAAGCCGCCATCCCATCCGAACGAACGATGATGAAATCACTGATCCCGTCCGAATCGAAACTCATCCTGCCGTGAATGAGATCTTCAAAAACGACCGTCCCCTTGTCCACCCGAAACCTGAGAACGGGCAGGAGGCCTTCCGATTCCATCTTTGAGATCTCCCCCTCGGAGAGGTTACGGCATCTTCCATCATATTTTGGCATCGTGCCCCTTGCGAGCTGCTCCTTGCGAAGAGATTCGAGCCTTTCGGGAGAACAGAAACATTTGTAGACGTTTCCTTCCCCAAGCAGTTTTTCCGCATCGCCATGGTAGAGGGAGAGGCGCTGGGATTGACGATAGGGACCGCTCTGGCCGCCTCCATCAGGCCCTTCTTCCCAAAGGATCCCCAACCATCTGAGGTCCTGGAGGATTGCCTCGATGGAGGCATCGGTCGATCGCTCCACATCCGTATCTTCGATCCGCAGAATGAATGTACCTCTCTCCTTTCGGGCAAAGAGATAGTTGAAAAGGGCGGTGCGTCCATTTCCGATATGGAGAAGCCCGGTGGGAGCAGGAGCGAAACGAACACGAACAGGAGCATTCATAGGAGTCTCTACAAAATATCAAGCGTCAAAACTCAAAGTTCAAATGTGAAAAGATTTTTTTCTTTGAAATTTGGAATTCCTTCGACATTTCGATTTTGACATTTGGATTTATAATAAGCCTTCCCCCACCAGGGCTACGGCGTAGGCAGCGATTCCTTCGCCTCTGCCTGTTAAACCCAGCCCTTCCGTGGTGGTGGCTTTCACATTGATCCTCGATGCGTCGATTTCAACGACCTGGGCGATTTCATTCACCATCCTTCGGATAAAGTCCAGGAGTTTCGGTTTCTGAGCGACGATCGTTGCGTCAATATTGAGGAGATGGAACCCTTTCTCCTTCACCTTTGCCATCACCCTTTTCAAGAGAAGGGTGCTTTTAATGTCTCTATATTGGGGATCGGTGTCCGGAAAGTGTCTTCCGATATCCCCCTCTGCAATGGCTCCCAGCAAGGCGTCGCAGATGGCATGGAGGAGGACATCGGCGTCCGAATGACCGTCGAGCCCGTAGAGATAAGGAATACGGACACCTCCGAGGATTAGAGGCCGGTTGGGCACAAGGGAATGGACATCATAACCGAAACCCACCCTCATCACGCTTCTCCCTTCGTACGGGTCCTCATCTTGAGGATGAAATTGGCCAGCATGAGATCTTCCAGCGTGGTAATTTTAATATTGGTGTAAGACCCCGGAAGGATGTGAATCTTCTTCCCCAGTCGCTCTACAAGGGAGGCATCGTCCGTTCCGACAAAGCCGTCCTCCGCGGCCTTGAGGCATGCCTCTCTGATGATAGGGGCCTGAAATGTCTGGGGGGTTTGAGCCTGCCAGAGGGATTCCCTCTCCAGAGTTTTGAGAACCGTTCCGTCAGGATGGGCCATTTTAATCGTGTCCTTTACAGGCATGGCGATGATGGCCGCTCCGAAACGAATGGCGGACCGGATCGATTCTTCGATCATCTCTTTCGTGACAAAAGGCCGAACCCCATCATGGATGACGATGATCTCCGAATCCACGGAAAGGGCATTCAGTCCGTTTCTAACAGAGTCCTGTCTCCGTTTTCCGCCCGGGATGATCTGGGAGATCTTCCGGTATTGAAATTTTTCAATGATTTCTTTCAGGCAATAGTCCCGATCTTCCTGGCCAACCACCAGAAGGATAGACCGGATAAGGGGACAGGCGTCGAATTGATCAAGAGTATGGGCGAGGATCGGTTTTCCACCCAGGGAGAAGAACTGTTTCTTTCTTCCCCCCATGAATCGCTGACCCTTGCCAGCAGAGACGATGACAGCATCGGCTTTCATGAGTCAAATACAAACACCACGGAATATTGGAATAATGGAACAATGGAAGTTTGGGTAGACCATCTTTCCATCATTCCACTTTTCCATCATTCCAAATAGAGGTTAGAATTCGCTGTCCAAGGGGTAATAGTAATCTTTTCCCCTGTTTTCCCGGTTTGCTTCCTCCTTCAGACGGGCGAAGATCATCCTTCCGGCGGGCGTCTGAAGGACACTGGTCACAATGACATCAACATTTTTTCCTATTTGACGCCTTCCATTGTCCACCACGATCATGGTGCCATCATCGAGATAGGCCACTCCCTGCCCCATCTCCTTGCCCTCTTTAACGATTTTGGCATTCATGTCCTCTCCAGGAAGGACGACGGGTTTCAAAGAGTTTGCCAGGGCATTGATGTTGAGCACTTCTATTCCCTGAAGCCCGGCTACCTTATTGAGGTTGGAGTCGTTGGTGATGATCTTTCCACTGACCTCTTTGGCGAGTTCGATCAGTTTGGCATCGACCTCTTTGACCGAGGCGTAGTCCGTGTCGACAATCCGGACATCCACATTGACCTGCTTCTGGATATGATGGAGGATTTCAAGTCCCCTTTTTCCCCTGGTTCGTTTGAGGGGATCATGGGAATCGGCGATGTGCTGGAGTTCCCCGAGGACAAATTGGGGGATAAGAAGGGGACCCTCAATAAAACCTGTTTCAGCGATGTCGGCGATACGGCCATCGATGATAACGCTGGTGTCGAGGATCTTGGCGATTCCATCCCGGGGAAGCTCTTTCCCCATGGGGTTCCAATTCCTCGAACCATGCGGCAGATGGAATTCGGCTCCCTTTTTTAAGCCGATCCTCAGACCGGTATATCCGCACACCCCATAAAGCAGACCCATAACAGGCAAGGCCATTTGTTGTTCATTGAAGAAAAAGGGAAAGAAAATGTTGGAAATGAGATTGGCTAAGATGACTCCAAGGATCAGTCCGATAAAACTTCCTAAAAGATTTTTTAAAGGGACTCTTCTCAACCGATCCTCCATGAGGAGGGTCAGGCCGGAGAGAAGCAGACCTCCGAAAAGCCCGAACAAACCCATCCGCGGTGAAATTCCCTTAGTCAAGAAATATCCGCTTGCACCGCAGATGAAAAACAAAAAAAGACGAAGAATCCAAGTGTCCAACTCGTTCACCTCCTTTCGATGAAGTTTTGATTAATTTAAAGAAGAGACGGGGGAGATAGATGCCTATGCACCAAAGATCGTCTGGATCTCTTTCAGGATGTTCGACTCTTTCACATCCTTGGCGATCGCCAGTTCTTTTACCAGGAGCGTCTTGGCCATGTCCATAATTTTTTTCTCACCAAAGGAGAGCTCCTTTTCTGACTTCAGGATGTGAAGGTCCCGAAGCACTTCTGCAATTTCGTAGATCGATCCCTTATTGATCTTTTCCATATACTCCCGGTATCTCCGATTCCAGGTCTGAGTGTCAAGGGTGATCTCCCTGTCTTTCAATATCCCGATAACCTTCCGGACTTCGATCTTCCGGATCACCATTCTCAGGCCGGCGGATTCGACATTATCTTCGGGGATCATGATGGTCATCCCGTTATCGACGAAGCGGAGGATAAAGAAGCTCTGCTCCTTACCCGAAATACGCTTGGTCTCAATGGCTTCGATTACTCCTACCCCATGACCCGGGTAGACGGCTTTATCACCAATGTGAAACATAACATTTACCCTCCTTCCTCATCATTCACCATCCAAAGAAGTTTTTTTCCCCCGTATATCAGCCTGACCGGTAAGGTAAGAACGGGCAGTTTTGTGAGGTATCAGGATCCTTCGCGTCCGGCAAGTTTCAAAATATCCTCTTCATCAGGCTTCTTTCCCTGAATCAGCCTTCCGATAGAAGCATCCATTCCAAAGATGGTTGAGATCTGAATCTTCCCCTTTATCTCTCCTCTTTCTCCAGGATTTCCGGGGCGAAGCACCTCCATCACATCTCCCACCCTGAGGCCGCTTAATTTGCCCGCATTGATGTAGACCTCTTCCCCATCCACTTTAGCAACCCGGCAGAACCAGTCCAGACGGTCCAATTCCCTTGAAAGGGATCGACTGAGATCCGAAATCGTCAGGTCAAACGCCCTTCCTTTTGCCTTCTCGTCGGAAAAGACCCCCCTCTCTTTCGTGGGAACGATGGAGTTCTGGGCTGAAAGGGTTTTGACTATTTTACCGGAGAAGGTATCGACAATTTTCATCTCTATTTTAATAATGGCCGTAGACGTCCCATCCTGATCCCTTGCTCCTTTCGTGGTGAAGACATAGGGGCCCGCGATCTCTCCCAGAACAATGGCATGGATGCCGAAGACCTCGCTGAGCATTCTTGAGATTTTCGGGGATTCCAGATCGGATGGGGAGAATCCCCTTTTTTCAAGAAATTCTTTTACCATCTGATAGTCAACAAAGAGAATCTGGAAGGACCTTTGCATCATTTCTTTCATCAGCCTTTCGGCCAACCAGTCGCCGAAGGTCTCTTCGGCAGAAGTGGTCCGATCATCAAAATGGGTGACCACAACCTTCTTCTTTAAGTGGGCAACGGGGGAAACTGAAACAGAGGTTGAAAGAGCCTCTTTTCCCGGCCCGGAAGAAGGGGAGAGAGTTGTTGCAGCCGGGGAGGTTCTTTTCCCTTGCTCACCTCGCATGGACGGGGCGGCAAAGGCTTCTTTTTTCGCCAGATATTCCTCCACAGGAATATAGAGGTATTTAGGTTGATTCCCTCCTTCAGAGCCCCGGGGATTGAAGACCTTCACATATTCATTCCTGTCGATGATGATGACTTCTTTATCCACCAATTCCTTCATCTTCGCCTTATGAGGTGGCCCCTTTTTAATAGGGAACCAGGATGGAGTGGAACAGGCAAAAACGAGGAAAAGGGTGAAAAGTAAGATAAAAACAGGAAGATAGGGTTTCGTTGCGTCCGATTTCATCTTTTCCTTTAAACTGATAATTAAATATACCCTAAAATTGTGGAAAAATCAACGCAGAAATCGGAGAAAATCGACTTTTCTTTTTTTAATCCAGTTTTAATCCAGCCGATGAATTCCATCAAATATTAATGGAAACGATCTGTTGCGGGTTTTTAATCGCTGCGGGTGAGGGAGGCGATGACTTTGGGGAGGTCTCCGGGGATGTCCACACCAATGGGTTCATAATCAACCGGAACAACCTTGATTTTATAGCCATTTTCCAAAACACGAAGTTGCTCCAGTTTCTCTATTTTTTCGAGGGGGGTGGGCTTCATTTTGGCAAGCCGCAGGAGAAAAGTACGTCGATAGACATAGAGGCCGATCGTTTTAAAAACCCTTTTTGAAAAAATACCCCTTTTTTCGACAGGTTTACGGAGAATTTGTTCCATATTAAGATCGCGGGGAAAGGGGATGGGAGAGCGTGAGAAGTAGAGGGCGAAGCCTTTTTGATCCACAACCACCTTCCCCTGGTTGGGATTGAGCCAGTCCTTCACATCCTCAATCCTTGTCATCAAGGTGGACATATCCAGGCTCTCATCTTTCAGAAGGGGGCGGATGGCTTTATCAATGATAAAACCTTTAATCAGGGGTTCATCTCCCTGAACATTAACGATGATCTCAGATCTGAGTTTTCGTGCTACCTCCGCGACCCGGTCGGTTCCGGTGAAGTGGTTTGGAGACGTTATAACTGCTTTGCCGCCAAACCCCTGTACCGCCCTCAGGATTCTCTGGTCATCGGTGGCGATAATAACTTCTTTGATCAATTTCGACTGGCACACCCCTTCGTAGACCCACTGGATCATCGGCTTGCCCAGAATGTCCACAAGGGGTTTCCCCTCAAACCGTGTCGAACCATATCGCGCAGGAATGATTGCAGTGATCTTCATAGGATTCTTTTGTAGCCGCAGGTTTCAGCCTGCGTTTGATTATTATATGATTTCATTTAAACAAATTAACATTAGCCTGTCAACCTCCTCTCTTTTCCCTCGCCCCTTTGAGACTGTGTCGTAATATGAAAAAACCCCATTTTTGAAAAGGGGGAGAGGCGGTCGGGTGGAAAAGGTTTAGGGCGGTTACCTTTAGCCGTTCGGATTCAGGCGTGCCAAGCATATGAAAACATTTGATTTTATACAAGTGACAATTTCCCATCATCTAAAAGACCCACATCCTAAAACTTTGGAACCT
>Ga0194113_10006040_pt1 | contig 15449 bp, 13 predicted proteins | sample TA2MahC200mmetaG_FD_146193 | JGI IMG/M metagenome (GOLD analysis project Ga0194113, IMG submission 146193) | Freshwater microbial communities from Lake Tanganyika, Tanzania - TA2015017 Mahale Deep Cast 200m | ecosystem: Environmental > Aquatic > Freshwater > Lake | place: Tanzania: Lake... | reverse complement strand
TCGATATCTCCTTTCCTCCATTCCTGGCTGGCTTCAATTTCAGACCGCTCTAACTCTACTTCTTTGCTCTTTTCCTTTTTCGATAAGATGAAGACGTAAGAGAAATCCAGCTTTCGCATACGATCGATAATGACATCAGGATCTATCTCCTGGACCACATTTTCGGCCATGCGTTTCACCTCTCCCTTGTCGTCAAAAATGGTTATCCCTTTGAAACGGTCAAATGGAGAAGGCATCGATTAACCTTTACCCCGTTAGAAATAATGCCTGGCTCGGTTTCAAGTCGCAACATCTGGAATTTCTAACGGGGTTTTCTTGGTCAGGCTTTTATAACTTCGAATGAAAGCTGGCCATCGTCGTACTTGAGAGGCTTGATGGAAACATCCATTCCCACCTTTACATCTTCAGGCTTAATCTCTTTTGCCACCCGGGCGAACAACTTGAGGCCGCTGCCAAAGTCCACGACCCCCATCGTGTAGGGAGGGTCTGCCTCAAATCCCAGCGGCGCATAATAGGCCGTGGTAAATGTCTCGAGTTTACCTTTTTGGGGCATCTCGAACCATTCCATATTATTTGAAAAACATTTTGCGCAGTCAGCCCTTGGAGGAAAGAACTTAGCGCCGCAGTCCTTACAGACGGTCCCTTCGATCTTTCCTTCTGTCAGGAGATCAACAAACTTTGCCGTCTTTGTCACGGCCGTAAAGCTTTTTCTTCCAAATTTCTCGAAACCCATATCTTACCTCCCCTGAAATGATCAATGTAAAATAGGCAATTAGCAGTTATCAATTAGCAATGAGAAAAACAAGATCACTGAAAAACTGTTAATTGATCACTGCTAATTTTGCACTGAGTTTTTATCCGTCTCTGCCAAAGATTGTGACATTACCATAGAGTCCAACACCGCCGATGTTGTGCACCAGGCCGATATCCGGTTCACCGGCCACCTGCATAGGGCCTGCCTCCCCTCGCAGCTGAAGGACGATCGTTCGGATCTGGGATCCGCCGGTTGCGCCAATGGGATGGCCCTTTGAGAGGAGCCCGCCATCGACATTGACGGGGATCTTTCCCTCTTTATACGTCGCTTTCTCACGGATGAGCTGTTTGCCTTCCCCCGCCGGTGCAAATCCAAGCCCCTCATAGGCCATGATCTCTGCAATGGTGAAACAGTCGTGGACTTCGGCCACCTTGACGTCTTTCGCAGTGATTCCGGCCATCTTGTAGGCCTGGGCGGCTGCCGCATACCCAACGCTCAACCCCTTTGTAAAATCAGGTCTTGCGGCCATGTTGACGGCCTCTGATGCCGCACCGATGCCAAGCACCCAGACCGGTTTTTTGGACAGGGCCTTTGCTTTTTCAGCATTGGCGAGAATGATACAGGAGCTTCCATCCGCATTGGCGCAACAGTCTCCCACACGGAGCGGCCATGCGACCGGGCCTGCCATTTTTGCCTCGGGGTCTCCCTGTTTAAAATCCCCGGGTTTTACCGGCTTCCTGTATACGGCCCTATCATTGATCACGCCATAGGTGGATGATTTGATCCGGACATTCATCAGATCGTCGTGGGTCAGACCATGCTTTGACATAAATGCCTGTGCATAGAGGGCGTAGTATGCAGGCATCATGGTACCAAAGGGGGCCTCCCACTGGATGTCAGAACCCCTGCCCATTCTCTCCTGGGACTCCGCCGATGAAATCTCGGACATCTTCTGGAAGCCGAGGACGACGACGACGTCGTGGAGCCCGGATTTAATCATGCCGTAGGCCACTTTGATGCCGCTGCTGCTCGAGGAGCAGACGGTCTCCACATAGAGCGTCGGTTGAGGAATAAGCCCAAGGTATTCCGCGAGAACGCCGGCAGGAGAGCGTTGTTTGTCATATTCAGGGGCCGAACAGAAGATGGAAGCATCCACGTCTTTCTGGGTGATGCCCGCATCCTTGATGGCTTCCCTGAAGGCATCGAATGCCAATTCACGAATAGACCCTTCATAACCTCTTACAAATGAAGTTTGACCAACACCAATAATCGCTACCTCTTTCATTTAAAACCCCCTCTCTCTTTAGTGGACTATAAACATAAACGAGAACCCACTCTTTTTCAAGTCAATTTTTTCGAAATGAAATAAGAGAAAGTTGACCGGAGAAGGGAGATTATGCTAAACCTGATATACATTTCAATTTTTAATCAGAGGGGGTCGTATGGCTAAATTGGGCAAGAAAGACGTTCTACGGATTTGTAAGGAGAAAAAAGTCAAATTCGTCAGGCTCTGGTTTACCGATATCCTCGGTTTTTTGAAGAGCTTCGCCATTACCATCCGGGAACTGGAGACGGCCCTTGAGGACGGGATGGGATTTGACGGATCCTCTGTTGCCGGTTTTGCAAGGATTGATGAGAGTGACATGGTGGCCAAACCAGACCCTTCCACCTTCAGGGTTTTCCCTTGGAAGGCAAACGATCATGTGGTGGCAGTCATGTTCTGCGACATCCTGCAACCGGATGGGAAACCCTACCAGAGCGACCCCCGCTGGGTGTTGAAGAGGAATCTGGAGAAGGCCAGCAATATGGGGTACACCTTCTACGTGGGCCCTGAGCTGGAATTCTTCTATTTTAGGAGCTCTTCGGGCAAACCGGAGCTTCTCGATTCAGGGGGCTATTTCGACCTGACCCCGCTTGATGTCGCAAGCGATCTCCGTAAGCAAGCTGTCATGACCATGGAAGAGATGGGTGTGCAGGTTGAATATTGTCATCATGAGGCCGCCCCCAGCCAGCATGAGATCGATCTCAAATATAAGGATGCCCTCACCATGGCCGACAACACGATGATCTACAGGCTGGTGGTTAAGGAAGTGGCACTAAAGAATAATGTCTACGCCAGTTTCATGCCCAAACCCGTTTTTGGCATCAATGGAAGCGGGATGCATACCCATCAATCCCTTTTCAAAGGGAAAAAGAATGCCTTTTTTGACCTGAAAGACGAGTACCATCTCTCAGCGATCGGCAAGCATTACATCGCCGGCCTGATGAAACATGCCCGCGAGATCACTCTGGTCACCAATCAATGGGTGAACTCCTATAAGCGGCTGGTGCCGGGTTACGAAGCACCGGTTTATATCTCCTGGGCTCAAAAGAACCGTTCGGACCTCATCCGAATCCCGGTCTACAAGCCCGGGAAGGAGCTGGCAACACGCGTGGAGTACCGGTGTCCTGACCCTGCCTGCAACCCCTATTTAGCCTTCTCTGTGATGTTAGCCGCCGGGATGGAGGGCATGGAAAAGAAATATCCCTTAAGAGAGCCGGTGGAAAGAAATGTCTATGAGATGACTGAGAAGGAAAGGAAGAGATATCGCATTGAGACCCTGCCTGAGGATCTCTGGGAGGCCATTCAGGTCACTGAAAAGAGCGACTTGGTCAAAAAAACCCTGGGAGACAGTGTTTTCTATAAATTCATAGAGAACAAGAAGATGGAATGGGAACGCTTCCGTGCCCGGGTAACCGACTACGAATTAGAGCAGTACTTCTCAATTTTGTAATGGAGGGATGAATGGATTCGATTAAACAATGGTGGGTGGAGGAAAAAGCAAAGAAAGCTATTGAAAAACTGGAGGCCCATGATTTTAAGGCTGTCTTTGTGAAGGATAAGAGGGAGGCCGTCGAAGAAATTTTGAAACATATCACCCCTCATTCAAAGGTGGGGGTCGGCGGCTCTGTCACCGTCAGGGAGTTGGGAATTCTGGAGAAGCTGGAGGCCCAGGGTAATGTTCTCTATAACCACTGGAAACCCGGGCTTCCGAAAGAAGAGGTTCTTCGGATTCGCAAAGCCCAGATGACCTGTGATCTCTTCCTGAGCGGCACCAATGCCATCACCCTGAATGGAGAACTGGTCAATATTGACGGAATCGGAAACCGTATCAATTCCTCTGTCTTTGGGCCGGGCAAAGTCATCCTGGTCGCCGGATTTAATAAGATCGTGGATGATGTCGAGGAGGCGATCAAAAGGATAAAGAATGTGTCTGCGCCGCTCAATGCGAAGCGACTCAATATCGATGTCCCCTGCGCAAAGGTGGGAAAGTGCGTGGACTGCAATTCTCCCAACCGTATCTGCCGTGCGACCGTCATCCACGAGAGAAGACCAACTTTAACCGACATACTTATAATTATCGTTGGAGAAGAACTGGGGTTTTGAAATTCCAAATTGAAGTAACCCCACCCTACCTCCCCTTAAGTTAAGGGGAGGAGAGGAGGGGTTATGAAATCTGAAATCTAAAATCTGAAATTATAAGGGGTCAAGAGATGGGTAAAATCAGGAGAGCCATGATCAGCGTTTCGGATAAGGCGGGTGTGAGCTCGTTTGCGAAGGATTTAGCGCAGATGGGCGTGGAGATCCTCTCGACAGGAGGGACTGCCAAAATGTTGAGGGAGCAAGGGCTCTCCGTGACAGACATTTCCGATTATACGGGATTTCCGGAGATGATGGATGGAAGAGTCAAGACCCTCCACCCGAAAGTCCACGGAGGCCTCCTAGGTCAGAGGTCGAAGCCGGAGCATGTCCGGAAGATGAAGGAGCACGGGATCCTTCCCATTGACCTCGTGGCGGTCAATCTTTACCCCTTTGAAGCGACCGTGGCAAGGGAGGATTGCAGCCTTGAGGATGCCATCGAAAATATCGATATTGGCGGGCCCACCATGCTCAGGTCGGCGGCCAAGAATTATCCGGATGTGACCGTTGTGGTCGACCCGGGTGATTATGATTTGATCCTCTCCGAATTGAAGGAAAAAGGAGAGGTTTCCGTTGAAACCAATTTCCGATTGGCCAAAAAGGTTTTTCAACATACCGCCCGGTACGATGGCGCCATTTCCAATTATCTCGGTCAGATCGAAAAGGGAAAGAAGGCCATTGAATTTCCAGAGACATTTACATTTCAGGTGAAGAAGACGCAGGAATTACGATACGGGGAGAACCCCCACCAGAAGGCGGCCTTCTACCGGGAATACCTGTTGACTGAACCCTCCGTCTCAAATGCCCTCCAGCTGCAGGGCAAAGAATTGTCCTATAACAATATCCTTGATCTTGACTCCGCCTATGAGACGGTTAAAGAATTCGAGGAGCAGGCCGTTGTCATCATCAAGCATAATAACCCCTGCGGGGCGGCCACCTCCTTGGCAAGTTTGGCTGACGCCTATCGAAAGGCGAGGGACTGCGATCCGGTTTCTGCCTTTGGCGGGATTGTCGGCTTCAACCGGTCGGTCGATCCGGAAACGGCGAGGGAGATGCGGGACATCTTTCTCGAAGCGATCATCGCTCCAGGTTTTGATCCGGAGGCGCTGGAGATTCTGAAGGCCAAAAAGGATCTCCGGATTCTTCAAACACCTCCCCTTGCTTCCTTTGCCCTTCAAAAGGGATTCGATCTTAGAAGGGTTGTTGGAGGCCTTCTGGTTCAAGACAGGGACCTTGGCAAGGTTCCGATGGACCAGTGGAAGGTGGTGACGAAGAGGAAACCGACAGAGGAAGAGAAAAGGGCGATGGCTTTCGGATGGAAGGTGGCCAAGCATGTCAAATCGAACGCCATCATTCTCGTCCGGGAGGACCGGACGATTGGAATCGGAGCAGGCCAGATGAGTCGTGTGGATTCGACCCGGCTGGCAGTGATGAAGGCAAAATCTTCGACCAAAGGAACGGTTTTAGCCTCGGATGCGATGTTTCCGTTCAGGGATGGAGTGGATACGGGAGCAGAGGCAGGCGCTGTGGCGATCATCCAACCCGGCGGATCGATTCGGGACGATGAGGTGATTGGCGCTGCCGATGAATACAACATCGCCATGGTCTTTACAGGGATGAGACACTTCCGGCACTAAAAAGTTTTTAAGTGACTAAAGTGACTAAAATGCCTAAAGTTTCAAAAACTCATTTATTAAGAGTCCCAAAATTGTAACAAGATCAATTTGTAAAATCCCTCCTAACCTCCCTTTGCTAAAGGGAGGAATTACCCCTCTTTGGCAAAGAGGGGAGAGGGGAGATTTTCCGATGCTTATTTCAATTCAATTAAGACTGTTAGTAACTTTAGGCACTTTAGCTCACTTTTAACTTTAGTCACTTACAGTTTATTGAATATGAGGTTCATATGAAGGTACTGGTGGTGGGTGGTGGCGGCAGGGAACACGCCCTGGTCTGGAAGATCGCACAGAGCCCGAAGGTATCGAAGGTCTATTGCGCTCCGGGTAATGCCGGCATCTCCGAACAGGCGGCCCTCGTCCCCATCAAGGCGAATGATCTGAATGGCCTTCTCAGTTTTGCCCTGGAAGAGAGGATTGACCTGACCGTGGTCGGTCCAGAAGAACCGCTCACCAGAGGGATTGTCGATCTCTTCGAGTCGAAGGGACTTTCGGTTTTCGGAGCGAGCCAGAGAGCAGCGGAGCTCGAAGGAAGCAAGGCCTTTGCCAAGGAGATGATGAAGAAGTACCACCTTCCCACTGCCTCTTACGAGGTCTTCGAAGACCGGCAGAGGGCGATTGACTATATTCAGAAGCAGGGCGCTCCAATTGTGGTGAAGGCGGATGGTTTGGCGGCAGGCAAAGGAGTGATCCTCTGCAAAACAGTGGAGGAAGCCATCGGGGCTATCGATCAAATCATGATGGAGAAGGTCTTCGGGGAGGCGGGTAACCGGGTTGTGATCGAGGAATATCTTGTGGGAGAAGAGGCTTCTTATCTCGCCTTCACGGATGGAAAGGCGATTCTTCCCCTGGCCTCCTCACAGGATCATAAAGCGGTTTTTGACGGAGATGAAGGGCCCAACACCGGAGGGATGGGAGCTTATTCTCCTGCGCCCGTAGTGACAGACGAAGTCAATGATAGAATCGTTGAGAAAATTTTAAGGCCGATCATTCAGGGAATGGCAGAAGAGGGGAGACCTTACAAGGGGGTCATCTATGCCGGCCTGATGATTGACAATGGCCATCCAAAAGTAATGGAATTTAACGCTCGCTTCGGAGACCCCGAAACCCAGCCGGTATTGATGCGGATGAAAGGAGATATCATTCCCATCCTGCAGGCCTGTATCGAGGGGACCCTCTCCCGGTGTAAAATCGAATGGGAGAATAAGGCTTCGGTCTGCGTGGTCATGGCCTCGAAGGGATATCCCGGAGACTACGAAAAGGGAAAGGTGATCGAGGGCTTTAAAGAGGTGTCTCTCGTGGAGGATGTCTTTGTCTTTCATGCCGGCACGGCATTAGCCAATGGCAAGATGGTCACCAACGGAGGAAGGGTGTTGGGCGTGACAGGCCTGGGAGAGAATATTCCTAAGGCGATCGAAAGAACCTATCAGGCCGTTCAAAAGATTTCCTGGGAGGGAGTCCATTACCGGAAGGATATCGGAAAGAAGGCATTGTGCTGGCTGTAATCCCCTTTTTAGAGACTGTATCGCAATTCTTTTTTGTCACCCTGAATTTATTTCAGGGTCTGAATTATTTGGATGTCTAAACAAACCTGTACCAAAGAGATTCTGAACCAAGTTCAGAATGACACCTTCATTTAATAATGGAGACTTGAGCATGTACAAAATCGCAGTGATTCCTGGAGACGGAACCGGTCCTGAAGTGGTGGCCGAGGGGCTGAAGGTTCTGAAAGCCGTCTCCGAAAAGTTCAATTTCGAATATCAGCTGGTCCATTATGATTTAAGCGGTGAGCGTTACCTCAAGACCGGTGAGATTCTTCCTGATTCGATTCTAAAAGAATTGAAAAAGGCGGATGCCATCTATCTCGGAGCTATCGGCCACCCGGACGTAAAACCGGGAATCCTCGAAAAGGGGATTTTGCTGAGGACCCGTTTTGAACTGGACCAATATATCAACCTGAGGCCTGTCAAACTCTACCCTGGGGTCGAAACACCTTTAAAAGACAAAAGACCCGAGGACATTGATTTCATCGTCGTTCGGGAGAATACGGAGGGGGCCTATTTAGGAGCAGGAGGATTTCATAAAAAGGGCACGCCTGACGAGATTGCGATTCAGGAAGCAATTCATACCCGAAAAGGGGTGGAGCGGTGCATCCGTTATGCGTTTGAATACTGCCGGAAGCGGAATAAAAGGAAAAAAGTCACGCTCTGCGGAAAAACGAATGTTCTCACCTATGCCTTCGACCTCTGGGAGAGAACTTTCAAGGAGGTGGCAAAGGAATTTCAAGATATTGAGACCGATTATGCTCATGTGGACGCCATCTGTATGTGGATGGTGAAGAACCCGGAATGGTTCGATGTGATCGTAACTGACAATATGTTCGGAGACATCATCACTGATTTGGCGGCTATGATTCAGGGAGGATTGGGAATTGCGGCCGGAGGGAATATCAATCCTCGGGGTGTTTCGATGTTCGAGCCAATGGGTGGCTCCGCTCCTAAATATACGGGGAAGGGGGTTGTGAGCCCTCTGGCGGCGATCGGGGCCTGTCAGATGATGCTCGAAACCCTCGGAGAAGAAAAAGCCGCAAAGAAAATCGAAGCGGCCGTCATGAAGGTGGTCCAAAATGATGTGAGGAGTCTGACCGCCGGCAAAATGGGATTCAGCACCTCCGAGGTTGGGGATCTGGTGGTGAAGTATATAAAGAAATAATAACCAATGTCCAAGCACCAATAATCAAATAATAACCAATGTTCCAATAACCAATTTTAAAACCTCCTTTATTAAATGTTTATTTGTTGATCTGGTTTGGTTATTTGAAAATTGGGATTTATTTGGAGCTTGGGATTTGGTTATTGGAATTTCAATTGTATCGATTTAATTAGAGTCTGTTTATAAACTAAAGGTAACACTTTAGCGGTTTGAAAATCTTTGTAAAATCCCTCCCGACCTCCCTCCTTCGGCAAACTCAGGACAGGTTTGCCAAAGGGAGGAGATAAGGGTTTCCCCCTTTGGAAAAGGGGGATTAAGGGGGATTTTATGATGAATCTTTTGGTCAATTGACTCGTAAAACTCTTTTTTTCAAAATGCTAAAGTGATACAACTAAAGGTTTTCAAAAAGGTCGTCATTCCGGCGAAGGCCGGAATCCGGTAATTTCAAAACCTTCTGGATGCCGGATCAAGTCCGGCATGACGGGGAAAGGGCATTTATAAACAGACTCTAATTAAAATCGGAGTCCACAAACTTTAGCTAAAAATTGAGATGTAGGAGGCGGTATGGAATGGGGAATGAAGAATCGTTTGGCGCAGTTGGTTCAACCGGATGGGCATTGTCTCTTTTTGCCTATCGATCATGGCTATTTTCAGGGACCTACCCGTAAACTGGAGAAACCCGGTGAGACGATCAAACCCCTGCTTCCCTATTGCGATGCTCTCTTTGTAACCAGGGGTGTGCTTCGGGCCTCAATCGATCCTGAACATACGAAACCCATCATCCTCAGGGCTTCGGGTGGAACCAGCATGGTTGGGAAAGATCTATCCGACGAAGGTCTCACGACCTCTATGGAGGAGGCCATACGGCTCAATGTGGCGGCAGTGGGCATCTCGATCTTTGTCGGGAGCGATCATGAGAAAGAGAATCTTCTCAATCTTGCCAAACTGGTGGACGAGGGAGAGAAATACGGCATCCCTGTGATGGCTGTGACTGCAGTGGGGAAGGAGTTGGAAAAAAGGGATGCCCGCTACCTTGCATTAAGCAGCCGGATTGCCGCGGAATTAGGCGCAAGGATTGTGAAGACCTACTGGTGCGAGAACTTTGATAAGGTGGTCAATGGCTGTCCCGTTCCTGTGGTCATGGCCGGAGGGCCAAAAGTCGACACGGATCTGGAGGTTTTTCAGTTTGTCCATGACGGAATGGAAAAGGGAGCCATTGGCGTCAACCTTGGGAGAAATATCTGGCAAAACGAGCATCCGGTGGCCATGATCAAAGCCCTGCGCGCCATCATCCACGAAAGGGCTTCGGTTAAGGAAGCCAATGCGATCTTCGAAGCAGAGAAGAAGATAAAGAGAAATCAGAGCGATTAGTTCAGAGTTTTTAGTTTAAATCTCCGAACTCCGAACACCGAACTCAAAACTTTTTTGTCCGGATAAACCATGCGAGTGGCGATGTATTATAACAACAGGGATGTGAGGTTGGAGGAGAAGCCGATCCCCCGCATTGGCCCCGGTGAGGTGTTGGTCAAGGTTTTAGCCAGCGGCATCTGTGGCAGCGATGTGATGGAGTGGTACCGGATCAAAAAGGCGCCCCGGGTGCTTGGCCATGAGATTGCAGGAGAAATTATTGAAGTGGGGGAAGGGGTTAAAGATTATAAAATCGGCCATCGCGTTTTCGTCTCCCACCACGTCCCCTGCAATACCTGCCATTACTGCCTGAATGGGAATCATACGGTTTGCGACACCTTGAGGACGACCAATTTTGACCCGGGAGGTTTTTCAGAGTATATTCGTGTTCCAAAGATCAATGTGGACCGGGGCACATTTTTACTGCCCGAAGAGATCTCTTTTGAGGAGGGGGTCTTCATTGAGCCTCTGGCCTGCGTTCTCCGGGGACAGAGATTGGCAAAGCTTAGGCCCGGCCAGAGCGTTTTTATGATCGGCAGCGGAATTTCAGGGGTTCTTCATCTTGCGCTGGCAAAGACATCAGGCGCCGGGAGGGTGATTGCGTCCGATATCAATGAATATCGACTGAAATCAGCGAAACGGTTCGGAGCGGATGAGGCCCTCTCCGGAGAAGAGGTGAATCCTGAAAGGATTCGTGAGATCAATCATGGACGGTTGGTTGACCTGGTGATTGTCTGTGCCGGAAGCCTCTCGGCCTATAGACAGGCACTCGAATGTGTCGACCGGGGAGGAACGGTGTTATGTTTTGGACTGCTTCCACCGGGCGAGGAACTTTCTTTCCCCTTTTTCGATTTCTGGAACGATGGGATTACCCTTCTTCCTACCTATGGAGGAGCCCCAATAGATATTGTCCAGGCTATCGAATTGATACGGGCTCATCGTTTACCCCTCAAAGAGATGATCACCCACCGCCTTTCCTTGGCTGAAACAGGTCTCGGGTTTAAACTTGTTATGGATGCGAAAGAGTCCATCAAAGTCATCATCGAACCACACCGATAAACTTCTATGTCTCAAAATTTTCTTTCAATTCAAAAAGAGTATTTAAAAAAAGCCTGGGCGCGGCCGATTCGAGAACTTGAGGTTGCGCTTCCTGCTCATTATGCGGAGAATTGCTTCCATTTTCAGGCTTTTGGGGAGCCCTGCGAAATCCATCGAGAAGAGATCATTCTCGGTGGTGACCCCCTTCACAGCGCAGAAGGGGTATTAATCGCTATATATGCCAGTTTTGTTACGAACCAACCGATACAACTCCAACCCTTAAAGGCGTTTAGACAGTTTCCAGGAGGAATGAGTTATCAAGCCGCCTTTTCCATGAATGCAGAGAAGGTTCTCATTCCCCATGTTGAATCCATTCAGAAAAGACAAGAAGAACTCATCGCTCGCTTTTCCGGTACCCCTAACAAGGATGTCAAAAGATATGATTTCTCTTTTACTCTCCATCCTCTGCCAAACGTTCCCCTCTATTACTTATTCAATCTTCCCGATGAGGAATTTCCTGCTTCGGTCACCTGCCTCTTCAGCTCCAACGCCGACAGTTTCCTTCCCGTTGAAGGCCTCGCCGACACGGCCGAATACACCTCCAAAAAGATTATTCAATTGGTTACAAAACTCTAAACTCTAAATCTAAATTCACAAGCATCATATTAAATCCATCTGACAGTCCAATCTTTTGTCATGGTTTCTGTCTCACTCTTCAAGAAACAATATCTAAAGTGTGTCAGGGATTGTCATAAATTTCTGTTTCTGGTATAGTGGGGCAAATTCCGGTGGGGGTGGATCTCATGGATGGTCCAATGAAAGCCTATTCTCAAAAAGAATGGGCTTTTTTGTTTTGAAATCACAAATTGTGATTTCAAGATAACTTACTTTCGTGTTTAAGGTCACAGATTGTGACCTTACGGAAAAGAGAAAGTTGTAGTGATCACAATTTGTGATCACTACTTACCCAATACCACATTTACAGAAATCGTTTTGTCCTCAAGGACGTCTTATGACAGAAGAATTGAAAAGGTACGAGACACAGCCGATTGAGCAAATGATTACAACCGTCCGCGGCCAAAGGGTAATCTTGGATGTGGACCTCGCGAGCATCTATGGGGTACCCACCAAAAGGCCCAATGAGCAGGTTCGCCGCAACACCAATCGGTTCCCGACTGACTTTGCGTTTGTTCTTACAGATCAAGAAGTTACAAACTTGAGGTCGCAAATTGCGACCTCAAGTTTGGAGCCGAACCGGTCGCAATTTGCGACTGCATCCCATGGCGGAAGACGCTATCGGCCGTATGTTTTTACTGAGCATGGTGCCATTATGGCTGCTAACGTCCTTCGCAGTAAGCGGGCCGTTCAGATGAGTGTGTTTGTGGTGCGTGCATTTATTCGGATGCGCCAGATGCTTGTTGAACATCGGGGGCTTGCACGCAAACTCGCAGAATTGGAAAATGAATTAACCGCAAGGCTTGATGTTCACGAGACCGCCATTAACGAAATAATTGTACAAATCAGGCGATTGCTGAGTTCACCGCCAGAATCCGAATCTCCCAAGAGACGAATTGGATTCTTGGTGGAGGAACCACGTGTGCCCTATGAAGCTTCAAAAGGGTTTAAAAAGCAAAAAAGGCGATAAGCTTTTATCGTTAATCGTATGGGAGTAGTTTTTGTTTTAAATTTTCCCCTGACGCCTTACGCTTTGCGTTTCACGGAAGTAAATGAACGCTATGCGCCATGCCTGCCTGCCGGTAGGCAGGCGCTTTGCTCTACCTGTCCTCCGAAGTCCAGCAAACCTGGACGAAGGATGGATGCGGGATGTTGTGAGTGATTGAAAGGTGAGAGTGAGTGAGGTCTTGATTATTTCGGTGGGATGGGAGGAAGTTGCATTTGAACCACCCTCATCCTCTTTGGTTATGAAAAACGATAAAACACAGGAAAGAAACAAAAGGGCCGTGGCCAAGTCGAACAAAGAGACTCGCCACACGTTTGGCCGGTCACGGCCTGGAGTGAGCCTTCCGGCTCCGCCACCTTTGGCCGAGATGCCAGAGAATTATGGTCGTCTTTTAGAGGAGTTGAAACAACGAATCACAACGGAGCGATTGCGGGTGACCATGGCAGCCAATGCTGCGATGGTTTTGCTTTACTGGGACATCGGCCAGGCAATCCTCAAGCGGCAGGAAAGCGAAGGATGGGGAGCCAGGGTGATTGACAGGTTGTCAAACGACCTCAGTAAGGCATTTCCTGATATGAGAGGACTTTCTCCAAGAAACCTCAAATACATGCGGGCTTTCGCCGAGGCATGGCCGAACCGAGCAATTGTGCAGCAGCTTGCTGCACAAATTCCCTGGTTTCATAATTGCTTACTTCTTGATAAAACACAGGATGTCTCGACCCGGGAATGGTATATCAGGGCCACTATTGAACATGGATGGAGCCGGAACGTGTTGGCGATACAGATTGCCGCTCAGGCTCATAAACGTCAAGGAAAGGCTGTTACCAACTTTAGAGCAACGCTTCCTCCTGCCGACTCAGATATGGCAGCACAGGTATTCAAGGACCCGTATCTATTCGATTTCCTTGGAACAGCCGATCCCCGGCGTGAACGCGAGGTCGAACAGGCACTGATTGACCATATCCAGCGCTTCCTTCTGGAACTCGGCGCAGGTTTTGCGTTCGTTGGTCGGCAGGTCCATCTCGAATTCTCCAGTGCCGACTATTACCTCGACTTGCTTTTCTATCATCTCAAATTGCGCTGCTTTGTGGTAGTGGAACTAAAGGCCGTTCCCTTTGATCCGGCATTTGTAGGACAGCTCAATATGTATCTTTCCGCAGTCGATGACCTCTTGTGCCATCCTGACGATAAACCCACCATCGGGCTTTTGCTCTGCAAGGGCAAAGACCGGCTTGTCGTTGAGTATGCCCTCAGAGGTTTTAGAAAGCCCATCGGTGTAGCCGATTGGGAGACAAAGATCGTTACCACGCTGCCTAAGGAATTCAAAGGTAGCTTGCCGACTGTTGAGGAGATTGAGGCGGAGCTGGCAAAGATAGATAAACCAAAGAAGACACAGTCACATTAAAATGGTTTGGTTAACAATTCACGGTTAGGTTTTTTACGCTTTACCTGCCTGTCGGCAGGCAGGCGCTCTGAGCTCTACTCGCTGTTGGTAGCAATTGAAAGGTGAGGGGAAGTGAATAGTGTATACCTGACACCGATGCCCATGTTATTAAATGAAATGTCAGTTTCGTTAAATAGCTTGATCCTATATTAAACGATCGCTGAACAAGCACCTGCCTGTAACGTACATGGCTGTCCCTAACCTCAGGAATTTCAGGCAATTCTACGTGATGTTTCAGGATCGAAAGCCTGAGATTCACTACCCGTCGGGTAGCGAATTGCCGGCTGGCCAGAAACAATACCTGACGGGTCGATGTGCTGAAAGACCCGTATGTGCTGGAATTCCTGGATTTACCCGATGCCGCGAGGTTGCATGAATCTGATTTGGAGCAAGCGATCATAGATAACCTGCAGCAATTCCTTCTTGAGCTCGGCAAAGGGTTCTCGTTCGTGGCCCGCCAGAAGCGGATGCGATTTGGAGACGAGGATTTCTATGTGGATCTCGTTTTCTACAATTTTATACTCAAATGTTTTCTCCTGATAGACCTGAAAATCGGTCCTCTGACCCATCAGGATATCGGCCAGATGGACGGGTATGTGCGTATGTACGAAGAGCACGGTAAGATAAAAGGAGATAATCCGACCATTGGGTTGATACTCTGCTCCGAGAAGAATGAGACCATTGCCCGGTACTCCGTGCTGAACGAGAACAAACGGCTCTTTGCGTCCAAGTATATGCTCTATCTGCCAACAGAGGAAGAGCTTGCCCGCGAGCTGGCGCGGGAGCGAAGACTGATTGAGGAAAGGCGAGCCGCAGAAGAAGGCGGCCGAATCTGAAAGATTTAAGTTGTCCCCCTTTTTTGCGATGGGATTGGATTTTAGAGATTTTCCTCTATGCTCCATGCCTGCCCGCCGAAGCCTCTTGACCTCCGTAGTCTCGGCGTAGGAGGGTGGCATAGGCGGGCGCTACCTGTCCTCCGAAGTCCAGCAAAGCGGGACGAAGGATGGATGCGCTCCGCGGTTTTTTGGTATGTGAAAGGTGAGGGTGGATAGTATTCCAAGAGGTCTTGCCGTAAAACCTTTGAAACAAAAGTTGACAAATACATATAAAATACATATAATATGATTGTTGTTTGGAATATCAAGAAAGCTGCCGCAAACATACGGAATCATGGCGTCGAGTTTTCCCATGCTGCGACGGTACTTGATGACCCGATGGCGGTAACGATTGAAGACACCCGGCATGCAGAACAACGGTTCGTAACCATCGGGACAGATATT